>Ga0115011_10000891_pt1 | contig 22485 bp, 20 predicted proteins | sample TroAtlMetagenome_2_FD_88705 | JGI IMG/M metagenome (GOLD analysis project Ga0115011, IMG submission 88705) | Marine eukaryotic phytoplankton communities from Atlantic Ocean - Tropical Atlantic ANT8 Metagenome | ecosystem: Environmental > Aquatic > Marine > Oceanic | place: Tropical Atlantic...
AAAAGAAGGATTGGTAGCCATGCTGGGACCTGCCATAGACACATTATTGTTTTGTACTCTAACAGCTTTAGCAATTTTAGTTACAGATGCATGGAAATTAGATGTTGATGGTGTTTCTTTAACCGCAGCTGCCTTTGAGTCTTCATTCTCTTTTTACGGAAATTATATTTTGTTAATTTGTGTTTTTGTTTTTAGTATTTCCTCTTTGTTTTCTTATTCATACTATGGAACTAAATGCTTATCATTTATAATTGGAGCTAAAAACAAAAAAAAATATAATTACATTTATATAATTAGTATAATGCTTGGTGCTACGACGTCATTGTCTATGATGATTAATCTAATTGACACATTTTTCGCATTGATGGCAATACCAACCATGATTGCTACGCTAATTTTAGCTCCAAAAGTTTTAGAAAAACTAAATAATTATGAAATCAAAAAATAATTTAAAATCTTATTGGGAAACTAACATAAAGTACGTTATTGTACTTCTTTTATTTTGGTTTACTTTCTCTTTTTTGTTTGGGATAATTTTAAAAGATTTTTTAAATGAATTTTCATTTGCTGGATTCAAGCTTGGATTCTGGTTTGCTCAGCAAGGTTCAATTTATGTTTTTGTTTTATTGATCTTTATTTATGTAAGATTGATGAATAATCTAGATAAAAAATATGGATATAAAAAATAAAATATGAGTATTCAAACCTGGACATATATAATTGTTGGAATTACTTTTTCAGTTTACATAGGAATTGCAATTTGGTCACGAGTTCAATCAACAAAAGAATTTTATGTTGCCGGTGGCGGAGTTGGTGCATGGGCTAACGGAATGGCAACTGCTGCAGATTGGATGAGTGCAGCTTCATTTATTTCAATGGCTGGAATTATTTCATTTGCTGGATATGATGGAGCTGTATACTTGATGGGTTGGACAGGAGGTTATGTTTTGTTAGCTCTTTTATTAGCACCATATTTAAGAAAATTTGGCAAATTCACTGTTCCTGATTTTATAGGGGAGAGATATTATTCTAATAATGCAAGGCTGGTGGCTGTGTTTTGTGCATTATTAGTTTCTTTCACTTATGTTGCTGGTCAAATGAGAGGTGTTGGAATTGTTTTTTCAAGATTTCTTGAAGTAGATATAAATACAGGAGTAGTTATAGGAATGCTGATAGTTCTTTTTTATGCTGTTTTAGGTGGTATGAAGGGGATAACCTATACTCAGGTGGCACAATATTGTGTCTTAATTTTTGCTTTTATGGTGCCTGCAATTTTTATTTCAATACAAATGACCGGTAATCCGATTCCTCAATTCGGATTTGGAAGTCAGTTAAGTGACGGGTCATCTATGTATTTATTAGATAAGCTTGATAATCTTAACGTTGAGTTAGGTTTTAATGAATATACGGAAAACACAAAACCTTTGATTGATATTTTTGCAATTACATTTGCTTTAATGGTTGGAACTGCTGGTTTACCTCATGTTATAGTTAGGTTTTTCACTGTTAAAAGAGTTTCAGATGCAAGAAAATCTGCTGGTATAGCACTGTTATTAATAGCGATTCTCTATACAACAGCTCCAGCTGTAGCAGCTTTTGCTAGAACTAATCTATTAGAAACAATCTCAAATAAATCATATTCTGATATTCCTCAATGGTTTAAGAAATGGGAAAATACGGGTTTGATAAAATTTGAAGATTTGAATAATGATGGAATGATTGGTTATTCAAATAATGATTCCAATGAATTGTATGTGGATCGTGATATAATGGTTTTAGCAAATCCTGAAATAGCTAATCTTCCAAATTGGGTTGTAGCACTTGTAGCTGCTGGAGGTTTAGCCGCAGCTTTATCTACTGCTGCCGGTCTGTTATTAGTTATCTCAGCATCAGTTTCTCATGATTTAATTAAAAGAGTGATATACCCTGAAATAACTGATAAGGGTGAATTGATTGCTGCAAGAATATCTGCTTTTTTTGCAGTATGTATTGCAGGATATTTTGGTATTAATCCCCCGGGCTTTGTAGCTGCTGTTGTTGCTTTAGCTTTTGGATTAGCAGCAGCATCATTTTTCCCAGCAATAGTTATGGGTATTTTTTATAAAAAGATGAATAGGGAAGGAGCAATTGCCGGGATGTTAGCTGGTATAGGTTTAATGCTATTCTATATGTTGAAATTTAAATTTGATTTTTTTGGAGGGGGTGATGTTGAGGATTATTGGTTTGGTATCTCGCCAGAAGGATTTGGTACTGTTGCTATGTTACTCAATTTTATTGTTTCATTTTTAGTGATGAATTTTACCTCACCAACTCCTGAAAAGATTAAAGATATTGTTGATAATATTAGAACACCTGAATATGAATAACTATACAATTGATTCAAATAAAAAGTACTTAGAATTATATAATTCTTCTACCCAATCACCTGAAAAATTTTGGGATAAATTAGCCTCCAATAATTTTGTTTGGAATAAAAAATGGTCCAAAGTTGTTGATTGGGATTTTAAAATGGCTAAAATTTCATGGTTTAAGGATGCAAAATTAAACATAACAGTCAATTGTTTAGACAGACATGTGATTAAGAATCCACAAAAAACAGCAATTATTTTTGAACCAAATAATCCAAATGAAAAACATAAATCATACTCATATTCAGAATTATTGGTCGAGGTTTGTAAAATGGCTAATGTTTTTAAGTCGATGGGTGTTAAAAAGGGGGATAGAGTTTGTATTTATTTACCTATGATCCCTGAATTGGCTTTTTCTGTTTTAGCATGTGCTAGAATTGGAGCAATACATTCAGTTGTATTTGCTGGTTTTTCTTCAAATGCACTTGCTACAAGAATTGATGATTGTGAAAGTAGTTTAATTATAACATCTGACGGGTCGTATAGAGGAGATAAAATATTAAACTTAAAGCAAATTGTTGATGATGCTCTTGAAATTTGTGAAACAAAACAAAAAGTTTTGGTTGTTAAGAGAACTAATGAGTCGATGAATCTCAAACATGAGAGGGATTATCTTTTAAATGATTTAATAGATTCTGTTAACGATGTATGTGAACCTGAAATTATGGATGCTGAAGACCCATTATTTATTTTATACACATCAGGTTCAACAGGTAAACCTAAGGGTATGGTACATACATGTGCCGGATATATGGTTTATACTTCTTATACATTTAAAAATATATTTCAATATCAACCTGAGGATGTTTATTGGTGTACAGCTGATATTGGATGGATAACAGGTCATAGTTATATTTTATACGGTCCATTATCAAATGGAGCAACAACATTAATGTTTGAAGGTGTTCCAAGTTATCCTGATTTTAGTCGATTTTGGCAGATAGTTGATAAGTATAAGGTAAATCAATTTTATACAGCTCCAACAGCAATTAGGGCTTTAGCAAAACAAGGTGATGATTTTCTTAAAGACGCCTCATTAAAATCTTTAAAAGTCCTTGGAACTGTAGGTGAGCCAATTAACGAAGAAGCATGGGAATGGTATGATAATAATATTGGAAAAAATAAATGTCCTATTGTTGATACATGGTGGCAAACAGAAACAGGAGGAATTTTAATTTCATCGATTCCTAATGTTATTCCTGACAAACGAACTTTTGCAACTAAGCCATTTATTGGTATTCAGCCAATTTTAATAGATGATAGTGGAGATGAATTAAATGAAGCTAACATTGTAGGGAAGCTATGTATTAAATATCCATGGCCATCAATTGCAAGAACCATCTGGGGAAATCACGAAAGATATATTAATACATATTTTTCCGCATATGACAATATGTATTTTACTGGTGATGGTGCTTTTAAGGATGATGAGGGTAATTTTAGAATTACTGGAAGGGTAGATGATGTTATTATTGTTTCAGGTCATAATTTAGGTACAGCTCCAATTGAAGATGCTATAAATGAGCATAAAAAAGTAGCAGAATCAGCAATTGTTGGTTTTCCTCACGATATTAAAGGAAATGCTTTATACGGTTTTGTTACATTAAAAGACGAGATAAATGATGAAAAATTAATTAGAAAAGAAATAAATAATCTAATTTCTAATAAAATTGGGCCGATTGCTAAATTAGATAAAATTCAATTTGCAAGTGGTTTACCTAAAACCAGATCTGGTAAAATAATGCGACGTATTTTAAGAAAAATAGCATCTAAACAATATGATGATTTAGGAGATATTAGTACTCTTTTAAATCCTGAAATAGTTCAAGAAATTAAAGATAATTCTATATAGTCAATTTAATTTTTTAATCTTTTAGTTTATTTAAAATAACTAAAATCTTCACCAGATTTAATATTTAAAATTGAATTATATATCAATTTAATTACATTTTCAACATCATTTCTATGTACCATTTCTACAGTTGTATGCATATATCTTAAAGGAAGTGAAATCAATGCAGATGGAACTCCTCCATTGCTGTATGCAAATGCGTCAGTGTCGGTGCCTGTATACCTGCTAGATGCAGCTCTTTGAAAAGGTATTTTATTTTTCTTAGCAGTATCCAATATTAAATCTCTTAATTTTTGTTGAACTGCAGGTGCATATGTTACAACAGGTCCTTTGTTTAGCTCACAATACCCTTGCTTTTTTTGATTAATCATCGGGGTAGTGGTGTCGTGTGTAACATCTGTCACTATTGCAACATTAGGTTTAATTGTCTGGGTTATCATTTCAGCACCTCTTAATCCCACTTCTTCTTGAACAGAATTAGTTACGTAGAGTCCAAAAGGTAACTTTTTCTTATTTTCTTTAATTAATCTTGCAACTTCAGCAATCATAAAACCTCCAATTCTATTGTCAAGTGCTCTACAAACAAAATTATCCTTGTTTAAGATATGAAAGGTATCAGGATAAGTTATAACACATCCCACGTGAACACCTAATTTTTCAACTTCTTTCTTAGTTTTACAACCTACATCTATAAATATATTATCTAGTTTTGGGGTTTCTTCTTTAGTTGCAAGTCTTGTGTGTATTGCAGGCCATCCGAATACTCCTTTAACTATACCTTTATCAGTATGTATATTAACAATTTTACTTGGCGCTATTTGATGGTCACTTCCTCCGTTTCTAATGACAGATATTAATCCTTTGTCTGAAATATAATTAACATACCATGATATTTCGTCAGAATGCCCTTCAATTACAACTTTATATTTGTGTTCGGGATTAATTACTGCTACAGCAGATCCGTAAGTATCTGTTATAAAATCATCAGCATAGGGTTTTAAATAGTCCATCCAAATTTTTTGACCTTCCCATTCATAACCTGTAGGAGATGCATTATTTAAATATTCCTCAAGGAATTTCATCGATTTTTTATTTAATATGCTTTTGCCACTCATGTCTTTTGATTTTATATTTTATATATGTAAAAATAATAATGATTTCCTTATTTATTATATATAATTTTATCAATTATTAAATATTTTTTTAATTGAAACTAACTCTATACTATATTATTTTATTATTACCTGCAATTATTTACTCACAAAATACAGTAAAGGATTCAATATCAGATTATATAAAGATATCAGGTGATACTATAGTTAGGGGGTCAATTAGTTTAAATGAGGTTTTGTTATTACCTAAAAGGCCGTTTAAAAATTCAGAAGAAATAAGAAAATATTTAATTTTAAAACGGAAAACAATAAAAGTTTATCCTTATTCTGTAATGGCATCTAACAGATTAAATAGTCTTAATGAAAGATTGTTAAGTATAAAAACTAAGAGGCAGAGAAAAAGATATACTAAAATGGTGCAGAAATTTTTAGAAAATGAATTAACACCTGAGTTGAGTAAATTAACTCAGTCTGAAGGTCAAATATTAATAAAGTTAATTCATAGGCAAACAGGTATATCAACTTATAATTTAATAAAAAGATTACGAAACGGGATTAGAGCATTCATATATAATACTACAGCAAAGTTTTTTAATATGAATTTAAAAGTAGAATTTAACCCGGAAAATGATATTACTGATTACTATATAGAGGATATATTGCAACGCGGAATAAGAGACAAAGTTATAGAATATAACAAGCCATATATTTCATATGATTTATTTGAATTAAAAAATATTTGGGCTGAAAAAAAATAAAAAAGTTGACAATGGATGAGAATTTTAAAATGATTGCGAAAACATTTTATGGATTTGAGGATGTTTTATCAGAAGAGTTATTAAAGTTAGGTGCTCAAAAAATAAAAAAAGGTTTAAGAAATGTGAGTTTTTATGGGGATAAAGGTTTTATGTATAAGTCTAATTTAAGTTTAAGAACTGCTTTAAAAATTTTAAAACCAATAGCCGAGTTTAAATTTAAAGATATTGATGAGTATTATCAAAAGATTTATAAGATTCAATGGGAAAATTATATAGATTACACTTCTTCCTTTCTTATAAATTCAGTAGTTTTTCACTCAAAGATTTTTAATAACTCTAAATATACTTCCTTAAAAGCTAAAGATGCAATCGTAGATAGATTTAGAGATAAATATAATGGGAGACCTAGTATAAATTCTTTTAATCCCGAGTTAAGAATTGAAATCCATATTAATAAAAATTATTGTACTATATCTTTAGATAGTTCAGGGGAGTCTTTACATAAAAGAGGTTATAAAAAATATAATTCTGCCGCACCATTAAATGAGGTGTTAGCAGCTGGGATTGTCCTGATGTCTAATTGGGATAAAGAGTCTGATTTATTAGACCCTATGTGTGGTACTGGAACTATTCTTATTGAAGCCGCTATGATAGCTAAAAACATCGCACCTAATTTAAATAGACTTTCCTTCGCTTTTGAAAAATGGAAAGATTGGGATGATGCTTTATTTGAAAAAATAGAAGATTCAGTAAGAGGTAAAGAAGTCGATTTTAATTATAAATTATATGGTTTTGACATATCAACTACAATGATAAAAAAGGCTGAAAAAAACATTGAAATAAGTGATTTAGATATTGATATTGAGGTTATTAAAAAGGATTTTTTAAAATCTAAAAAAGTTGATAGTGACCATTTACATATGATTATTAACCCACCTTATGATAAGAGGATTTCAAGTGATGTAAAAGTTCTATACGGGCAAATTGGTGACACTTTGAAAAATAATTATCAATTTTCTGATGTGTGGATAATTACAGCTAATCTAGAGGCTATCAAATCCATAGGTTTAAGGTCGGATAAAAAAATAAAATTGTTTAATGCTAATTTAGAATCTAGACTTTTAAATTATAAAATTTATCCTGGTAGCAAGAAAACAAAGAACTGATGCTATTTTTTAACTACAGGAATTAAATATGAAATAGTATAGTTAAAACCTGCTCCGAGTTTTGAGCTATCATAAGTTCGATTAAATCCAGGAATGTAAAAATTAGAAATATCATTTTTAATTTTCTGTTTTACAACACTCTTTAGTTGTAATTCAAATCCTAGAAAAAGATTATTGAAAATTTCAGTTTTCAAGCCAAAAACAAATTCAAACCATAATGCGTTTAATTTTGATAAAGCTATAGAATCATAACTTGTTGCTTCTCCCCATGTAGAGCTATTCGTGTTATATATTGTAAAGTTATTTATTGTTTGTTCAAAGTTACTGTAGCCAATGTTAAAACCAGAGTAAACAATATTTTCAGATCTTATATCATTATTTAATTTAAAATTTAGACCAACTTTTAAATAAGTGCCCTTTATATTAGAATTCAGGTAATAGGTGTTTATTTTTTTTTCTTCATTTCCTAATTCAGAAAAAATATATAATGACTCCTTAATTCGAATATCAGCATTAATAGATAAGCCCTTATAATCTTCACTTGTAGCGGATTTAATTATTTTATTTAAGTCAACACCGGCTCTTATGCCAAATTTCTCTATAGTGTCGTTATTTTGGGTTTTAGCATAACCAATTGAGATTGCAAATAAGAAAAATAAACTAATGTAGAATCTTAACATGTGCTTGATTTTCGTTAGTTATTGAGTCAGATAAAATGAGGTTATCTAAAATCCACCCTGTATCTTGTTGTAAGAAGTTCAATAGGTTGTAATTGTTTATGAATCCACAAGCCCTAGAAATAAATATGCTGCTTATTTCATAATCAATATATATGTTATCTTCAATTCCGCTTGGATTACCGTCTAAATCGTCAAAATCCTTATAAAATTTGAAATTTGAAAATGCCTCATCATCTCTTAAGGGAATTGCGATTGAATCTGTATTAATTCCGTAAATATCGTTAATGATATTCATTTGGTTGTTTTTTATTGCATAAACTGCAAGACTTTCTACTGTCTTTTTTTCGTCTGGGTTATTAATATCATAAAATGTTATTATTATTCTAGGTGTGGTAGGGGTTGTTTCAGGGCAAATGTCATCACTTTCACAATAAAGTAATGTTAATAATAAAGGGAATATCCAATAACACTTATTCATCTCTAAATTTTCTCTAAAAGTACAACATTTTCAACATGATAAGTCTGAGGGAACATATCAATTGCTTGAGATACTTTTAATTTATACAAATTTTTAAACTCATTAATATCTCTTGCTTGAGTTGAACTATTGCAGCTAACATAAATTATTTTCTTAGGAGAAAGCTTTGTTATTGATTCAATAACAGATTTTTCTAATCCGTTTCTAGGAGGATCAACAATAATTATATCGGGATGTTCATATCCTTTTATGGGTTTATTTATAATATCTTTTACATCACCACAAATAAATTCACAATTAGAAATGTTGTTAATTTTAGCATTAGATTTTGCAGAAGATACAGCTTCTTCAACAGTCTCTATTCCTATTATTTTCTTAACATTTTTAGAAAGAAATAAAGAAATCGTTCCAGTTCCACAATAAAGGTCATATACTACATCATTTTCTTTTAGTTTTGCAAGTCTTTTAACTATGTTATAAAGCTTGTTTGTTTGGAATGAATTTGTTTGAAAAAAAGATTTAGCTGAAATTCTAAATGAAAGTCCATCAATTTTTTCTTCAATGAAAGTATTTCCGCTAAAACAGAGTGGTTTTAAATCATATATTGTGTCATTTCTTTTTTTGTTAATAACATACATTATTGATGTGATTTCATTAAAATTTTGCTTTAATGACATCAATAAGTTTTTAGCATTTTTCGAATAATTAAAGAATTGTATCAAAACCATTATTTCTTTTGTGGTTGTTGTTCTAATCATCAAATTTCTTAAATCGCCGTTTTGCTTTACCAAATCAAAGAACTTTAAATTTAATTCCAGGGCTTTATGCTTAATAAAGTTTCTTATTTTGTTTGAAATGTTAGTTTGTAAAAAACATTTATCGATATCTATAACTTTACTCCACATTCCTGATTTGTGAAAGCCTAACGCATTTTTATCAATAATTTCTTCTTTTGAGTTTATCTCTTGCTTAGTTATCCATCTAGAATTACTAAAAGAAAACTCCATCTTGTTTCTGTAATAATATTTTTTATCAGATTTAATAATGGGTAATTTTTTTTCAGGAATAATTTTAGAGATTCTCTTAAAATTTTCTAAAACCTCATTTTCTTTATATATAATCTGATTTTCATACTTCATATTTTGCCAGCTACAACCCCCGCAAAGTTCAAAATGAGAGCATTTTGGTTTGTCTCTCTTAGTTGAATGTTTATGTATTTTAATTATATCTCCTTCAATATAAGATTTTCTTTTCCTTTTAACTCTGATATCAACTATATCTCCAGGTACTCCATTTTTGGTAAAAATTATCTTTTCACCAGATGATTTAGCAATCACTTTTCCTAATGATCCAGCTCCGGTAAGTTTAATCTTTTCTAAAACAATATTTTTTTTTCTTCTTCCCAAAATATAGATAAAGTATTACAAAATATAATTCATAAATTTGAGCTAAAATAAAACTTATAAAAATTATAAAAGAATGTTGACGTCTAAAAATATTATTGATTTAGAATATGAATTTGGTGCACATAATTATCATCCTTTGCCTGTTGTTTTAGAAAGGGGTGAGGGTGTTTTTTTGTGGGATGTAGAAGGGAAAAAATATTATGATTTTTTATCTGCATACTCTGCGGTTAATCAAGGGCATTGTCATCCGAAAATAGTTTCGGCATTGATAAATCAGTCACAACAATTGACATTAACTTCAAGAGCTTTTCATAATAATGTTTTAGGTCACTATGAGCAGTTTATAACTAAATTCTTTGGTTATGATAAGGTTTTGCCGATGAACACAGGAGTAGAAGGTGGTGAAACTGCGGTTAAATTAGCTAGGAAATGGGCGTATGAAGTAAAAAAGATACCTAATAATTCTGCAAAAATCATATTTGTTGAAGGTAATTTTTGGGGTAGAACACTTGGGGCAATATCATCATCTACCGACCCAACTAGTACTAAAGGTTTTGGTCCATTTATGCCAGGCTATGAAATCATCCCGTACAACGATTTAGATGCTCTTAAGGAGTCCTTAAAAGACCCGAATGTAGCTGCTTTTATGGTTGAACCTATTCAGGGTGAGGCAGGGGTAGTTGTACCTGATGATAATTACTTAAAAGACGCATACGAATTGTGTAAAGAATCAAATGTATTATTCATAGCAGATGAGGTTCAAACTGGCATTGGTAGAACTGGAAAAATGCTTTGCTGTGATCATCATGGTTTTAAGCCAGATATTTTAATTCTTGGAAAAGCTCTTTCAGGAGGAGTTTTCCCAGTTTCTGCAATATTAGCATCTAACGAAGTAATGTTAACAATTCAGCCTGGTGAACATGGTTCAACTTTTGGGGGTAACCCCGTTGCTTGCAAGGTTGCGATAGCAGCACTAAATGTAATTAAGGATGAAAAATTAGATTTAAATGCTGAAAAAATGGGTGTAATTTTTAGAGAAAAACTTCAATTATACATAGATAAAAGTAATATTGTAGAAAAAATAAGAGGAAAAGGTTTGTTAAATGCAATTGTTATAAAAGACGAAGAGAACAGTGATATTGCTTGGAATATGTGTTTGAAAATGGCTGAAAACGGATTACTTGCAAAACCTACTCATGGAAATATTATACGATTTGCTCCTCCGTTAATTATTAACAAATTGGATTTAAACCACTGCATTGATATAATTATTAAATCTCTTAAAGAATTTGAGTAATAATTAATAAATTAGTGATACTAACCGTATTTTATGTCAACAATATATTTAGATAATGCCGCTACTACAAAGGTAAGAAAAGAAGTTGCTGATTCTATTTCTTTAGTTATTCAAAATGAATACGGAAATCCTTCATCTACACATAGTTATGGGAGGTCATCAAAAGCTTTAGTTGAATTATCAAGAAAAGAAATTGCTGATATTTTAAATGTAAAATCTTCTGAGATTATTTTTACATCTGGTGGTACAGAAGGTGATAATATGATAATTAGAAATTGTGTAAATAATCTAGGAGTCACTCATATAGTATCTTCTAAAATAGAACATCATGCAGTAACTCATACAATTGACAATCTATTATTATCTAAAAACATTAAAGTTTCTTATGTTGAAGTTTTTGAAAATGGTGATATTAATCTTGATGATTTAAAGGATATATTAAAAGACACAACTGATAAAACTCTCGTAAGTCTAATGCATATTAATAATGAAATTGGAAATATAACTGATATCAATGCTGTAGCAGATATTTGTAAAACTTATGATGCTCTATTTCATAGTGATACAGTTCAATCTGTTGGTCATTATGATTTAGATTTTGAAAAAATTAAAGTTGATTTTTTTGTTGCTAGTGCTCACAAATTTCATGGCCCAAAAGGAGTAGGATTTGCTTTTGTAAGACAAAACTCAAATTTAGGACCGTATATTACAGGTGGAATGCAAGAGAAAGGACTTCGAGCTGGTACGGAATCTGTACACAACATTGTTGGTATGTCGGAAGCACTTAAAATTTCAATTAACAATTTAGCAGCTGAAAAAAAATATATAACTGGTTTAAAAACTTATTTTATTGATGAGATAGAAAATAAAATTAAAAATGTAAAGTTTAACGGAAATTCAGCTGATCTAACTAGTTCTACATATACTTTAGTTAACGTCTTACTTCCTGTTAAACGTAAAACAGGGGAGTTATTCATGTTTAAGTTAGATATGAAGGGTATTGCATGCTCCAAGGGAAGTGCATGTCAGAGTGGAAGTGAAACAGGCTCTCATGTTCTCAGGGAAATTCAAGATAATATAGATAATGATAAAGTATCTTTAAGATTTTCTTTTAGTATATATAATACAAAAGATGAAATAGACTTTGTAATCAGTCAAATTAACGAATTAGCAAATTAAAATTTAATATCCATGTTAAGATTAAATATTCTTGGAGTTAAGTAGTTAGGAATACTGTATTGTCTTTTTGAATAGACATCTCTCACCCATGTATTAGTAATTGTATTTTGAATATTAAACATATTAAATATTTCTAATCCAACAGAAAGTTCATCAATTTTAAATAGCTTTTTAGCATCTTTTATTAAATACATAATCCCAATATCAGCTCTCTTATAATCTGGTAAACGATTTTGATATTGATAAGAATCCGCATAGCTTGGTGAACCACCTGGTAATCCAGTATTATATATTAAATTAATATACATTTTTAGATTTGGCATATTAGGAACATAATCTTGAAAAAGAATACCAAATTTTAGTCTCTGATCAGTAGGTCTTGAAATATAACCTCTATTATCGATATTCTCCTCAGTTTTTAAATATCCAAAGCTAAACCAAGATTCAGTACCTTTTACAAACTCACCATTTAATCTAACATCTAATCCATATGCATATCCAAAAGCATTATTTTCAGCCATGTATCTAATTCTTACATTATCCAGAGTATATGGATTTATATTTTCTAAATCTTTATAATATAATTCTGAATTTAACCTAAAAGGTCTATTCCATAAATCAAATTTATATTCATTTGATAATACATAATGCGTAGATTTTTGTGCTTTTAAATCAGGGTTTATCAGACCCAAGTAATTTCTGAGTTCTTTGTAGAAGGGTGGCTGATGATATATACCATACTTTAAGTTAAATATCATTTTAGGATTCCAATTTGGTACAAATCCTAACTGAATCCTTGGACTAATTACAGTCTTACTCTTATTATCAACTATTAAATTATCATTAGAATCAATAGACCAGTTATGTAATCTAAAACCTAAATTATAGTATATTTTATTGTCATTTATATAACTTTCATTTTCCCATTGACTATATAATTGAATTCTATTTATTTTAGATTCAGTAGTAGATCTTAAGTTTTGGAAGGGGACTATTGGACCTTCATTAGACTCATATGGTTGTTCAGAAATATTTGTTAAAAAAGGGGGGTCTATTAGGTATCCTGCCGAGTCAATAACTTCCCATTCAACTATTCTGTCATTAATTTTTTCTGATGAAAATTTTAGGGAGAAGTTTAGTTCATTTTTATTTCTAATTAATTTAATTTTTGACTCAATATTAAAAATTTGTGCATTTAAATCATTTCTAGCATGATTTAATTGACTCCCAACTCCTTGACTAAATTCTACTTCTCCTAAATCTTCACTTCCAATATTGCTATTTACTTCAGCTAAATTATATTGAGCTAGAATATCAAAATATTCTTTTTCAACAGTACTGTAATAAGAGCTATTTAAAGAATACGTGTCTCGCTGATTTGGTGAATATTCTAATGAAATTGAATTGAAAAATGTAGCATACCTATCTTTTTCTTCACCATCATAAAAAATAATAAGCGCTAGCGGATCATCTAGAGTACCGAAATTAGTTTGTCTATTAATTGGTTTAAAATTGTATTTATTAAGAGAGTAGTTAAAAATACTCGACAACTTAAGATTAGATGAGATGTCCAAGCTCAAATGGTTCTGTATATCAAAAAAAGAAGGATTAAAAGTAGTTTTTGTCTCTTTTGAATTTACTAATAAACTATTGTCTCTAAATCTGACTCCAAAGATGTTAGATATCAGTTTATTTTTTGAAATATTTTCAGCAGTAATACTTCCTCCTAATAAACTACTATTAAATTTATATTTGTTTGATGTTGGCTTCTTGTATTGAATATCAAGAACAGATGACATTTTATCTCCATAAATTGCTTCAAACCCACCAGAAGAAAATTTGATATTCTTTATCATATCAGAGTTTATGAAACTAAGTCCTTCCTGTTGTCCAGAGCGGATTAAAAATGGTCGATATATTTCTATTCCGTTAACATAAACAAGATTTTCATCAAAATTTCCACCTCTAACAGAGTATTGAGTACTCATTTCATTATTAATACTAACTCCAGGTAGAGTTTTTAAAATGTTTTCAATTCCAGGTTGTATTCCTTTAATGTCTCTTAATTTTTCAGGTGAAATATTTTGAATAGATTTTAATTCTTTTCTTTTTGTTGAATTTAATATCACCTCTGAAATTTGTTCAAACTGTGTGTTTAATACAGGATTAAATTCCAATATTTCATTTTTTGAGAGTTCAATAAAGATTTTGAGTTTTTTATGATTAATATGTGTGAAAGTAATTTCAATTTTTTGACCAGAATTCACGGTTAAACTATAGTAGCCATTGACATCACTTATTGTTCCATTGTCACCATATTGAATATTAACATCTTTAATTGGAAAATTTTGTTCATTTAAAATTAAACCAGTTATTATTGCATCTTGTGAATAAGATGTTTGAAAAAGCATATAAATCAAAAACAATATAATTTTTCTCATTTTTTAATTTCTCTAAAAAATACTTTATTCAAGACTTTGGTGTTTCCGACATTATCGGATATTTCAATTCTTAATTTATTTTCTTTATCCTTTGAATTAACTCGATCATTAAAATCGTAAGTTAATATCCCTTTACTAGGATTATATTCTAATAATATCCAATTATCGTTAATCGTTCCCCTGTATCTTTTAATGCCTGATTCAGAATCATTTATTTTTATTTCTAATTTTTTTCTTTTAGAAATCCATTGATTGTCAATTAATCCAACTACTCTTATATCAGGAGAAATGGAATCAATTTTTATTTTATAAGTTCCAAGGTTACTAATTTTAGCTATAATTTCATTATTTTTTAAATTACTTGAAATAAATGATGATTTATTTTCTTCCTGAATCTTAGCAATATATGCTTTTTCACTTATTGAATCTTTATAACGATTAACATTAAATTTAATTGTAATTTCTTTAAGCAAAGGGATTGAATCTTTATCAATAAATAAGAGGTCACCCTTTTCATTAATTTGAATATTTATATTCTTATAAAAGGTGTTTTCCCCAATTTTTACAGACGAATTTTGAAAATTGAAATGATATATGCTATCGGTATTTATTAAATACTGGTTTTGGATACTATATTTTGCATAATTACTATTAACTTTTTTCTTCCATTTGATGGGGATTAATATTTCAGTATAGTTCTGATTGTAATCATATAATTTAATATTGTATAAGTTCCCTTTGACACTTTCTGTAACATTAATAATTCCATTCCCTAATGATCTGTCGTACATACTTAATGGATTATACTCCTCAATATAAAGTTTTTGAATTCTAATTTTTTTGTTTTTATAAGAAGCGTAATCAATGAATGTATTAATATGCCTCCATTCATCATATGAAAAAGAGTTTAGATTCATATCAAAAACTTTATTTCCATCAATATTTGCTTTAATATTGGTTAATCCCATTTTATTCCAGGTATTATTCATTCTATCATATGCATTTACTCCAAAACCGATTAAGCCATTAATATATAAAGTGTCAGAAATAAAGAGATTATTATTTATTTTTTTTGTTTTAATTTTTTTGAAATTGGTTTGTTCTGATAAATCTTTGTAATACAGACCTAGAAGAACAGGTGGTATGCTGTCTTCAATCACATAATTTTTAAATTTAAAGGGGTTAATAGGCCTATCTTGTTTATCTCTTAACTCATAATGTAGGTGAGGTCCAGCACTTCTGCCAGTATTTCCAGTAAATCCTATTAATTCTTTTATCGAAATCCTTATTTCATCTTTAGGAGGGTATATTCTAAATGTGTATGACTCTTTAGAATATTGAATTTCTTTAACAATTTTTTCAATTTTAGGTGAAAATTTTTGAAGATGAGCATAAACCGATGACTGTCCGTTATCATGTTTTATATATAAAGCTTTGCCATATCCACCATGTGTAATTTGTATTCTGCTAACATATCCATCTCCTATTGAATAAACTTTGAACCCTTCTGTTCCTTGTGTTTTTATATCAATGCCAGCATGAAAATGGTTAGGTCTTAATTCACCAAATGTTCCAGAAAGTAAGATTGGTATTTCTAATGGGTATTCACCAGAGTTTTGTGAATTTATACTTGAAGTGATTAAAAAAAATAGTGCTAATAAATAATACCTCATTTAAACTCTAAAATAATATATAATTGTAATTTATAGGAGAAAAACTCAGAAAATTTAAATTTGAATGTTAAATTTGTTTTAGTGGTATTTGTACTATGGATAAATTAAAAGATTTATTGTTAGACTTAGAGAAAAAAATAGAATTGAATATTTCAGAAATTTCAAATCTAAAACATTACAATGACGAATTGAAAAGAAAGAATGAGTCTCTTTTAATTGAAAATAATGAAGTGAGAAATAATTTTAAATCTTTAGAAGATAGGTTTAAAGCTTTGAAAATTGCAAATACTATTTCAGGTAGTGAAAATAATATTAATGAAACAAGAAGTGAAATAAACTCACTTATCAGAGAAATAGATTTGTGTATTTCTCAACTATCAGATTAATTTATGAGTGAAAAGTTAAAAATTAAACTTTCTGTTGCAAATAGGGTATACCCTTTAACAATTAATCCATCTCAGGAAGAAGGATTAAGACTTGCTTCTCAACAAATAAATGATTTGATTAAAAAATTTGAACAAAATTATTCTGTTCAAGATAAGCAAGATGCATTAGCAATGTGTGCTTTGCAGATTGCTTCTAGTAAAAAACAAACTTCTTTAAATGAAGAAAATTTTATTGGAGAGTTAGAAGAAAAAATAACAAATCTGATAAGTATGCTTGATGAAAAGAATTAAGTTCTTTATATAATATTGTAGAACTGCCTACATTAGTTTTTTTTGTAAACTCAACGCTAATTAATTATAAAGGGTGAGTTTAGGTTGTTAAATCGTGCTGAAATAATTCAGATTTTTGATCAGTCTTGTAGCCCTAAACCTTTTACATAGGAGTTTTAATAAAACAACTTTTGTAGGTTTTTTTTTAAAAAAATAAAAATGGAGATAACAAATAGTATAGTAGTTGCACTTTCAGTTGGTTTTTTTGCAGGAATTATTGTGATTAGAATTCTTAATAAGAATAAATCTGTGGGATTATTAAATGAAGCAAAAAAAGAAGCAAAAAAAATTATAGAATTAGCAAATGAAAAAGGTGAAAATATAAAGAAAAATAAAATTATTCAGGCAAAGGAGAAGTTTTTAGAACTTAAATCAGAGCATGAGAAAATAATTTTTTCTAGAGAAGATAAAATTAAAGCCTTAGAACATGAGGTGTCTTCAAAAGAAAACTTAGTAGAATCTACTTTAAAGAAACAAGAGTCTCTAAATCTTGATCTCGATAAAAAATTAAAAGAAGTAGAAAATAAGATATCACTTTTAGACAAAAAGAAATTCGAAACTGAAAGAGTTAGAAAAGAACAAATAAAGCAACTTGAGTCAATTTCAGGTCTATCCGAAACCGAGGCTAAGGAAAGTCTACTAGAGTCGCTTAAAAAGGATGCAGAGAATGATGCATTGATATATGCAAAAGAAAAAATGGAAGAGGCAGAATTGACAGTTAAGGAAAATTCTAAAAAAATTATTTTAAATACAATTCAAAGAATAGGGGCTGAAGAAACTATCGATAATACTGTTTCTGTATTTAATATAGAATCAGATGATATTAAAGGAAGAATTATTGGAAGAGAAGGAAGAAATATTAGAACATTAGAGGCAGCTACTGGAGTTGAAATAATCGTTGATGACACACCAGAAGCTATAATTTTATCATGTTTTGATTCTATTAGAAGAGAAATTGCTAGAATATCTTTACATAAGTTAGTTAAAGATGGCAGAATTCATCCTGCAAGAATTGAGGAGGTGGTTACAAAAACTAAAAAGGAGATAGATCAAGAGATAATTGAAGTAGGTAAAAGAACAGTGATTGATTTAGGAATTAATGGACTTCATCCTGAGTTAATTAAATATGTAGGAAGAATGAAGTATAGATCATCATATGGTCAGAATCTTCTTCAGCATTCTAAAGAAGTTGCAAAGTTATGTGCAATTATGGCTTCTGAAATGGGAATAGATGCAAAAATGGCAAAAAGAGCAGGTTTGTTACACGATATTGGAAAAGTTCCAAGTGTTGAAAAGGATATTGAGACTCCTCACGCAATTTTAGGTATGCAATGGGCAGAAAAATACGGAGAGAAACCAGATGTATGTAATGCCATAGGAGCTCACCATGACGAAATTGAAATGAGTTCTTTAATTTCTCCAATTATTCAAGTATGTGATGCCATGTCAGGAGCTAGGCCAGGTGCAAGAAGACAAGTTCTAGACTCATACATTGAAAGATTAAAGAATCTTGAAGAAATTGCCTTAGAATTTGATGGCGTAGAAAAAGCTTATGCTATTCAAGCCGGCAGAGAGCTTAGGGTGATTGTTGAAAGTGAAAAAATAAATGACGAAGAATCATCAAACTTGTCTTTTAAAATTTCACAAAAAATTCAAACCGACATGACATATCCAGGACAAGTTAAAGTAACTGTAATTAGGGAAACACGATCTATAAATATTGCTAAGTAGATTTAGACCTTGGATGAAACTTCTTCATGACATTTGTAAGTGCCTTATTATCTAAATGCATATATATTTCTGTTGTTGTTATACTTTCATGTCCTAATAGTTGCTGTATGGTTTTTAAGTCTGCACCGTTTTCAAGTAGATGAGTAGCAAAAGAGTGTCTAAAAGTATGAGGGGAAATTATCTTTTTGATTCCAGAAATTTTTGTCAGATTCTTGACGATAATAAATATCATATTTCTGGTTAATTTCTTACCATTTCTGTTTAAAAATAAAAAGTCTGAATATTTAGTCTGAATATTTTTTTTTGATCGGGAATTTAAAATATAATTATTAATACATTTTTGATTAATATAACTAACTGGGACGAGTCTTTGTTTATTTCCTTTACCTGTAACTTTAATAAAATCTTCACTGAAGAAGAGGTCTGATATTTTCATTTCAATTAATTCACTTACTCTTAAGCCACAACCATATAGTGTTTCTATTATAGCTATATTTCTTTCTGATTCAGATTTGTTTTTATCGATATTTGAAATCATTAGATTGATTTCATCTAAAGAAAGGGTGCTAGGTAGTTTTCGTTGAAGTTTAGGAGATTCTATATTTGAAAGAGGGTTTATTTTAATTAATTTTTCAAACATTAGATACTCATAAAAACTTCTAATTCCAGAAATAATTCTAGATTGAGAATTAGGTTTAACGTTTTTAGAAATAAAGTATACAAATTCTTTTACGTTATCAGGTGTAACATCAATCGGCTTTATTGTCGTATTTCCTTTATTAAGAAAAGATTTTAGCTTTTTTAAATCATTCTCATAACTAGATACAGAGTTTTTGCTTAAGCCTCTTTCAATTTTTAAGTAATCTTTAAAATCATTTATCGCATGATTCCATTTCATAATAATTTTATCTTAGTTAAATTTAATAAATTTACGATATGAAAAAAATTATCATTATCAATGGTCCAAATTTAAATCTATTAGGTGTTAGGGAAACTAGCATTTATGGTGATATTTCTTTTGACAATTATTTTAAGGAATTAAAAGAATTTTATAAAACCATTGAATTAGATTATTACCAATCAAATATCGAAGGAGAAATAATTAATAAGATTCAAGAAGTGGGATTCAGCTATGATGGTATAGTCTTGAATGCAGCAGCTTACACGCATACTTCTGTTGGAATTGCCGATGCAATATCAGCTATTCAGTCTCCTGTTATCGAAGTTCATATTTCTAATATATATTCAAGAGAAAAAATAAGACACACTTCTCTAATTTCAAAAAACGTAAAAGGAGTAATTTGTGGTTTTGGGTTAAATTCTTACAATTTGGCTTTAAATGCATTAGTCTAAAGATGAATAACCTCATCGTATGCTGCAGCAACCGCCTCCATAACAGCTTCTGACATTGTGGGATGTGGATGAATAGCTTTTAAAACTTCTGTCCCTGTTGTTTCAAGTTTTCTGCCCAAGACAGCCTCTGCTATCATATCTGTTACTCCATCTCCAATCATGTGACAACCAAGCCATTCTCCATATTTTTCATCAAATATAACCTTAACAAAACCCTCTTTATTCCCTGAAGCACTTGCTTTTCCTGATGCAGAAAACGGAAATTTTCCAACTTTAATTTTGTACCCTTTTTCTATGGCTTGTTTTTCGGTTAGTCCTACACTAGAAATTTCTGGACTACAGTATGTGCATCCTGGAATATTCCCATAATCTATCGGAGCTACATTATGTCCCGCAATTTTTTCCACACAAAGTATTCCTTCAGCTGATGCTACATGTGCTAACGCAGGACCAGCAACTATATCACCAATTGCGTAATACCCAGGAATATTTGTATTATAAAATTTGTCAACTAAAATTTTGTCTCGATCAACTGCTATTCCAACATCCTCTAATCCAATATTTTCAATATTTGATTTTATCCCTACTGCTGATAGTAATATTTCAGATTCAATATTAATTTCATTATTCCCGTTTTTTACTTTAGCAGAAACTTTATTTTTAGTTTTTTCTACAGAAATAACTTCAGATGAAGTCATTATTTTTATTCCTTTTTTCTTAAAAGATTTTTCAAGTTCTTTGGAAATATCTAAATCTTCTATAGGTACAATATTCGGCATATATTCAATAACAGTAACTTCTGTTCCAATACTGTTATAGAAGTAAGCAAACTCAATTCCAATAGCTCCTGAACCAACTATAGTAATACTTTTAGGTTGTTTTTCTAAAGTCATAGCTTCACGATATCCGATAATTTGTTTACCATCTTGCGGAATAGATGGTAAAATTCTTGATTTTGCACCAGTAGCTATGATGATATGTTTTGCTTTATAATCGTTGCCATCTACTGAAACAATTTTATCTTTTTTAACTTTTCCAAAACCTTTTAATACGTCAATTTTATTTTTCTTCATCAAAAAAGTAACACCTTTACTCATACCAGATGCAACATTTCTGCTTCTAGAAATAATTTTTTTAAAATCTTGACTTACATTATCAGCATTTAAACCATAATCCTCAGCATGATTTAAATATTCAAAAACCTGGGCTGATTTAAGTAATGCCTTCGTAGGTATGCATCCCCAATTCAAACAAACACCACCTAAATTTTCCTTCTCAACAACTGCAGTTTTTAAACCAAGCTGAGATGCTCTAATAGCGGTAACATAGCCACCAGGGCCACTTCCTAAAACAATTACATCATAATTACTCATATTATTCTTTATTTGAATTTTTATTAAAATCAATACTAACTGAATTAACACAATATCTTTTGCCTGTATCTGTTGGTCCATCATTAAACACATGACCTAAATGTCCATCACATTTTACACATATAATTTCAGTTCTAATCATATTATGCGAATAATCCTCAACATATTTAATTGAACCATCAATTGCATCATCAAAGCTTGGCCAACCACAATCGGACTCAAATTTCTGATCACTATTGAACAAAGGGGTTTTACATCCATTACAATTATAAACACCATTTTCAAAATGAAGATTATATTTTCCGGTATGTGGATATTCAGTTCCTTTTTCCCGTAATACTCTAAATTCTTCATCATTTAGAATATTTCTCCATTCTTCATCCGTTTTTTCAACTTTTTTCTTAGTCATATCTATCTCTTTTTGATAATTTTTATTTTGTGAAACAACCACGTTTAACGATGTAAAAAGTAAAAGTATAAGAATTGTAATTTTTTTCATCTATAAATACTTAAGCAAATGGATAAATTATTGTAATATTAATATCGTTTTGCTACGAACTACAAATTTATTTTAATTAAATGATATTTTATAAAAAAGGTGATAAAAAATTATTAAACGCTTGGGCCTTCTATGATTGGGCAAATTCTGTTTATCCTTTGGTGATTTCTACCGCAATTTTTCCAATATATTTCAAAAGTATTACTAAGGGAGAACCTGTAGATTTTTTATGGTTTAACGCTGTGGAAAATGATGCTTTTATCGGATATGTTTCTTCATTTACTTTTATAATTTTAGCCATAATATCACCTATTCTTTCTGGAATTGCAGATCATACAGGTTACAAAAAATTGTTTATGAAGT
>Ga0115011_10000892_pt1 | contig 22416 bp, 23 predicted proteins | sample TroAtlMetagenome_2_FD_88705 | JGI IMG/M metagenome (GOLD analysis project Ga0115011, IMG submission 88705) | Marine eukaryotic phytoplankton communities from Atlantic Ocean - Tropical Atlantic ANT8 Metagenome | ecosystem: Environmental > Aquatic > Marine > Oceanic | place: Tropical Atlantic...
ATATACCATATCTTGTAAACAGAATGACTTTATTATTTGACGAATCATTTGCATTTGCATTATCACCTTGGAATTTTGTGAGTGAAAGAACAGTCATGGGATTTGGTGGTGCAAAACAACAACAAGCATATGAAATTATGGGTGTTGGAACTCTTGATTACTTGGATCTATTTAAGAAATTTACATACACCAATCAAGAATCTTACAGATTAGATCATATTGCTCACGTTGAATTAAATGAACGAAAATTAGATTATTCTGAGTATGGTTCTTTACATACTCTTTGGAAAGAAGATTATCAAAAATTTATAGAATATAATGTAAAAGATGTGGAACTTGTAAATCGGTTAGAAGATAAAATGAAACTAATCGAAATGGCGATTGTTCTTGCTTATGATGCGAAAGTTAATTATACAGATGTTTATACACAAGTGAGAATGTGGGACACATTGATTTATAATGAATTAAGATCAAAAGGAATACAACTTCCTCCTAAGACAACTTCTTTAAAAGACAAACCATACGAAGGTGCTTATGTAAAAGAACCCATTCCTGGAATGTATGAGTGGGTTGCTAGTTTCGATTTAGATAGTTTGTATCCTCATTTGATTATGCAATACAATATATCGCCAGAAACTTTACTTACACAATATCCTCAAAAGTCTCTATCAGTTTCTAAACTTTTAGATAGAGATATAGAAACAGATTATGCTAAAGATGAAAATATTTGCATGGGTGCTAATGGATTTCATTTTTCAAATGATTTTCAAGGGTTTCTTCCTAATATGATGGAGAGAATGTATGCAGAACGAAAAAAGTTTAAAAAAGACATGCTCAAGACAAGTCAATTATTAGAAAATGAAAAGGAAGAGGGTGAGAGATTTCGATTAATAAAAGAGGTTTCACGTTTGAATAATATGCAGATGGCTAGAAAGATTCAACTCAATTCCGCTTATGGTGCCTTGGGTAATCAGTATTTTAGATTCTATGATGAGAGACAAGCAACTGCAATTACTACTGGTGGTCAGTTATCAATTCGATGGGTTGAAAATGATGTTAATCGATATTTAAATAAAATTCTTAAAACTGAAGATAAAGATTATATTGTAGCCGCTGATACTGATTCAATTTATATTTGCTTAGATAGTTTAGTTAAGTCAGTTTTTCCTGATACAAATGATAAAGAAAAAGTTATCAAATTCTTAGACAAAGTATGCGAAACAAAAATACAAGAATGTATAAATGAGTCTTTCAAATCATTACGTGATTATATGAATGCGTTTCAGCAAAAAATGAATATGTCTAGAGAAGTTCTTGCTGATAAAGCGGTTTGGACTGGTAAGAAACATTATATTATGAATGTCCATAATAGTGAAGGTGTTCAATATGCAAAACCTAAACTAAAAGTAATGGGTATAGAATCAGTTAAATCTTCAACTCCTGCAGTTTGTAGAGAGAAATTAAAAAAATCTTTTGATATTCTTATGAATGGTACTGAAGAACAAATGCAGAAATTTATTGAAGAATTTAATGAAGAATTTAAAACACTTCCTCCTGAAGATGTTGCTTTTCCAAGGTCTGTTAAGGGGATTGACAAATATAGTGATAGTGTGTTACTCTATAAGAAAGGTACACCGATACATGTAAAAGGAACTATTATACATAATAAGTTACTAAAACAACATAAACTTACAAAAGCCCATCAAATGATTCAAGAAGGCGAAAAGATTAAGTTTTCTTATCTCAAAGAACCAAATCCTGCAGGAGATACTGTAATTAGTATGTTGACAACATTGCCTAAAGAATTTGGTTTACACGAATACATAGATTACAATATGCAATTTAACAAGTCCTTTTTAGAACCATTGAAAAATGTTTTAAAATGTGTTGGATGGGAGCATGAAAAACGAAGTACACTTGAAGATTTTTTTATATAAGGAGTTATAATGGATTTTTTGAAAGATATGATTAAGGAGACAGGAAATGAATATGCTGGATTGGTTTCAGATGGTATTGAAGCAGGTGATGTTGAATCCTTTATTGATACCGGTAGTTATGCTCTTAATGCTTTACTCTCGGGAAGCATTTACGGAGGACTTGCATCAAACAAGATTACCGCTTTTGCTGGAGAATCGGCTACAGGAAAAACATTTTTTGTACTTGGTATTGTCAAACAGTTTTTGTCAGACAATCCTAGCGGTGGTGTTCTTTATTTTGAGTCTGAGTCTGCAATAACAAAAGATATGATCGAAACAAGAGGTATTGATGCTTCTCGTATGGTCATGTTACCAGTTGCATCGATTCAAGAATTTGCTCATCAAGCATCAAAAATTCTTGATAAGCATCTTGCAAGTGAAGATCAAAAACCTTTAATGATATGTCTTGATAGTCTTGGTATGCTATCAACAACAAAAGAATTAACAGATATTGCTGATGGTAAAGAGACTAAAGACATGACAAGAGCCGCCCTTGTAAAGGGTGCGTTTAGAGTATTAACACTTAAAGCAGGTAAGGCAAAAGTACCAATGCTTGTAACGAATCATACTTATTCACAAGTTGGAGTTATGTTTCCACAACAAGTTATGGGTGGCGGAACTGGTTTATATTATGCATCAAGTAATATTGTTTTTCTTTCGAAACGAAAAGAAAAAGATGGAACAGAAGTTATTGGAAATATTATTCATTGTAAGAATCATAAATCTAGATTGACTGTAGAGAACAAAAAAGTAGATGCATTGGTGACTTATGATAAAGGATTAGATCGATGGCACGGAATGCTTGAACTTGCTGAAGAAGCAGGTCTCTTTAAAAAAGTTTCCACACGTTTTGAATTACCTGACGGAGCAAAATTGTTTGGTAAGCAAATCATGCAGGATCCAGAAAAACATTTTACTGAAGACATAATGAAAAAAATTGACGAATATTGTCAGGAGAAATTTCTATATGGAACAACAACAGAAGATGACGAAGTGGTACAAGATGGTGAGGAATCCTCAGAATGAGGATGATGTACAATATGCTTTTGCCATAGTTAAAGGTAAATTTAAAGATGTAATTTACAAATATAATCGATTCGGACTAATAGAACCTGAAAAAGGGGAAGAAGAGTTGAAATATCGTTTTGAGTATGATATACTAGAAATACCTGAAGGAATTAGAGAAAAGAAATATTCTGATACTGAAGGTATAGAATTTGAAAAGTTAATTGGTGATATTTTAATCGAAGTAATTCAAGAAAACATAGACATGGATACGCATGATGAGGATCGAGGACACGATACTGAGGAATCTATTATTCTCTGATGAGTTTACTAGAAAATCCTTACCCTATTTAAAAAAAGATTATTTTTCAGATCATACTGATCAATTTCTTTTTGAAGAAATACAAAAATACGTTAATAACTATAATGTACTTCCTACAAAAGAAGCACTCATTATAGAAGTTGGAAATAATACTAGAATTACAGAAGATCAATTTGGTACAGTTTCCAATAAAGTAACGGAATATTTTGATAGTAGAGAAGATACAGAAGTTGAATGGTTGCTTGAATCTACTGAAAAATTTTGTCAAGATAAAGCAATTTATAATGCAGTTCTTGAGTCAATAGGTATTATTGACAATGAAAAAGATACTGAAAAAGATAAAGGAGCAATCCCTGCAATTTTATCTGATGCTTTAGCAGTATGTTTTGATCCTAATATTGGTCATGATTATATCGAAGATTCTGATGAACGATTTGAGTCTTATCATAGAGTCGAAGAAAAATTGGCTTTCGATTTAGATTACTTTAATAAAATTACAAAAGGCGGTTTATCTAAAAAGACTTTAAATGTTGCACTTGCTGGTACAGGTGTTGGTAAATCTTTATTCATGTGTCATCATGCGGCCGCTTGTTTATCTCAAGGTTTAAATGTATTGTATATTACACTTGAGATGGCGGAAGAAAAGATTGCAGAAAGAATTGATGCTAATTTAATGAATATAACAATAGATGATTTGCATGATATTCCTAAAGACTTATATGATAGAAAAATGAAGAAAGTTGTGAAGTCTACACAAGGTAAATTGATCGTGAAAGAATATCCGCCTGCTTCTGCAAATGTAAATCATTTTAGAAATTTATTGAATGAATTAAAATTAAAAAGAAAATTTGTTCCTGAAATTATATTTGTAGATTATTTAAATATCATGGCTTCATCTAGATTGAAGTATGGTAATACTGTAAATTCTTATAACTATATCAAATCAATTGCAGAAGAAGTTCGTGGTCTTGCAGTTGAAAACAATCTTCCTGTTGTTTCTGCAACCCAAACGACAAGATCAGGTTTTACAAATACTGATCTTGGATTAGAAGATACATCTGAATCTTTTGGTCTTCCTGCAACTGCTGATTTTATGTTTGCTTTGATTAGTACAGAAGAATTGGAAGAACTTGATCAAATTCTTGTTAAACAGTTGAAAAATCGATATAGTGATCCTGGAACTCATAAAAGATTCGTGATTGGAATTGATAGAGCCAAGATGAAATTGTATGATCTTGAAGAAACTGCACAAGATGATTTAGTTGCAAGGTCTGCACAAAAGAAAAAAACACCTTGGAATAAGAAAAAACAAGAAGATACTCCTGTATTTGATGTCGGAACCGACAATAGAATGACCAAAAAGAAGGATTTTTCTGAATTTTCCTTCAATTAAACTTGACATATTCTCCCCTTTTGATATAATAGTAGTTGTAATCGGGTGGTGTTACCACCATTTTGTTAATCTCAAAGAGAGGTGATATGTATAGATTCATGATGATAGCAATGCTATTTGTAATGTCAAGTACGGTTTTTGCAATGGAATTTGGTACTGTTATAGACCTTGGTGGTACTAAAATGATTGTTGTCAGTCAAGAAGGAGAAGAAATTAGATTGAAGCCCTTTGTGGTGAAAAAAGCAACTGTAGCAAAATCTGCTATTCCAAAACCAGAATGGGATTCAAAAACAGTTGTTACAGAGGGCGTAAAGAATGTTCAAGAGTGTCATAATCCCCTAGGTTGTCCCCAAAATGTTAAAACAGGCGAATGTCTTGAAGGTTGTAGTGAACAAAAAGTACATGTTAAAGTAGAAGAACGAATTATATCTGAAAATGAAGAAATGACAGATATAAAAAACTATGATCTACTTTTACAATCATGGCTTACTTTAGACAATTCTGGTGGTCATTTAAAATATTTGTATGGAAAGTATTACGGAACTATTACTTGGTTATGTGTTCTTTCTAATTTTTTTAATACCACTGAAGCAGTCCGTGTCAATATAGCAAGACTTATATATTCCAACCCCAAGTTTCTAAATAATTGCAACACCCAACCGTTTTTTAAAGGTGAACGCAATGGTAAAAATCAGTGGCTCTGGTATCAAAAAGAGTACAATTTATAGCCCACCAAACTCCTCATATTCATAAATAGTTAGTGACTATTTATGTTTATATTACGATTAGAGGACAATGCTAAAGAAATATGCTGAAATTCAAAGATTTTTTAGTGGAATCTCAAGGTGCTAATAAGCATCTTGAGCATATAGAAGATGAGGTTTTGAATAGCGGTTTTAATGGAGTTAAAAAAGCAATTACTTATTTAAGTTCATTAGGTTCTACGTTAAAAGGTGATTCCTCTAAAAAGATAAAAATAACGACAAAATGGGATGGGGCACCAGCAATATTGGCTGGTGTTGATCCTGAAAGTGGAAAGTTTTTTGTTGCAACTAAGCATGGTGCTTTTGCGAAAGAACCAAAATTAAACTTTTCAAATAAAGATATAGACGAAAATCATGAAGGTGATTTAAGAGACAAATTAAAGTATTCTTTAATGTATCTTAAAGACATTGGAATGGATGGTGTATATCAAGGAGATTTGTTATTCAGTTTACCAAATCATAAATCGGTAGAAAATATCGATGGTGAACCCCATATTGTTTTTAAACCTAATACTATTGCATATGCAGTTAAGTTGCGAAGTGAATTAGGAAAGAAAGTAAATGCTTCAAAGTTGGGTGTTGTTTGGCATACGAAGTATGAAGGTGAACGAGTAAACCAGATGGATGCAACATTTAATGTTGATGTTTCTCGTTTTAAAGAGTCGGATGATGTGTGGTATAAAGATGCTGAATATGAAAAAATGGATGGAATAGCATCTTTTACAAAGGAAGAAACAGAGAAGTTTTTCGCCATACTTTCAATGTCAGGTAGGATATTTAGAACACTTGATAAGAATATGTTGAACAGTATTGCGGAAGATAAATATTTAAATACACAGATTAAGGCGTACACTAATTTAAAGATTAAAGAAGGAATGCCCATTGGTAATGTTAATAGTCATGTTGTTGGTTTGATTAAATACTTAAATAATAAGTTAAATAAAGAGGTTGATAAATTAAAGTCTGAAAAAGGTAAACAAAAAAGGCGTGAAAAGAATGATCAATTTTTAACATTTTTTAATAAGAATAAAAATGCTTTGAAAAATATGTTTCAAATGCAAAATGTTCTTATAGCCGCTAAAATGATGATTGTTCAAAAGTTACAAGACATTCAACCTTTGACAAAAACATTTATACGAACCGATAGTGGTTTTGAAGTTACAAATCCAGAAGGATTTGTGGCAGTTACATCAGACGGTGGAGCAGTAAAATTAATAGATAGACTAGAATTTTCTAGACAAAATTTTTTAGCACTAAAAACATTTGGGAGTAGTTAATGCGACAAGAAGAACAAGGTCTCTTAGACACATTAAATGAAAAGTATTTGGACATTGCATTGAATGAAGATGTCGATGCACGATTGAAAAGATTAGCCCGAGAAGGTCTAATTGGCGAAGGAGAATACGCATTATTTCTCAAAACAATGAAAGATTTAGAAGAAGGTAAAAAACCAACTCCTAAACAAAGAATGATGATTTTGAGAATTTTTGATAAAATGCTAGGTCTTATAATGGGCGATAAAGTTGTATATCAAAAGATTCTTCAAACAGTTAAGAAGAGTAAAAAAGATAAAGCAAAAGTAAAGGAAGAAGCCTTTAGGGACACACATACTATGGTCATGCATAAGGGCGTGGAAATGTATGTAGATGATGAGAACCAGTTACAAGAAGTACCATCATTTGAATAAATACTTAAATGAAGTTATACAAGAATTTTTTAACAGAATCAAAGCAAGGGAAAACGGCAATTGCGACCTACGGTAGAATGAATCCTCCTACTATAGGGCATGTCAAACTTGCGAAAAAAATTCAAACGGAAGCACGAAGGAGAAAAGCAGAGCCTTACATTTTTCTATCTCCTTCACAGAATGCTAAAAAGGATCCTTTAGATCCAGATAGAAAAGTTGTTTATGCTGAAAAAACGCTAGGACAACATATTAATATTGATGTTAAACCTAACATCTTTAAAGCATTATCTGATCTATATTCAGAAGGTTTTAAAGAAGTTGCTATAGTAGTTGGTAGTGATAGACTAAATGAGTTCTCCAAAATGATTCCTAAATATAATGGAGTCGAAGGAAAGGCTCATGGATTTTATGATTTTACAAATATTGATTTTGTTAGTTCAGGAGAACGTGATCCTGATGCTGAAGGAGTCTCTGGAATGTCCGCATCAAAACTAAGAGGATTTGCGGTTTCTGGTGACTTTAATAATTTTAAAAAGGGTACAAAGTTATCTGCTAAAGACTCTAAATCAATGTTTAACGAAATAAGAAAGGCTATGAAAGTGGAATCTGTTACAGAACAAGTCGGTGTACGTAAAGTAGATTTTGTAGATGGAGTAGAAGAACAGGGTGCTGAATATCCAAAAACAGATGCAGATAAAAAGGCCCATTTACAAAAGATATTTAAAAAAATGTCAGATGTTAGAAAAGCAAAAGAGAAAAAAATGGGTGTAAAGATAACAGATGTAACGCCTAAGGGATATGGTCCTAATGAAGATGCGGGTGCTAGAATAAAAGCAAGAAATACTGCATTTGCATTAAAGAAATCAAGAGATCATGAATATGAAATGAAGTATGGAAGAAAGAAAGATAAAAGGGCAATTGGTGAAGATGCAAAAATGGGAAAGCAGTCCGATTCTACTTTAAAAAAGATGCATAAAAAATTCTCTTCAATGGATATGTCTTCACCAGCCAATAAACACATGCATAAACGCATTGAAAAAGAAATGAAAAGACGAGGACAAGTTGCGTTTCCATCTGGAGTAGACGAAGTTGCACCTCCAGGAAGAGAAAAACAAGTAAAAGCATTAAAGAAAAAAGTTGGTACAGATAAAGCATATGCATTTGCTTGGGCTCAACATAACAAACATGGATTACCTGAGGAATGAATATTAGAAGCCATACTTGTAAATAGAGATTACAAATATGATGGAAAGAAAATTCACATTTCTAAAAAGAATTTTAGTAAGGTTCACAAAGATTTTAAGAATTCTACTAAGGGTAAAGAAATGATGATAACTTATGATTCAAAATGGGGAACAATTTCAGTTCCAGTCGAATTTACTGAAGAAGTTGTTAAAGAAGATCATTTAAAGACAGGTGCAAGAGTAAAAGTTGCTCATCCAGCAAAAGGAAAGGGAATGGTAACAGGAAAGATTGTACGATATGACAATCAAGGACCAGGGAGTCCATTCTATATGGTTTCTATTCCAGGACTTGCAAGATCGGAAAAAGTACCTGCACATAAACTAAAAGAAGAATTTGATCCTTTGAGACTAAAAGCAGAACAAACAGGAGTACCTTTTAAAATTTTAGAAAAAGTTTACAAACGAGGACTTAGTTCTTGGAAAGTAGGTCATAGAGCAGGAACTACGGCAGAACAATATGCAGAAGCAAGAGTTAATTCCTTCTTAACTGGTGGAAAAACAAGATTAACTGCTGATGATGATTTGTGGTCTAATGTTAGTTCAAATAACAGTAGAGTAAAGGAAGAGATGGATACAAATCATGCATTTAAAAAATGGCTTGCTTTAAGTGAAGCGGATGTTGTTGTAGACACACCTCAAGGTAGATATGTAAAAAAAGGATCTGTTTCTAAAGCAAAAACCGATGCACAAAAAAGATTTGTTAAGACAAAAGATAAAAAATCAGTACAAACTAGAACTGCAACCCCAATAGAACGAAAGTATCTTCAACGCAAGGATGAGGAATAATATGTCAGATATTTACTTAGACGAAGAATTTAAAACATTTGTTCCAGGACCATTTGTAGATCCCGAACAAGATGCGGTATATAAAGAATTTCTAAAACTAAAACAGACTCAAACTGAAGAAACTTCTGAAGAAAAAACAGAGCCTGATGCTTTAAATGAACAAGGAGATGTTCATCATCACCATTATGCTAAGGGAGACAATCCTGACGATAAAAAGAAACGTGAGAAGGATGCTCAAGCAAAGGCGAAAGAGAAAACAAATGGTAATGGGGAAGCAAAAGCAAAGAGTAATGGTGAAGAAAAACCAAAATTAGATCCTGTTGGAAAAGAAGATGGGGATATTGATAATGATGGTGATAAAGATAAATCTGACAAATATCTTGCGAAGAAAAGAAAAGCAATTGGGAAATCCATCAAAGCACAGAAAAAAACTAAGAATGAGAAACCTATAAAATTATCAGGTGAATCAGACAAAGTGGAAGTGCATAAGGGAGTTGAAGAAGGAACACGTTTACAGGTAAAAATGGCTTTAGGTGATGCTGGAGTAGAAGGGGACTTTGATGGTAAAAATGTTAAAGTTCATAAAAAGAATATTAAAAAAGCACAAAAAGCATTAAAGGGAAATGTCTATCATAAAGGAAAAGCACCTAATGTTGTAGCACATGAAGATGTTCAAATAGATGAAATGCCTAACAGAGCATATAAAGAAAAGATTAATGCTTTGTTGAAAGACTATCATGGAAAATTTAAGTGGAAGGGCGAAGAACTATATGTTTCTAAAGAAATAGAAAAAGATGTTAGAAATATAATTTCTAAAGACAAAGGACATTCATATATGATCAAAGTTTCTTCCAATCCAATGAGAGAAGAGATTCAAATAGATGAAAATGTTCGAAGAAAATTACGTGATTTTGCTACAGATTTGGCCGCTTATGCTAAATCAAAAGGTGGAATCGATAAACAATATTTTGAAAAGATTGCACAAATAGCCGCTTCAGGACAAATACCAGCCGCTAAAGATATCGATAATGATACAGATCCAAGAGATTTTGTTTTGGGTATGATGGCTAAAAGTTTTCCAAAACAAGTTATGAAAAATTATACAGGAATCTCACCTGCACTATCTCATCATTTTGAGGAAAGTGTAGATTTTGATGCTTTTATTCTTGAATCAACTGAAGCATATGCTAAATCTTTGAAGAAAATTGCTAGGGATAAAGCAATTAAGATGTTAAAACCTGGAGAGCATGATAAGATTAGAAAGATTCGTGATATGATGAAACATGCAAATGAAGAAAAAACATTAGGAAAATATTTAAAACGTGAAGGCGTAAATCATCCTGCCGATAAGAAAAGCGGTTGGGTTGCAAAATCAGTTCAGGCTTACAAAGCACAAAAAAAGAAGTTGAAAAAACCAAGTCATCCTGGATATGGGACAGAAGAATCTGTTGAAGAAAACATAGCATATTTAAAGAATAAAGATGGACATGTTTTTCATATTTCAAAAAGAGATAAAAAAGGTGACAAATTTTCAATGAGTGTTAAAGATAAATCTGGTAAAACAATTAAAGATTGGGGTTCTCATCCATCACTTGATGGTGCAAAGAAATTTGCAGGAAATCGTGGTTTTACTGAAGAAGTAAATACAGGAAATAATAGGTTAAAAGCAATTGAAAAAGATATTGATAAACTTCATAGTCGAACAAAACATATGAAATATCTTAAAGGAAAGGATCGTGATCAAATGCGTGATTTGTCAAGAAAAAGAGATGAAATTTTGAAATCACGTTCTATTAAAGGACAATTTGAAGGAACAGAAACCGTAGACGAAATTGCACCTGTAGTTGCGGGAGCCGCAAGACTTGCAGTTTCAGCAGGAAGAGGTTTAGCAAAAGTAGGTATGAGAGTGGCGAAGAAAGTGGGAAGGGAAGTGAGAGACAGATTTCCTGCTTCTACTAATAATAATGAGAAAACAGAAGGAACCGTTCCTAAGTATGCAAATAGAAAAACTGCTCAAGCCGAGAAAAAAGCAAGAGAAGATGCACAAAGAAAAAGAGCAGGGTTAGATGAAGCAAGAAAATCTGACTATCAACTTTATCATAAAGATTTTTCGTCCGCTATGCAACATGCTTATGAAGTTGCAAAGAAACGAGGATATATAGTCGATAAAGATGATATCGATAACAAAGTTGCAACAGGCCCAAGAAAACCATCTAACGGTAAAACAAATCGTTATATTCTAGGTACTGACAAAAAGCAAAACGTACATATTCAAGTTGCAAATTTAGACAATAAACGATATGAACTTAACATGTATGTCGAAGAAGTTGATCTTGATGAAAAACAACAACATCATATAAGTGGTAATAGCATGGTCAACAAACTGTATTTAATGAATCAAGCAAAAGCCATTGCTAAAGAAAAAGCAGGACCAGACAAAGAACATAAAATTTCTGACTGGGAAAAATTGGCTAAACAAATGGGATTTAGCAGGAGGAAATACGAAGAAATTGGTGATCACCAAGGAATCTATGAATCCGCTACTACACAAGAAAAGGAAGATATGGCCAATAAAGGATCATTAAAACTTGAAAAGGTTTTAAGTGCTAGAAAGAAATTCGTTGAGCCTGAAAAAAGAGCAGGAGAATGGGGTACTGACGAATTATCAGATAATTACAAAGAAGAAACTCCTGGACAGAATGTCAAAGAAGGAAATGTCATTATGAATGACAGAGATCCATATAGAATCTTTGAACAAATGGTTCATTATTTAATGGGAACTTCTATTAAGAATATAGAAGACTATTCTTTTTACAAGATCGAATCAACTCCTGATAAGTTAAGATTAGAAAACAAAGAAGGAGCATTGGCAACTATTACATTATCGGATGTACAAAATTTTTACGATGATAATGACATGGCAATGGATGAATTCATTGAAATGATGGTTGGATTCGGTGTTAAGGAATTGAGTGAAAAGGAGAACAGTATTGTTGGAGATGAAGGTACTCCTGCAATCGGTAAAGAAAAGTTAGGGCACGGTATCTATACTACAGATCCGCCTCGAACTTTTGAAAGTATGGACGTATACTCGGAGTTCATATCATCAAATGAAAAAAATCAAAAAAATGGTTTTACAGTAACTAAATAAGGAGTATCATGGCTGAAGAAGTCGCAAAAGAAGAAGTAGTGTCAAAACCGGTTGTTAAGAAGGAAGCACCTAAAGCGGCTCCTCCTGCACCTAAGAAAGCAGTATCTTCTTCATCAGATTGGTCTGACAAAGGATTTTCATCCGAAGAAAGATACAAAATTTTTCAAAGAAAATTTAATTAGGAGATAACAATGCCTTTATGGGGAAATAACGATGGTACTGATACAGGATTGACAGTTACCGTCACAACTGCAGGAAATACTCATACCGTTTTTAATAGTGATCCATCTGCAAAAGTATCAATCGGTGATGTAATTGTTGCTGATTCTGATGGAGGCGGCAATGGACCTGAACACAGAGTTGTAACAAGTGTTCAAGGAACAACTGTTTTGGTTTCTGAGGGATGGACTGCCGCACATGCTGGAGGTACAGATTGTTGGGTATCAGAGCCACCTAAATATGTCAGTAAGACAGACATCAAAAATCAAGTGATTATTGGTGCTGACACAACTGAAACCGGAGTTTCTGATTCTGTAACACATGCAGGTTGGATAAAAAAGCATACTAAGTCTAGGCTTGGTGCATCATCAACTTGGTACGAAACATTAGTCGCATCAAGTTCTATTAGTGGTGACGAAGAAACTGGAGGCTTGGCTGATAGTTAATATTAATGTTTAATTGAGGATATTATGTTTAAAGATACGTTTAATAAAGTAAAAGATGTGAACGATGATCCTGTTGGATCTGTTCCAGAACTTAAAGTAGATGATGTTGAAGATAATGAGGCTCCCAAAAAGGAGTCTCATATTTCTATTCTAGAAAAAAAGTTAGTAGAAATAGAAGAAATGTTTATTGAGCAAGAAACTAAATTAAATGATATTACAAGTGAAAAGAGAGAACTAAATAAAAGAGAGGAAACCGTCAAATACGAATTATCGGGTTTGCACGGTGCTAAAGTAGTTTTAGAACAATTAATTGAAGAAGCACAAAACTCATAACCGCCTTGGTCGAGTCCCGGCAACTTCACATAACTTAGTAGTAAGGAGTTAAAGCAATGGCTGATAAAAAAATGACGGATTTAACTGATCTTTCCACTGGAGTAGCATCAGATGATATCGTTCATATAGTCGATGATCCAACAGGCAGTCCTGTAAACAAAAAAGTTTCTGTTTTTAATCTATATGGAAACTTGAATCACACAACGAATTCAGGAGATGCTTCTGGACGAGCATTCGTTTCAACAACCATTTCAACTGCTACTGATGCAACTGCAGGTGATGTTGTCGCCCTAAACGCACAGACAACTCATGATCACCGAACTGGTGATGCTAACTCAGTAGTTAATATTTTTGGCGCCAAAATTGATGCCAATCTTTCAGGAAGTAACACAAAAGTTACAACAACTGCCGCTGGTGCAAAGATTACATTGAATATGACCAATGCTCTTGCATCACAGAATGTAAATACTGCATATACAGGTGGTTCAGCAAGAGTTTACGGTTTAATGATCGATGTAAATGATACTAATAAAGGATCATCTGCAAGAGCAACAAAACCTGATGCTTTTCTTAGTTTGAGAGATCAAGGTGGATATACTGCCGCTAATCATCCTGCAGGACAAGCAGTACATTACTTTGCAGAACTCGGTACACCAGTAGGTGGTGCATCAAATACTGATGCTTACATTGCCGCTTCGGTTGCCGCAAATACAACTGCTCACGGTTCAAATCTTGTGATGTTCTCAACCGCGGTTGCAGATACATCTTCAAATGCAAGACTAAGAATCAAAGTTAATGGCACAGAATATTGGTTGTTAGCAACGAGTAATACAAGTATAACCGCTTAATAGAGAAGTGAAGTAATATGGCAGACAAACGTATTTCGGGTCTGCCTGCTCTAGCATCTGCGGCCAGGGAAGATTTATTACTGGTCGTGGATGATCCAGCAGGGACTCCTACAAATAAAAAAGTATCATTAACTAATTTCTTTGCTAATGTTGAACCCGAAATAGTATTTGCTAATACTAAAGCATTGGGTAGTTCCTCCAATGCATCTGTTATTTTTAAAGGTGGTGTTGCAGTTAATGACAGTATTAAAGTCGATACAGACTTAACAGTAAATGCTAACGCAACTATAAATGTTGTCTCAATTTCAGCAGTACATTCTAATGTACAACCAGGAACTAATAATAGTCATGATTTAGGTAATACAACTTTTGGTTGGAAAAATGCATATGTAGGTACAATTAGTGGAGACACTTCTTCTAATCTACTGCTTGCCGCCAATACTAATGCATCATCAAATGTCACATTCACAGGTCCATTAGTTCATATAAAAAGCAATTCTACAATTGCTGGTACTGATACCACAGTTACATCAAATGCAACATTCTCAGGAGCAAATGTAGTTGTTTCTGGAACAAACGCACACATAACATCGAATTCTACAATTGCTGGTGGTGTAACAACTGTTACTGCAAATGCCACTTTTAGTGGTGCAAACGTAAGTATTGCAGGTACTAATGCACACATAACATCGAATTCCACAATTGCAGGTGCAATATCTACCACTACTGCAAACGCCACTCTTAGTGGTGCGAATGTAAATATTACAGGCACAAATACTCACATAACATCAAATGTATCAATTGGTGGAGGTACTGCTACTATTACATCTAATGTAACTTTGTCTGGTACAAATACTCACATAACAAGTTCAAATGTATATTCTTCTGCAAATGTTACTCTAGCAGGGGCCGCCGCTACTATAGGTTCTAATGTAACGATGAGTGCAAATGTAGCATTATCTTCTACAATTAATTCTGTTAGTAATACTACAGGAGCATTAACAGTTGCAGGTGGTGTAGGTGTATCTAAAAGTGTAGTTGTTGGAGAAAATTTAAATGTACATGGAAACATTCATGCAAATGGAAACATTACATCTGATGGTGGAACGATAACATTAGGTGATTCTAATGCAGATACAGTATCGTTTAATGCTGATATTGGTTCAAATATTGTCCCAAATACAGATTCTTCCCATGATTTAGGAAATACCACACATCGTTTTGCAAATGCATATATTGATGATATCACAGTAACAGGAAATGTTGTTGTTGCTGGTGCAGTTGCGGCCACAGGAAATGTAAGTGCCGCATATGGTGCTTTTTCAGACAATGTAAGTATATCAGGAACGAAAGAATTAACTTTTAGAGATGCAACTTTAGCAATAAATTCACCTGCAGATGGAGAATTAGAAATTTCATCTGATGATCTTATTACTTTAACTGCAACTGCAAACGTAGAAATAGCATCCGCAATCTTAAACGTGATTGCTAATACAACAATTGCAGGAACAAATACGACAATTGGTTCAAATGTTACAATTTCTGGTGCAAATACCGTTATTAGTAGTGCAAACTTAAATATTACGGGTGCTGGTGCAACTATAGATGGTACGTTGATGAATGTTAAGTCTAATGTAGACATGACAGGAATAGTTTCAATTGGAGTTGATGGATCTGGTAAAGATTTTACTCTAAGATCATTAACGGCTGGTGCAAATATTAATTTAAAAGCAAATACTGATCAATTAAAAGCAAATTTACAAATAGAAAATAGTCAAAAAATTAGATCGGATGGAAAACTTCAAGTATCAAATGATGCTTCTATAACATTTGGAAGTCAAGTTAAAATTATGAGTAATACAACATCTTCTGGTTTTCTATTACAAGAGGATGGAACTGCGGCAGGAAGTGGAACAACTGGTGGTAGAATGGATTTAGAAAGTGGATCCGAAGCAACTTTGACTCATAATTCAACTGCTGGTTTTATTTTTAGTGATCATGTAAGAGCAACTGCAATTAATGTTTCATCAACAACTAATTCTACATCTACTACAACAGGATCAATAAAAACTGCTGGAGGTTTAGGTGTTGCAGAATCAGCATGGTTTGGTGGAAAAGTGTATGCTCAAACTTCTCTAGCACTTGCAGGAGCAGTTTGTAATACTGGGTATGTTGGATCAGCGGCAGGTATTCTTGCTATTAAAAATGGAACTGCACCAACTGCTCAAGGAGCAGATCAAGCATATTTGTATGCAAAAGATGACTCTGCTGAATCACACATATATACAATGGATGAGGGAGGAAACGAAACGAAACTCGGTCCTCACAATGAAGAAGGGGAATGGGAGTTTTATTCTAGAAATGTTAAAACAGGAAAAGTTATGCGTGTTAATATGGAACGCATGATAAGAAAATTAGAGGAATTTACAGGAGAAAAATTTATAACAGAGGAGTGATAATATTATGATTGATAAAATTGCTATACAAAATGAAATTGAAAAATTAAGTAATGATAGAAACTCAGCGGTTCAAAAAATACAGACCTTTGAAGCAGAGTTGATTAATTTAAGAAAAAGTCTTAACATGATCGATGGTGCTTTACAAACTTGTGATTATTTTTTAGGACAAACCGAAGAGCAAGAACTTAAAACTAATGAAACAGAAGAAGTGAAGAAAGTAGAAGAGGAAAACTTTTAGTGTTTGACGATTTGAATAAAGATAACTTTATCTTATATGCTATGAAAAATTATGATAATCCTCAATGTATAAAAGAACAAGATTTTCATGATGATTTAAAAATCATAAAGTATTTGAAAAGATTATTAAATAGATATCATTTGGGTGGTGATTTAAAAGAAAGATTAATTTTAAATCATCTAATAACTCTGGGAAATGTTTTTCCTATTGAAGTATTAGCAAGAATATTGTTTTTAAAAATGAATTCGAAATACTGGAGTTATTTAAAAACCTTTTTAATCTATTTGGACTATATGCCTGATCATATTCCGAGTGTAGATGGTGTAAGAGTAATCAGTAATGATATAAGAGTAGATTTAAAAATAGCAGAAAAATTAAGAGAGATAAAGAAGCAATAATGGGAATAGCATCATCAGCAGGTAATATATTTTTCGTTTATCAATTTATTAAGAGGCTAGTAACCCCTTTTGAAAATACAGATGCCTATAAACTTGGTATAATTGATGAAAAAGGAAAAGTTCTTAGAAAAAGAAGCACGTTAAAAACTAAAGAAGAAAAAGAAGCATATACAATTTCTGATACAATGGTTTTTAATTTAAAAAAGATTTTAGCAAAAGTTCCTGGAGGTGGTACAAAGTTTGGAACTTTTACTGCGGCTTTATTTTTAATAAAAGAACAAGAAACAAGAGATGCTAAGTTGCATTATGATCAAACGTACTTAGAAAAAGAATACACTTCTTTCTTACAAGAATGTCGTTATAATAAAAAAGAAATGAACCAATTAATAGAAGAAGTTGAACATAAGGCAGAAGAATTAGATGAAGAAGGATTAGCCGCAGGTGGTGGAGGAATCGCAGGTCTTGGGGTTGATAATCCATCTAAACCTGGACAAGCAGAACCAGGAGTTCGTAGGAAAAAGAAAAAGTTTGCAGGTTCAGAAGTGTTTTTAGTAAAACCTGAAGTTTATATGAGAGCCAGATTCGGCAAAAAAAGATATGGTAAGTATGAGAATTACGTAGGAAATGATGAAACAGGGGAAGCAATTAGACAATATGGAAGGTCTAATCCAGGAAAACCCATTATATTGCAAGACGAATTAACTGGGGGTATGATATATCTCAAATATGGAAGGCAACATGCAAAACTTCACAGCATTTAGGGAACAAATAACGTATCATGAAAATATTCAAGATTTAGCAGAACGATACGATATCGAATTTAAGATAGCAAAGTATGTCTATGATGAGTTAAAAGAAAAAAATATAAATTCAGATGATACTGATATGGTGTCTCCAATAATTAGAGTAATAAAATTACGAGAAGAACCTAAAAGTAAAAAACAACTAAGGTCAGAAGAAAAGCAACAAAATATCGAATTTCTAAGAACAAAATTCAAGAATGAAAAATTGAGAAAAGAAAGTATCGATAAAAAATTTAAATCGATGTTTGGACATGATGAGGTATAATGGCAGATATAGGAGTTATAGCAAGAGATACTATTTCTCTGTTAAACTATGAGGAAGGTAGTAGAGAAGATTATCGTGCAACTGAAATAAATTTTCAAGGTTATGCTAACACACAAAATGATGCTAACGATGCGTTTGCAGGTTATGAATTAGCCTCTTCTCAACATATTGGGACTGGTTTAGATGATGCTACATTTGGTGGAGTTTATGACACAACTACTGCAAATACTTTCTATGTTAAAATAACCGGTGCTGATGAAACTCCTGAACAATTTGTATGGTCTAAAAATAATTTTGTAGGTGATACTTCAGGTAACATAAACATAACAGGAGCGGCACAAGAACTTGCCAATGGAATGACTGTTACGTTTGGTGCAACTACTGGACATACAAATGGAGATATTTGGACTTTATCTACAGTAGTTACTGTAGATGATGCTCATACAATGGCACAGATTAAAGTAGCCCATGAAGGTGCATCAAATGATGAAAAAGGATATATTAAATTTAAAACAAATGATGGTAATGATGCACAAAATCCTGCTTCAACCGTTTGTACAATGCACGCCAATGGTGATGCAACATATCATAATAAATGTTATAATAGTGATGGTGCGAGAGGACTATTAACAGTACGAGATGTTAATGGTACAATTCTAAACACATAATTTAATGGAGATATAAAATGTCTGAAAGAGGCGTAAAAGAAACTAAAGAAGTGTTAGCATTTGTTTTTAGTTTTGCAAATGCAATGAAAGTAAGTTTATCAGATGGTGATTTTGATTTTTGGGATGCAAAAAACTTTGTAGAACCTCTAAAAAAACTTGCTCCTGCAGTAGAAAATATAGATGAAGTAATCCCAGAACTTGAAGATTTAGAGTGGGACGAAATTCTAGAACTTGCTAAATATTCAATGACCGAGTTGGGTTTAGGCGGCAATATCGATGTTGAAGCAGAAGTTGAAGAGGCCGCAGAGAAAGTAGAAGATGCTATCGAAATGGGTAGAAGTCTTTTAAAACTTGTAAACGGACTAGGGTAAATGGCAGAAGACACAGAAAAGCAATTGAAACATATGAATCATTTACAATTTATAGTTACTCCCATGGTAGCCGCCATTATTGCAATAATGGGGTGGATGCTTATGACCGTGGTAGAACTTAAAGAAGACATATCTACAGTAAAAACAGATGTTAAATACATCACAAAACAAATAGATATGATTGAATCAAAATTAGCCATAAGAGAGTTTAACGAGACTGAAGATTATGCAGTTAAATGAAAACGAACAAAAAGTATACAAATTAGCCACATCTATAAAAACCAAAAATAAAGTAAAAGATGTGGTTCCTGTTTACAATTATGCTTACAGTCTAAATTTAAATGACGAATCCATACAAAAGGTTTTAAAAATGGTAGCCTGGTGATTGACTTTTTTCGTAATATTTGATATACTTTTAATTAAACTAAATTAAGAGGTATCATGTCCATTTATATTGATGTAAAATATTTGAATCTCCTATCTAATCGTCTCCCGATATTTAAGCAAAAAAGAGAATATCTTTGGAATTTTAGATGTCCTATCTGTGGTGATTCACAAAAAAAATTAACTAAAGCAAGAGGCTATGTTCATAGAAAAGAGAATGATCTTTTCTATAAATGCCACAATTGTGGTGTGGGGAAATCTTTCTCTAATTTCTTAAAAGAATTAGATATGAGATTACATTCTGAATATGTCATGGAAAGATATAAGTCAGGTGAAAACAAATTTAGTAATTATAAAGAACCAGAATTTAAATTTGAAACTCCTACCTTCAACAAAATTGAATTAGACATACCCTGTGTCTCTACTTTAGAAGATGATCATTTCTGCAAGCAATATGTAAAATCCAGAAATATCGACCTTGGTAAATATAAGTATCTTTATTTTGCACAAGACTTTAAACAATGGGTAAAAAGTTTAAATCTTGACACAGAATATGAGTTAATTGAAGATGATCCTAGATTAGTTATACCTTTTTTTGATAAGGATTATAATATGATTGCCGCTCAAGGAAGATCATTGAGAGGTGGTTCTAAATTAAGATATGTTACAATAAAAGTTAAAGAAAATGCTCCCAAAATTTTTGGGTTGAATACCTGGAACGAAAATAAAACGACCTACATAGTCGAAGGTCCAATCGATTCCTTATTCGTAGAAAATTCTATTGCTATGGCTGGTGCTGATTTATCTGCGTATATGAAAATGTTTACTAATACTGATGTTGTATTCATATATGATAATGAAAGAAGAAATAAAGAAATCATTAAAAAGATGGACGGAATTATTTCAGACAACTATAAAATAGTTATCTGGCCTAAGCATGTTGTACAAAAAGACATTAATGATATGATTTTAAATGATGTAAATGTTATGGATATTATTGAAAAGAATACCTATCAAGGTTTAACTGCGAAAACAAAATTATTGGAATTTAAATTATGATAAGTGAGCAAGAAGTACATAAACATGGTTTTGTGAAATTATTAGAAGTGATGGGCACCGATGAAGAAGTCGAGAATGCCGCAAGAATTAGTTACGGAACTGGAACACGAAAAGTATCACAGACAACAAATCTAATTCGATATTTAATGAGACACAAACACACATCCCCATTTGAGATGTGTGAAGTGAAGTTTCATTTGAAACTGCCTATATTTGTGATGAGACAACTTGTTAGACATAGGACTGCTAACATAAACGAATATTCGGGTCGTTATTCTATAATGAGTGACGAATTTTATTTGCCTGCGGAAAAAGATGTACATGAACAATCAGAACAAAATAATCAAGGTCGAGGAAAAGAATTAGATGAAGGTAATAAACAACTTGTCCTTGGACGAATGTATGATGTTAATGAACATGCGAAAAGTTGTTATAGGCAAATTGTAGAACCCAACAATTTAGATGGATTTTATGAAGGGTTCAAGGGAATTGCTAGAGAACTAGCAAGAGTAATTTTACCAGTTTCAAATTATACAGAATGTATCTGGAAGATAGATTTAAATAACTTTTTTCACTTCTCTAAATTACGTATGGATTCTCATGCACAACAAGAGATTAGAGATTATGCCGTAGCAATGTATGAACTGGTTAAGCCTTTATTTCCTATATGTTGTGATGCATTTGAAGATTATGTCTTAAATGCAAGAACTTTTTCCGCTAAAGAAATGAAAATTATCAAAGATAATCTTAATGGAAGTTGGGTTATGTCGAAATATGGATTATCAGAACGAGAATCAAAAGAATTTTTAGAGAAATTAAAAGGAGTTTAAAATGCCTCTACCTACAGAGTATCAATCATTTATTCATTTATCAAGATATGCAAGATGGAATTATGATCTTAAAAGACGGGAAACATGGGAAGAAACAGTTGACAGATTAATAGGTTTTTTTAAGGATCATTTGGATTCTAAACACGATTTTAAACTTGATAATGGATTAGAGGCAGATTTGAGATCGGGTATTACTAATCTTGATATAATGCCATCTATGAGATGCTTAATGACTGCAGGAGAGGCCCTTAAAAAAGAAAACATTGCAGGATATAATTGTTCATATGTAAAGGTAGACAGTCCGAGATCGTTTGATGAAATTCTTTATGTTTTGATGAATGGAACAGGTGTAGGATTTTCAGTCGAAGAAGAATATGTTGCACAACTACCTGTTGTTGCTGAAGAATTTCATGAAACGGACACTACGATTGTTGTAGCAGATTCAAAATTGGGGTGGGCAAAAGCATATAAAGAGTTGCTTTCATTAGTATGGCAAGGACAAATACCTAAATGGGATTTGTCTGGTGTACGACCTGCAGGAGCCCCCCTTAAAACTTTTGGTGGAAGAGCATCAGGTCCTGAACCATTAGACGATCTTTTTCACTTTACCATAAATACTTTTCAGAACGCCTCAGGGCGAAAAATGAAACCAGTGGAGGCTCATGATATTGTCTGTAAAATTGCAGAAATTGTTGTTGTTGGCGGTGTTCGTAGGTCCGCTCTTATCAGCCTTAGTAATTTGGGTGATGAAACCATGCGACACGCAA
>Ga0115011_10000894_pt1 | contig 22398 bp, 20 predicted proteins | sample TroAtlMetagenome_2_FD_88705 | JGI IMG/M metagenome (GOLD analysis project Ga0115011, IMG submission 88705) | Marine eukaryotic phytoplankton communities from Atlantic Ocean - Tropical Atlantic ANT8 Metagenome | ecosystem: Environmental > Aquatic > Marine > Oceanic | place: Tropical Atlantic...
ACCAGAATCAAAGCTCTCCCCTATGGCCAGCGCCATTGGAAGCTGCCCTTCCCTCCGCTCATAACCTTCAATTGAAGTTGAAAGTTTTACATTAAAGAAATCTTTCAAATGATTGTAATCTATTGGCTTTGACCTTTTGGAGGCGGGCTCAACGACCCAGTTGTCTACTGTCAGTTCTGAATCGACAATAACAACCCCAACCCCCTCATCTCCGTACCTAGACGCTAATGAATAGTCTGCTTGAGATGGGCGAACATCTCCAGATGGATGGTTGTGAATTACAACCTCACCAGCACGGGGCCTCAGCATTAAGGCTGGCGTGGATGTCATATCTCCTCGACAATGAATCTCGAGGCTGCTGACCCTACCTAAAGGATCCATTCTACCAATCGCAAAGACCTCTACTCCCCCAGCCTCACGGATCCCCTCTCTTAGGGATTTAGCAGCTTTAGCAGAGAATCTTATCGCCAAATGGCACCTCATTATCTTAGTTCGAATAATAGGGATGAAAACATGCGAGCCAAACTCACTCATGCGAGATAACCAAAAACCACGACACAGACACGGAGACTCTGAATGAAGATTTGCCTTAGTGGTGGTGGAACTGGCGGACACGTTTACCCAGCGCTCGCGATGGGAGATGCCTTAAAGGAGCGTGGCCACGAGGTTATTTATGTGGGGGCTGCAGAGCGACTCGAGGGTCGTGTCGCCCCTGAACGCGGATACGAATTTCACCCACTTAAGGCACCACAATATCCAAGGCGTGGAATCATTGGGAAGATACGGTTTATCTTCTCACTATTAGGTAGCATTATTGATGCTCGGGCAATTCTCCGACAGGAGAAACCAGATCTTGTTTTAGGTGTAGGTGGCTACATTATGGCTCCAACAGTTCTTGCTGGGTACACTCTGGGCATAGCATCGGTAATACATGAGTTTAATGTGACACCTGGCAAAGCGAACCGGCTATGTGCCAGATACACAAACATGATCTTGCTGACTTATGATGCCACTAGAGCAAAAATCACAACTAAAGCCGAGATGATCACCGTAGGGTGCCCAGTCGCGCCAAAAATATTGACGGGCGATCGATCAGAAGCGCTCACTAGATACAACCTAGACGGAGACAAGCCTATTCTAGCGGTTGTCGGTGGCTCATTGGGCGCACAGGCACTAAATGCTCTAGCTTTGGCTGGGGCAAGGCTCACTTCGAGAGACTGGCAGCTTCTGTGGATAACGGGGCCTAGGTATATTGATGAGGTTACCGAGGATCTAGGGACACCCCCTGATGGCGTGACCGTGGTTGGTTACGAGGACCGCATGGAGCTAGCCTACGCGGCCTCAGATCTTGTTGTGGCCAGAGCAGGGTCATCAACACTGTCTGAGTTAACGGCGATCGGGAAGCCAGCGATCCTAATCCCATCACCCAATGTCACCGACAACCACCAAGAGGGCAACGCTAGAGGACTTGAAGACGAAGGTGCAGCTTGGGTACTAACCGAAAGAGATCTAGATATACCATCCGCTTTAGAAATGATCAGCGCAAAATTATATAGCCAAGATGAGCTTAAAAAGATGGCCAAAGCTAGCCGGGCGCAAGGTCACCTATCAGTTGCTACGGAGGTTGCTGATATTATTGAGGAGCGATTCGGCGCCTAAGGAGCGCAGCCACAAACACCATAGATATTAACCATATGGCATGTCTGTGTGGGGATGAAGCTGTATAGCAGCCCACGGATTCAACGTATTGATCCCTTACATCGAAACTAACTCCGGTTATTGAACGGACACCATCGTCCAGCACTACAGCTCGATCACCCAAAGGGGCGGTCGGCTCAACCGTCACCGAAGCACTAACTAGGTCTGGAGCGATTAACTCCACTAGACCAATTACCACCCCTGGCCCGCGGTCCACCAACGGCGGCACATCGATTGGTGCCGTAAGCTTAAACTCCACAAACTCCGTCTGTCCCTGCCTTAGCCCATTGGGAACAATTTGCTCTATCGCAGGTAATTCATCCCCAGATACAACTGTAAAGGCCTCTTCCAATAGAGCGTTACTGTTGCCGCTGTAGGCATATACCGAACGAGGCCCAATCATCGCGTTATCTGGTATTTTCATAGTGACAATTGCGTTATCAACGTTCTGAATATCAACAGAAGAGACCTCTATCTGAGAATCAACTGTGAACTCTACGTCTCCCTGGACAAACAACATGTTGCTAGCGATAATCTTTAGGTGCACAGTGTCACCTTGGTAGACCACACTAGGATCAGCAGAGATTATCGATGGTACAGCCGCGTCAACCCACCAGACATTGGAATGGTCACCTTCTACGATCTCACCACTAGGTACCTCGTAGTTAACTGTTACAGTAAAGCTATCCTCAGAATCTCCCAAAAGTTCAACATTAATGAAGGGCTCATATGCGTACTCTACCCATACCCCAGATCGATATACACTATATGAATATAGGGGATGAATGCTCTCTGGAGCTTCCCAGTCCAACCAAACAGAGTCATCGTGTATAACTTCATCAGGTCCAGACAGATCTAATGGGGCTAATAACCTAACTCTAAAGCTGTTCGTACCAACATCTGGCGCCACACTTACAATGTTTCCATCACTAGCCTCTACCCAGTACTGAACAGTAGTGTTCGCCACTTGTGCTGGAATATCACCTTGATATGCGCCACCACCCGAACCAATCATTGGCAGGCTAACCGTAGCCCCACCATCGATAGAGTATTTGAGGTCCACTGAAGATAATTGCTGGTTATCAAAAGCCATCACGCCAATTGTATAGGGCTCGCTGACCACCTCTGTATCCTCAAGGACACTAAGGCTCCGCAATACAGGGAATACTATATCTCCTTCCCATATCTGTAGATCATCTACGAACCAGCCAGCCCCCGTTACACCCTGATTAGATCGCAAAGAAAACCTTAGCTCGGATGTGTCTTCAAGCGTAGACAGATCAACCCAAGCATCCGTCCATCCACCGTCACCCGATAGATGGTCATTACCACCAGGGTAGCCATAGACAAGCTCAACCGCCTCCCAAGTTCCATCGGCTAGCAACCTCTCAACAACGCCTTCATCACCGCTCTCTATATCCCACCAGTGGGTGAACATAAGGTACGGCTCCACCGCAGAGCTAATGTCGAATGAAGGTAACCTGAGAAAATCGGTCGCATTATTAGTATAGTTGTCACTCAGCCCAGTACCGCATGAAGTAGTATCGGAAGAGCCACCTTGGGGCCCGACTGTAACCTCTCCGCAGTCCCACGAGCCTGGGATCCCTGACGAGACGAATCCACTGTTCATAGAAGCAGTTGAAAAGCTGGTCAAAAGGGTGGAAGCATTAACGCCATCAGAAAGTAAAACAGCAGTGCAAAGTATCGAATATCTAAGCAACATTAGCCCTGTTCCAGCCGATATCTAATCTCTATCTCTACACCAGCTTCAGGAGCAGCTTCAAAGACTAACCTCGGGGGGTCAGACTCTACTGCCCATCCAGAATCTTCAGGTTCACCGTCGACGGTTACGCTAACGCTATCTGGGACCGCTAAACCTTGTAGTTCAAATGACACAGGATATGAAAAAGAAAGCATACCAAGACCTGCAAACAGCTCGGATAACTCTGGATCACAGAGACTCAAGACCTCGCCCCCACTAGCCTCAGCGACTGCGATATATGCGGTGCCTGGTACAGCACCACCTTGCCCGACACAACCAATAGGCTCGGGCCCCACTACGGCCGAGAGCCAAGCAGGAGCGCCTGTACGTGTAGCCTGGTCGGCCAGAAACCTAACTGCTTCAACCTCTGGAAGCCCGCCAATGTAGTCATCTGAATCATCATCTGAGTCACTAACTACGATAACGTGCAATGCGGCGTCATTTCGCCTAAACCCTCGGTTGTCCTCGCTCAGGAGGGGATCAGTCAGAGCCGACATAAACGATGCTAGACCTGCCTCCTCTCCAACGCTCTGAGGTAAGCCATCTATAGCCTCAGCAAAGCTAACTGCTGGCGATTCCAACTCCGAAGTAATTATCCAAGGGTTACCCTGTAATACACCACCGCTCGATGTCAGATCGGTTGATGTTATGCCTATCTGATAGTTAAGCTCTTCGAGTTCTAGATCCTCAACGAAGTCCACGAAACCGCTCTTTAAAGAGGCCAACTCCTCAGTCATAGATCCTGTAGTATCAACAACCCATAAGATATCTACCTTGGGCAGGGGCGCCTGGAAAAAGGTCTCTGAGACCCAAACCTGATCAACGACTAGATCGTCTGGATCATCAAAGTAATTCTCAACGACGCACGCAGAGCCAAATAGGACTAAGCAAGTTGATGTTAAGAGAGTTGTACGGTTCATATATATATTCTAACTTGATTTATTTGAAAATGGCTGGTCATCTACGGCGCGGATTAAACTTTCTCACCTCTACCCAAGTGACATGTTCAGATCCTCTAGCCTCCCTGCCCATGCGGATCCTTTCCATTCCAAACGACCACTTGACGACCCAGTCTAGAGTATTTCCGTGCCAGGCGCTGACCTGTGAAGGGAGCCCCACCGCCCCCAAGGCCTGCGTTCTACGCATGACATAAGGGAGCTCAAACCTAATTTGATAGATGGTCTCATCAACCACCCTTACAGCGCCCTTCTCATACAGTATCTCTACGCCGTCTATGCCCATATCTCTTCTATTCAGCACCTCTCCCAACTGAAGGGTTAACTCCGCTCCGACCTCATCCAGACGTCGCCCTAGAAGGTACTGAGTGTCCACCTCTACGTCATCAGGTTTTGAATAAGAGGTCACCGCCAAATCAGTGCCCTCATCAACTTCAACAGATGACTCAGCATCGACACCGACCAGTACTGGTTCACTGCAAGCAATCACAGCGAGCAACATCGAAAACACTAAAACCTCCGTGGACCGAATCCCCTCTCTGATGTTATCAGCGTTCATGCTATCCGTCACTGTCAGATATTTTGCTCGACTTAGAGAGCTACGCGGGCTCGCCTCTGAGGAGGTCGCAATCGACCAGAAAACAACAGCGGATGATCTCTATCTCACGCTTTTTCCTGACCAAGGCACTGACAGGCTTCGCGTCGGGTACGCTATAAACAAGAGTATGGTACCAGGTAATACTGAGCTAAGAGCAGGTGATGAGATAGCGTTTATCCCCCCTGTTGGAGGCGGGTAAATGCTGGTCGCTATAGTCGAGCACAAAATAGACGTGAAGGCTGTGAGGGCACACGTTAGCTCAAGTGAATTTGGTGCGATCCTACTGTTTGAAGGTGTTGCCCGCGACAACTTTGAAGGTAAACCCGTGGGAAGGCTTGAATACGAAGCATACGCTCCGATGGCTGAGGCTGTCATGAGAGAGATCGGAGAGGAGTGCTTAGAGCGCTGGCCTGGCCTGTCGTTGGGTATTGTCCACCGTACTGGCACAGTTGAGATCGGTGAGCCCAGTCTAGTAATTGCTGTTGGGAGCCCTCACAGACCAGAATGTTATGAAGCTAATCGTTATATTCTCGAAGAGATAAAGGTAAGGTTGCCAGTCTGGAAAAAGGAGGTCTACGAAGATGGCGCATCGTGGAAAGCCAACAGCTGAGTGGCGGTTTCGAGATCGGCTCCCAGAAGAGTACTTTAAGCCCGACCTGAACCCATACATGAAGCTCCATAGAGAGATTGGGCCTCCAGTGCTAACCGCATCTGAGACCGCCGCTAATAAGGGTAAGTGGGGTGAGGCGTTTGATCGCCCAGCACCTCTCCACGTCGAAATTGGGACTGGTAACGGCTTCTTCTTGGCTGGGATGGCCGCGAGGCACAGCGAGTTTAACTGGCTGGGACTTGAGATTCGTTTCAAAAGAGTCGTACAGACTGCGCGAAAGGTCACAAAGGCAGATGCTGTAGGAAACACGAGAGTTTCCCGATACAACGCCCACCAATTATCAGATGTCTTTGAAGATGGTGAAATAGACGCCCTATACATCAATCACCCTGATCCATGGGCCAAACAAAAGCAAGCTAACCATAGGCTTCTGTCACCAAGCTTCTTTGAGACGATCGGTAAACTACTAAAGCAAGGCTCTATCGTTAGAATAAAGACAGACCACCTCGTAAACGTCGACGGGACAATCGATAATATCAAAGGACTCCCATTCGATATAGTTGGGAGAAGCGACGACATTGAGAATGACGGTGCCCCATGGCCAGACGATATAGTCACTAATTACCAGCGCAAATTCTATAAAAGAGGCCTGCCTGTCTATGCAATAGTACTTCGACGTGTGTAGCCAGCGGCAGCCTTCAAGCTAAAACCATCGGCAACAAAAAAGTAAAGGGCCGTGCAAGACTGAACTGACCACGTCCACCAGTGGACTACTAAAGCGTAGGCGAGCGCGAGGTTGGGTTCATCCAGCACTACGCCAAACAGGACTAACGCTGAGACTACTGCAAATTCATAGACACCAGCGAACCCTGGAGGCGAAGGAAGAGCGGTACCCAACATAGTAACTACTAGAATCCCCATACCTACCTGCCAAGTCACCCCTTCGATACCAAAGCCATCGGCCAAAGCAACATATATAAAGCCACTACCACCCCAGGTAACTACGGTCAGCGCAATGATAGCAGCAAGTCGCCTAGGCTCCCTAGCAGCCCCTAGACCTAAGGTAAATGAGGCCGAAAACTTTTCAACCAGCTGGGTGAGCTGCTTTATAGGGCCCCAAGGAAGAAGTTTACGAACAAAATTCATGAGGTAACTGAGTGTACGAACCGCATATGAAGGGAACACTACCAAAGATAACAGTAGCAACAATAAAGGAGCCAAGACGACCTGTACCAAGCTTCGGCTCGCTGCGACTACATCCACCTCCACACCAGCTACGACAGCCTCTGTAGATGGGAGATTAAGGAACGTGACAACCGCCAAAAGGACTGCTAGGGCTGAAGCAAGGTCAAGTAGTCTCTCTAGCGCCACAACACCAAAACCAGCGCCTATATCTAATCCCTCCCTTTCATGAAGCATGTATGGGCGCACTAACTCCCCCAACCTGAGCGGGAAGCTATTAATACAGAAGAAAGAGATGCAGAGTATCGATAGGTTGTCTCTATAGCTACTCTCTGGCGCTACAGCCTGCACCATGATCTGTTGACGTAAAGCTCTAAGAAACTGCTGAGCTAGGAAAATTAGAGCCACTACTAGCCATGTGGTGCCAGGCAAACTCGTTATCTCTTGCCACACCGACTCTAAACGCACATCCTTAACCGCAAAATATGCTAGGACGACGCCGATTATTAGACCCAACAAAAGCTTACTGCCACTCTTGTTATTCGGCTCAGGACTCGGTGAAGGCAACTTCTTTTCTGGGCTTGTGGGCTCTTTCAAGTTTTCCTTCTCACTCCGAACACTACGCCTAACAACAGAAAGATAGCCTCTCCCGACCTTGTAGGCGAATCGCCCCCGCTGATAATAGAGCAACCTCCACAAGCTGTTGAATCATCTGATGAGGAATTGGGGTCAGTGCCTAAGAGGTACTCTTCTAGATTGGTAAACCCGTCACCATCATAGTCCATATCACTGTCGTCTAACCCAACACTCAAACCAAAGGCCTCCTCCCAAGTGTCAGACATTCCATCGTGGTCAGAATCCAAGGGTAAAACCATCTCGACATCTGTGACCTCATCGCCATCTGCTAGTTCGAAAACCTGACTTCGGCTATCAGACACCTCTCCAGGCCAATATGTTCTTACATAGCCTGGGTCGGTGCCGCAATAAACAGAGTATCTGACCTCCATCTTGTATAGGCCTGGGACCATGCCCTGTATCTCGTATCTACCCTCGAAGTCACTCTTTGTGGTCACACTGTGGAGCCTGTCGTCTTGGGGGGTGAGGTAAACTGAGGCGCCATACACTGCCTCGCCTGTCTCGTCAGTAATCGTTCCCGACATTGAGGCTCCTCTCGGTAATACCACTACCTCCTCAACACCAGTATCTGAGACCGTAAAGCTCTGGATATCACCTTGGTCATCTCTGACAAAGTCATTTACATAACCCTCATCTGCGGCATAGATAAAGAACGCCCATTCACCAGCGTGAAGTCGGTTGAAGTCTATTGTTCCCGAAACATCTGAGGCAGCTCCAATACCAACGGTAAAGTCATCATTATAGGCTAGAGCAGATACTCCAGACATGTCTATACCATCGTTTAGCAGCTCTACCTTCGCATTGGCTGCATTAGGCATATCTATATCCACTCCATTCAGGGTGGTCCCCTCCCCCTCGGAGACTACCCACTCAACTGGCCTGTCATTGTCTGGATAATAGGTGAGCCCGTAACCTTCTAAGCTTGCCCACGGCAATACATCCCCTGGCGGTAGAGCATTCGCGGAATATTCTCCAGCCACATCTGTATATACAGTGGTGACTTGACTTCCCGAGTAGACATAAACTGCAGCGTCGGGCAGAGCGCCCTCTGGTCCTCGGACGGTGCCCTCAACAACTATTCCCGACAGTAACTCAACCTCTCCAATATCACCTTCATTACCTAGGCCAGACAGTACGGTCTCTCCATCGTCATAAACTCCGCCCAATTCCTGAGTAGGCAGCTCGGGAGCGCTGAACCTCACCTCGTACCCACTCACCTGGCCTGCTTCACTATCTAAACCGTTTACGCTAAATTCCCCTTCATCATCACTAACTGAGGAGCGTCTCACTCCAGTTGCTCGGTCCTGTATGCCTCGCAATTCTACAGTCACACCACCCCGACCCTCTCCGTCACTATCCACAATACGGCCAGTAACAACCCCAGCTATAGGTAGGCTTACTGACCAACCCTCTACAGCGCTATCGCCCAGGCTAACAATATCGCCGTCACAGTAGCTCCAACCATCAGGCGCAAATCGAGACGGATAGTTTGAATCACTGGCTGGCACAACCCAGATCCTGTATTCTCGCTCTGGTACACCTGATATAGTAAATTCGCCGTTTTCATCGGTATAATCCGCCGCATAACCAAGTCGGTTGTCCAAGACGTAGACCGAGGCGCCAGGTATTGGTTCACCCAACTCATCCTCGACAACACCTGAAATCTCTGCACCAAGCGCAATGGAAACGGCAATCGATATCAACAACCCAACTCCCTCGATAGTGGTCGTTCGAAGTGTACACTACCCTGCAGAGATATGTCGGTTTGATTACCTCACTCTATGCAGTTAGTCATGGTGTATGAAGTACCGCGGCAAAGAATACAATGGCGACAACGTGGTTATCGCTATTTTGGACTCAGGCCTTACCACCCCGAACGAAGAGGGCGGTGATCATCGTTTCTTAGACAAAAACATCGAAGGATGCTCAGTAAGCATGGGTGATGACGGCGTAGTTATGCTATCTGGTGACTATAGAGACGAAGACGGCCACGGAACAGAGGTAACCGCGACCTGCTTGAGAATCGCGCCCGCTGCTGAAATACTAATGGTCAAGGTGGCTCAAGACGGTCTCGCCCCTTCTGCTGAGGTGATAGCCGCGGGGATTGAGATATCTCTGCGTCACGGAGCAAAAATCATAAACATATCAATGGGCTGTGCGAATCCTGGTAGGGGCTCTTTATTGAGAGATGCCGTATCTCTAGCCGCCAAACGAGGTGCTGTTGTTGTTTCAGCTGGACATGTCGAGGGCCGCCCCTCATTTCCAGCAGACTTTAGTGAGGTTGCGGGAGTTCTGGGACACCCCGATTGCCCTGAGAGCAAGTTTTACCGTTTTGAACAGGACCGATTCGATGACCCGGAATGGGGAAGAATTACTGGTAAATTTTTGGAGAACGGTTTTGATTGCCCCGCCAACGGGGGGGCCACATACAGAGGGGCAGGGCTTGCTACAGCTAGGTTCTCAGGTCGATTAGCCTGTATGAGCCAGGCCTTAGGCGTATCAGCCCCAGTGGCATTGGCAAAGCTGACAGATTTGGCGCTATCACCCGACCCTGAGATAGGGTACGAATGACCCATACGTTACTCCTCATCCTAGCTCAAGTTTCCCAAGCATCACCAGTTGACCTTTACGGTTTCGGAGCAGCGAACATTGGACGTGGAGGAGGCGGAGTCGCAATTGTAGAAGACTCTACCGCCCCAATGCTCAACCCAGCTGGGCTATCATTTTTAGATAGGCCTGAGCTTCTAATGGGTGCTGGGATAGTTCGAATGGACTTCAACGACTTGCCTGAGGTCTGGTGGGATACAAATCTTGATGGGCAGTTAAACGAATTCGACGCACCTCTAGAGGTTGACCCAGATCCTGAACCAGCAGATGGATTAACCATAGCAGCTAGCACTCCGATACTAGACAGGTATCATGTTGGGGCCTCTCTCTTTGTACCTACTAGGCAGCTCACCAGGTTTCATACATTCGATCCCTCTATTCCAACCTATTTCCAGTTCAAAAATAGGCCTCACCGGTTCGCGCTTGCAGTAGCAGGTAGCGCCGAGCTAGGTCAAGGGATCTCCTTTGGTGGTGGAATTAGGTTTTTGTTAAAGGCGCCACTTCACCTAGGCGTAACGCTGTCATCTACCGTCGATGGAAGCGTTATTGAGGACGCATCTGTCGATGACATAGTGAACGTAGATGTAGACATACACGATATCGATCTCCGAATCGAGCCAGACTGGGTCCCTATATTTGGCCTGCGCTGGGACCTTGAGCAGCTAAACCCAAGCCTTCAAGGTCTCTCACTTGGACTAACAGGCCGGGGCGAAGGAGCAATGGATATAGCTATAACGCTCGATACACAGCTTAATTTTCATGCTGACAACATTGGCGAGCTTAGCCCTACAAGTATGGCGGTCTTTATATCGAGCTATGTACGCGCTCTAGACCACTACCTGCCCGCACAACTTACTGGTGGAATTGGCTGGCAACCAGTTGACTCTCTAGCTGTATACGCTGACGTTCAATACACAAAATGGAGTGGGATGGTAGTCAATATTGCCAGCATCGAGGACATGCTACTTGACGCCACACTCTTAGATCTCTCTGAAGTAGAGGTTACAGATGGCAACCCCAATGACCTTAATTTCAGCGATACGCTGGCAATCAAAGCAGGCATTGAAATAACATTGCCTGAGAAGAGATTGTCTAACGGTATTGGAACAGTACAGATCACCCCAAGGGGAGGGTTTGGATATGAACCAACACCACTCACCTCCCAGACACCTGACACGGCTCTACTCGACTCTGATCGCCTTATTTATGCTGTAGGGGTGGGTCTAGAACACACCTTTCAGTTCGCTGGTGATATGCGATCTGTCGTCTGGGACTTTTACCTACAACGACAGACTCTAGCCACAGGTCTTTTCAGTCGACCAACTCCAGAGGCACCGACAGAGGGCTACCCTGTCGTCGATCAAGGATTCTCAGTAGGAGGCTCCCTAATTACTACTGGTCTTCAGGCTGGGTACCGCTACTAAGCCCAGCTTTTATTAGAAACTCATCGACTAATTCAAAATTCCTTGGTGGAGGCTCAGCTTCCCCAACAAGCTTTACCTCTGCGAAACCGTAAAAAGCGGACAATATTAGAAAGTCTAGCCTGACTGTATCCTCGGTTACGTATCCAACCACATCGACTGTCGGAAAACCATCTGGCCAGGCATACCCCTCAATCAATCCATCGGCACCTACCGTTAACGATAGATACCCTAGCTTTTCTGTGTCGCCCGATACCGTAAGCGAATCTAAACCATCTACACCCTCTAGGCGGATAAGCGTTGGCTCGTCACCCTCCCCAGCGAAAAAATCACCGCTCATCCACATTGACCAGTCTACTGTACCGTCACCGTAATTCCAGACATTGACCGTAGATTCACCCTCTTGAAACAGGCCAGGAACGCCCCAGTCACCTTGCCACTTACCAATAAGTTGTTCAGACACGAAAGGGTCCCCAGTAGCGACGTAAGGGGTAAGTTCACATCCGCTCAGCCCTCCCCAAAGGACGAACATAGCAAGCCCAGTTTTCATCTTAATTCGAAACAAGATCACCACTCGCAACAACGAAACCGTCTTCAGCACCAGCTAGGGCGACGTTTATATTACCCACTGTCAGTCCATCTATATCTGGGATCGGGAAGGCTCCTAGAGAGTCGGTCAACATGGGCATCAATAGAGGCATCAGCGCACCCAAGAAGGCCTCTGTGTCACCAGCGTATTGAGAGCGTGCGTTTGGATAGACTAGGTCGAAGGATATGTCCATGTCCCCAAGAGAGGCCGTTAAGGTATTGTCCGTTGAGGTTGTTAGGCCCATCCCAGCGAAGATATGCACATATACCCTGAGTTGAAGGTTAGCCTCCGAGACTGAGCCGTTGTACAAGGACAACTCTAAATCCCCAACCTGAAGGTCTAATATATCAGCACCTGTACCTGGGACAATAACTGGTGGCAAGACAGCCACTGTTTCAATCACAGGATCACTAAGGTTTGGCATGAATAAAGCTAAGTCCTCGGATTCCAAACCGATTTCGGCTCCCGTCATTGTAAAGTCTAACAACCCGCCTCCCCACATGGCGTAGAAAGCTTGGTTGAGGAAGTCCTCTCCGATAGCAATTTCCATCTGCCCATTTGGCGTGGCAAAGGTTGGGGTGCTGTATGGGTAAACCAAGCTACCAGGAGTCTGGGGGTAACTAGAAGTCCAGCCATTTACTGTGAAGAATGTCTCCAGACCCAACGTTAGACCTAGATCATCTACACCGACATAGTCTGGCACAGCGTCGAGTTCATATGTGGACTCCCCTACGCTCAGGGTCTGACCAAGATCCAGATCGGCCAAGATATCATTGATCATGCCTGGAACCTCGTCCTCGGCCATGTCGGCTAGCTCTCCAACCATCAAGTCCTCGATGACACCCTCTATGTCAAAGCCGAAGAAGTTCATCGCATCGTAGATCCAGCTATCTAGATCGAAGTCAAAGTTCCTAGTTGAGACGCTCGCGTTTCCTACGCTCACCTCAATATCACCACCCTGTATGTATGGTGTTAGGTCCATATCAATATCAATGCCATCAGCAGAGATTGTACCACTCGCCGAGTACCCTATCTCCGCCACGACTCCGCTAGCGTTATAGTTCATATAAGGGTAGTTGACGCTCGCTAAGGTATCTAGATGGCCACTGCTTGAAGGATCTATATCAACAGTAGTAGACGAGAAGTTGAAGTTACTGATGGAGAAGTAGACGGAATACCATGTGAAGCAGTAGCTACCGAACCAACCTAGATCCACACAGGACTCACTCTCGTCTTGAAAGACTGGGTTTGGTATCATCGATGAGATCTGTGAGCTGTCAACGAAGCCCTCAGCCATCCCACCCAAAACGTCGAACCCGCCCTCATTGATCCGAACCATAAGGCCATCAACGACCCCTCCGGTGTATGCGTTGAAGTTGCCTGATATTACACCACGGCTATCTTCGGTTCCGTTTCCATCACCATCGATCGCCGATGTCTCAACTATATTTAGGCCAAATTCATAATTTAGCTCATGCGTCCAATTACCGTTCTCGTCCATCGAAGCAGTTACACCGTCCACTAAGACCCCTGATACGCCAGAGTACTCGTCAGTAGCTGTCCCACTCACCACTACTGACGTGTCTGTCGTCTGGGTGCCTCGGGCTGGATTATCGATGGTGAGTTCTGGGCCAGAGGAATCTATTAAAAGCGGTCCAACAAAGTCATCTATGGCGCCATCTATAGTCGAAGCCCACACAGTGAACCACCCCTCCTCTCGGAAAGTTATAGCGTTATAATTTACGATTACTCCGTCAGTATTATCAGTCCAAAGGTCCCACTCTTCATCAACAACATTACCGTACTGATCTAGAATATCTATGACAGCGATAGTTGTCTCATCGACCTCAAGTAACTCATCAATAAGTGACAGCTCGAGTGAAGCTGCAGGACCTGGGGTTACAACTAACTGCTCTGTATCCACCGCCCCATCAATGCTGGCGGTTATTGTGTAAACCTCAGGGACAGTCGTCACCAACTCATTCTCAAAAATAGTGAGGTCGCTGTTACCAACAGATATAGTCGCGGTGCGATCCGTGACCGAATTACCATACCCATCCCCGATAAGGACCTCAAACAGGACGGGAACTCCTACTTCGGTGGTGACGTCAGCTAGAACAAGGTCAACCTCGGTCGGGGGCCCAATCATAACTTCTAGTGTATCGTCAGCTTCATATAGTACTCCCTCGTATGTACCACTTGCGCTGATCGTATGTACCCCTGCTATTGTCGCCTGAAGAGACTCGCCTGATACCCAAAGCGGGCTCTCGATATCACTTGATATTGTTATGTCGATCGGGAGGTCTGGCCCTCCTGTCCCAGTTACCAATGATGCCGTATAGGTTATATCTTCACCCGCGAATGCCACCGACTGTTCGAGGTTAAATTCGATATGAACTAGGTCCTCCACCGCGGTATCAATATTATCATCCTTGCTACAGCCAATGAATATGGGGCCAATCAATAACAGTGCTGAGAGAGGTAGGCGCATTAGGCGGGCTCCAGAGGTAGGCAAATTACAACGGCCCTATTGTCGCCTATATTATAAAAAAAGGCAAGGAGTTCGTGGGTTTTATCGTAGCGATAAAATTCACCTCACTACCTGCCCCGGCGCCTACGACTCCTCGAATTCCGCTCCCTCATTGACCTCAAGCAGGGGCCCTCTGTTTCAAAGGACCAACATAGATTGTACTCTCCATCACCTGTAACAGAGATATCGGTCTCCTGGACCTGGCCTTCACGGCTAGTCATAATCAATGAATACTCACCAGCAGCGAGCTCTCCAACCCAAGGAGTTGAGCCAACATCCTCGCCATCTATTGAGAGCTTACTAGGAGGCACAGTATATATTCTAGCGCCCAAGGGTATTAGATCTTCTACGTCTGCATTATCAGGCTCACCAGAATCAGAGCCTTGTTCGTCAATGTCGAGAGTTAAACGCTCTGGCTCAACCTCCACTTCGACTGACTGTGACCCCTGTACAGCCTCACCAATAGCCTGCCCACCTTCCAGGCTATTCTGAGCCGTTTCCAATACCTCTGTTTCGGCTATCTCGGGAATGGTAACTTCTAAGTCATGATCTTCCAATTCACCCTCTAGAGCCTCGACCGATCCTTCATCCAATACAGGCACTATTTCAACAGGAGCCTCTGCCTCCGTAATATCAACAGGGCGTACAATATTTTCATTTGAGCTCGTTTCCTGATCGACCAAAGTAGGTGTCGTATCAATAAGAATGAGCGCTACCGCTGCGGCGGTACTGACAAGTAAGACCAAAAAAAACTTTAGTAGACCCTTTTTATAACTGACCTTGTCAGGTCTACTCGCCTCGACGATCGTGCTCCCAGTATTTGGACTCAAAGAGACATCGGCATCGTTAACGCCGTAATCTAGCTCATAGGTTTCTAAGCTGTTTTCATTATTGATGTCGTCTAGAGCCTGGGTGTCCTGAGGCCTAACATCCGCTAGATGGGTTAAAAACTCACCCCACTCTTCGGCATTTACTTGGCTAGAGATGGGCTCTAGCGCGTCGGCCATTTCGTCAGCCGAGGAGTATCTCTCAGAAGGTTCGTACTGGCAGGCTCGCACGATAACCTTCCTAAGCTCAACATCAACGCCCTCGAAGATTCGATCGTGAAATTCCGTAGAATATAGGTCGAATGAATGAGAGCCATTAATCATGGAGTATAAACTGGCTCCCGTAGAGTAAACATCTACTTCAATGCCAGCCGATTTTGCATTCATCCGCTGCTCTGGGGCCATATATGCGAGTGTGCCCATAACGGCGCCAGTCTTTGTTAGGGAGTGATCCGAGTCCATAACCCTAGCCACACCAAAATCCGTCAGCTTCGGCACACCTTCCACTGTCAATAAGATATTGTGGGGTTTAATGTCCCTATGAATAACACCAGCTTCATGGGCCATATGCAGCCCCCTCAAAGCGCCCTGTATTAGTTTTGCTGCGAGCGGGCCATTATATGGGCCAATACTATCTAGGCATGCTTGCAGACTTCCACCCTGAGCCAGCTCCATAACTATGAAAGGGGCTCCGTCATCCATTCCGATATCGTAGATAGTGATTATGTTCGAGTGCCGAAGCTGAGCCATTGTCTGAGCTTCAGCAAGAAATCTCTGTCGTACTTTTGGGCTTTTAGAGTACTGAGCGTTTAGCACCTTTATGGCGCGCCTCACTTTTAGCATAGTATCGAACGCTGCATACACTACGGCCATCCCACCATAGCCTAGAAGCCCTGTGACCCTATACCTTCCGTTTCCTATGGACGATGTACTAAGCGTAACCTCATCCATCTATCGACCTCCTATTGGAACTCAGATTCTAACATAGACGGCGGGGCCATTAGTGCGAAAAAGCCACAAACGACGCGCCAGCTTCCCCAACAAACACTTTGAAAATCTGACTCACGGTTCGGCGTAGTACCCAGATATCGTGTAAAACGACTGTGTACCGTAATTGGAGTTGCAGTAACTGGAGTTACCCGATGTCCAGTCGATAGAAAGGCTTAAAGACTCACCTTCACCCAACCTGATGCCAGAACCAAGCGGTGCAACAAAAGCAGACTCGTTGGCCACCCTCGAACTACCCGTGGATAGACTTACGCCAAACATCGCCAGCGTGCTGCTTGAGTCCTCAATTGAGAGGACTCCCGTAACAAAGCAGCTCCCAGTAGTACCAGTAGCCGCCGAAATGACGAGTCCAGTAATTATCGTATCCTGACCTGTCACACCGACTGCAGGGGTTACTGTCGCGTCTACAGAGAGATCTGAGAGATAGCCCCCCATAGACCAAACAGGGTTAGCGCCATAGGAGACGCTGGGGCCAGGGATGGCGGATGACGGTGCGCTAAACAGGCCTGTTAACACCAGTACAGCTAGGACATTGGTTCTACTTTTCATTATTGTCTCCTAATAGTCTAACTGTCACGGTGCGGCGTAATAGCCAGACAGAGAATAGTGAACACGGGTGTTCGTTGAAGTACAGCTGCTTTGCCAGACATTTGCAGTAGTCAAGACCAAGCTGTCACCCTCCTGGACTCTTATACCAGAGTTCATCGATAGTACTACAGGTGAGTCTGTCTGGCCCTCTTGGTAGCGAGCTCCTTTGACAGAATAAGAGCCCAGTGTACTGGATGAGTCAGAGATCTCAACGGTGGCTTGAACCATGCAGCCATATGAAGATGTCGCTACCGTCAACACAATATCGGTGATGATTAGCTCTTGCCCTGACTGGGCTACGTTTAGCGTCACTGTATCACTACTATATATGTTTAGATCTCCCCCGACAGACCATACTGGATTAGCCCCATAAGAGACGCTAGGTCCAGGGACAGCGAAAACTGGGGTGCATAAGATCGTGCTTGTGCCAATGACCGCAGCGATTTTCGATAACTTAAGCATTGCTACTGTACCTTATTAGGGGTGTTTATGGTTCGGCGTAGTAGCCAGAGAGGGTGTAGTGAATTGTAGTAGACTGGCAGCGAGTGGTATTATTGGAATGCTCAAGAGTAGCAGTCATAGTGAGTGTCTCACCATCTGGTACGCGGATACCAGAACGCAAGGAAACTGAGAAGGGATCTAGTGAAGTCCAAGTCCCTGACTCAGCCTGCACATAGTATTTAGCCAATGTCCCCGACGATGTTGACATCTCTAAAAGATAGAAACATGCAAACTCAAAATAATCATACCGCCCATGTGTGATAATTAAGTCGGTAATAACTGTATCTTGGCCTGACACCGAGATGTTGGGGCTTGCTGTACCACCATCATAGGCATTGCCAATATCACCGCCAACAGACCATACTGGATTGGCCCCATAAGAGACGCTAGGCCCTGGTATTGCGAACGCAGGTGCGCTCAATAATATAAATGAGCCGAAAAGGGCTGTGTATTTAGATTGGTTTAGCATCTGGATTAGCTCCTTTTTTAACTCTGTGTTTCAAGGCTCGGCGTAGTAGCCAGAGATGGTATATTCCGCACCCGCAAGGCAGTCGTAGCTAGAGGACGAATGAGTAGCTCCCGACAATATTAAGGAATCCCCAGAACTGACTCGCAGCCCAGAATTGAATGATTCAGAGACCCATACACCAGAAGGCGCACTGTTATCACCCGAACCAGACACTCTAAAATTGCCAATCATATTACCCGATGAATCTGTGAAAGATAGATTCATCGCACAGGTGTAAGCTCCCCAGTAGGCATGCGAACTACTCGAAAAATAGACATCCGTAATAATAAGATCACTCCCTGTCGGCGCAGTCATAGTAGTGACTACATCACCAGGAGATACCGTACCGCCCACACTAAAAACAGGGTTGGCGCCATAGCTGACAGCTCCCATTGGATAGGCCGTCGCCTCATTTGACCCAGCAACTGTCATCAGTGTTGCCCCCAAGGCCATAGCCAACCCTGTGGTTAATAAGGCCTGAAAGCTACTTTGATTCTTATCATTCATGTTTCACCTCTCGTTTAAATAATTTAAGCAGCGCCCCCATTTTCATGGTGACACCTCGACTAGATCCTCTTGTAGTTTGTAGTAGCTCTCACCACCAAACTGCAACGCCACGCCTCCAGTAGGCTCCCAGACAAGCTGACCGTTTACCGTCGCGCCTGGGTTTAGGCTGCTAGATGTCAGAGCCGTTACGTCGACTGTACATGTGCCAGTAACCTCTAGGAAGTAGCTGTCCTCACTTGTGCTGTTGTAACCCATGCCCCCAAATAGAAGCACACCACCGTAACCCTCGGCCCATGTAGCGGACGCCCCAGCCACATAAGGTAAGGCGTCACCCGTTGTGGTCAGCACGGACCACGCAGGGGTGGAGCCGGATAGGTCAAGACAATATGGTGTCTCGGCCAGCATGTTGTAGCTTTCGCCGCCTATGAGATAGACAGCCTCGTTTTCTGGGTCATAAATCGCGACACCAAAGGCTCTCTCTGGACCTGTCCCACTTGGAAACAACTCAGTCCATACAGCGCTAGATGTGGAGGTTAAGTCCAACTCCCAGATATCGTCATAGAGTGTGTTGTAGCCCTGCCCCCCGATAAGCAACATTCGTTGACCTGTCTGGTCAAATGCAGACGCAGCACCGTACCTCGGTTCAGGAGAGTTAACAGTAGACAATAGGGTCCAACTCTCAGCACTAGGAACAGAAGCATCTAGAACAAATACCTCGTCAGTCAACCCGTAGTACTCCATACCTCCAAAGATCCACATATTACCGCTAGTGTCATCAAACACCGCAGAACTTTCAAAAAGAGCCCCAGGTGCAGTACCTGTGGGAGTAATTGTAGCCCAAGTCTGAGTGGCCAGGTCATATTCATAGAGGTTGGAAGACAGGGCGTTGTAGCCTCTGCCTCCATATATAAGGAGGCGGTCGTTCGACTCATCAACAGCCCCTACGGTCGAGGTCAACGGCTGAGGCAAGGTGTCCTCTACAAGCCAGTCGGCCTGACCGTCCATCGGTGAGACGACCGTTACGTTAGCAGACCCAGTGGGACCATCACCATCTCCGTCGTTTGGTGTGACGACGCACTCCCATACATCACCTACAGTTGTACTGAGTGCGCTGATCGTGTCACCAGGGTCGGTTGTCGTCTGGGTAGACCCATTGTAGGCTGGACCATTAACATACCACTCGTAACTGTATGATATCGTGTCGTTGTCTGAATCGAATGACGCGGTCGCGACTGTGCAGACTATATCATTTAGACCAGCGGCTGGAGCTGCTGGGGTTAGCGCTACAGTAGGGGCGCCTGGCAACGTGTTGCTTATAGTTATGCTGGAAGAGGTCACAGGAGTACCGACTGCCGTTCCATCCGTAGGGGTCACTTCAACATAGACCACCTGATCCTTAGAGAAGTAACTGGAACCGTCGAGATAACTGTGGGTTGAAAGGCTCGGCGTACTATCGACATACCATACGTAACCAAGGGTGACAGCGTCACCGTCTGCATCAGAAGCGACTACTGTAGCGGCAATAGAATCATCCGTATAAACAGTCGCAGGACTCAAGCTGACCGAAGTTATGACTGGGGCTGTACTCTGAATTGTAACAGACGCCACACTACTCGCCCCTGCTGCGCCAGTTGAATCGATTGGAGTCACTTCTACTTGCCAGACATCATCCTTCGATGTGGAGCTTGAAGAGACCGTATCACCAGTATTAGCGGAGGATACGACACCGTCTACCTGCCACTCATAAGTATATGTGACTACGTCTCCCTCTGGATCTATAGATCCAGTAGCCGATACTACTAGGTTATCATCAGTATAGGCTGGGTCGGGAGTGATAGAAATAGTTGGAGATGAAGGCAACCCATTGAGATTTATCGATATTGAATCAGTGGCGTAGAGCCCATCCGAATCGGTAACAGTTAGAGTTACCACATGTTCACCGATTGCAGCCAAGGTGTAATCAAAGGCCAATGATCCATCGACTGCTGCTGGATCTATGGAGATGATCCCATCGAGGTCCGAACTCCACTCAATAGTTAGGTTCTCTGAGGCATCCTTGTCATCCAAAGCTTCGCCTTGAAAAGAAATAATATCGCCATCATTACCCGATGAACCAGATAAAGGCGCTAATATCGAAGCCGTGGGTGGAGTCCCTACCGTATATGTAAGTGTCTCTTTGCACTCACCACCGACTTCATCCGTCACAGTTAAAGTTATCGTATGTGTCGCCAAGGAGAGCCCAGACGAGACCAGTGAGATCTCTCCTGCTTCCGAGGGAGTGCTATCCCCTAAGCTACCGTCAACATCACTCTCCCATGTGGCTTCTAACCATTCACTAGGTATATCTGCGTCGGACACTACACCCACAAAGGTCACTTCTGCTCCCTCTAGACCAGAGGTTCCGTCCTCAGGTGATGTGATCTCGCATAGAGGGGCTGAATTCTCTCCTCCTACAGATATATTTACAGAGGCCGTACCGATATAGCCGTCAGGGTTTGTGCCCGTCAGGGTGACGATGTGAGCTCCCTCACTCAGGCTCCCCACACCCTCGAATTGACCGCCCTCATCAGGTGTCACTGATGCTGCCGAGATGGCCCCATCTAGGTCACTTGACCACTCCACTACAACATCCTCTGGACTGAAATTGATGTCCGACACCGTCCCCTCGAACGACATCGGGACATCACTGTAATAGAGCCCATCGCCTTCTGGGGATATTATCGACACCACTGGGGCCTCAGGAATCATCACACTAAGGCTCACCGAAGCCTCATCAGTTACGCCGTTGATATCATTTACTACAAGTCTAACCTCTGAGTCATCAGGACCTATTGTGAACTCACACTCTGTGTAACCGTCATCTCCGGCCTTCCTGCCACCACACTTTTCCACGTCATTGGCGTACCAGTAGGTGATCAGATCACCATATGTATCTGCAGATCCAATAGCTGTGCCCGTAAAGGTCACTAAATCACCCGAAACAACTTCATCGCCATTGGTGTGCGACGTAATTAAGGCGATCACGCTAGTTCCAGTATCGTCCTGACCCTTTCCGCAACCTGTGGCAAGAAAGGCAAAAACTGCTGCTGTGATGGCTGAAAGGCTCGAAAGTCTATTGTATTTCATGGGTTCGCCTTAATGAGGGCTGGTTATGTATAAAACGGCGTCAATGGAACAATACTCACGGCTCTGCATAGTAGCCAGAGAGAGTGTACTCAACATCACAGCTCCCCGAGTGAGTGAGCTCTAATGAATCTCCAGAGTGCACTGGTATACCTGTCGTGAAAGCGTGCGACACCGTGGTCGAATGCAGGTTACCGCCGCCACCGTAGTAGCGAGAGGTTGTGTCCGCGGCCAGCCTAAACGAGGCCACAGTACCACCTGATGAGTCAACTAAGGCTAGTACAGATGTACAAGGGTAAGTGTAACTCCCGCTGCTACCCCCCGTACCAGTAAACACTAAGTCTGTAACCACTATGTCCTGTCCAGATGGGGCAGTAAAAACAGTCTGTGTTGATGACGCTGTTCCTCCTGCAGCTACAGCTGGGTTAGCCCCGTAGCTCACAGCGTTGCTTGGATAGGCAGTGGCGTTGTTCGAACCCAATACTGTCATAAGGGTTGCACCTAAAACCACGGCTAAGCCTGTAGAGACCATCGTCTGAAAATTGTTACTTCCCTCACTCATGGCACACTCCTGCATATTTTGACCGTTGTAGCTAAAAAGATCAACACCGATACATGCCTGTTTAGTGGCTCGGTATCAATGGTTGATAGTGACAGAGTAAAAACATTGAGTCAAGGTGATTATCTGTACTCAAGCCACCCAGCGTTCAACAGAGATCAACCATCTCAACATCACCCGCCAGAACT
>Ga0115011_10000898_pt1 | contig 22298 bp, 18 predicted proteins | sample TroAtlMetagenome_2_FD_88705 | JGI IMG/M metagenome (GOLD analysis project Ga0115011, IMG submission 88705) | Marine eukaryotic phytoplankton communities from Atlantic Ocean - Tropical Atlantic ANT8 Metagenome | ecosystem: Environmental > Aquatic > Marine > Oceanic | place: Tropical Atlantic...
GACCATCCACTACCGCTAGTCGCATACCAAGTACTCGCTCTCTCTCCACACCGACTTTCAGAGCAGCCTCTTCTACAACGTACGGAGTGGAAGCAGTTACCACCCATACATCCCATCCAGCCGATTGAAAGGCTCCGATAAGCGCACTAATCTCTGGACGTATGACGACAGAAGCTGAAGAGATAGCTAAATCGACCGCCTCTGAACAAACCAATGCCGCCGCTTCTCTAGTTTTTCCTGCTAAAATCATGGCTGCCTGCGCATAGGCTGCAGGAACAAACCCCTTTGAGATAAGACGCTCATATTCGGCCCATTTTTCTCCGTTAGCGTCGAGCATCTTAAGTAGAAACTCACCTAGGTCTCCGCTAGCACATGTCTCATCCCAGTCAAAACAGGCAACACCAGGTGGTCCAGCTAAAATGCTGCATAGCTGTTCATGGACGGGTGGGGTCCATCCATCCTCAATCAACAGCTTTCGTAATCTCTCCATTCTATTCTATTCCTCATTATGATCAGAGCCCATATTATGGCCCCTACCACCACTGTGAGCCCAAATAATAGCAGCAACGAGAACTACTAATCCCCCTACCCCACTGGCTAAACCCGCCTCACCGAAGCTAAACCCCCAACGAGCTTCAAGCACCCAGACAGCGTTGTTTGTAACGTGAGCCAATATACACGGTATTATGGAGCCAGTGTACCAACGCAGCCACCCAAACCATACACCCATTAGCAATACAGCAGCTACGTGAACTGGGTCAATATGGTAGAGAGCAAACGCAATGCCCGACCAAATAATCGCCTTTATCGGTGTAAATGAATTTAGAATACCTCGGTAAACCACACCTCTAAAGATTAGCTCCTCACCCACTGGAGCCAATAAAACAGATGATACCAAGGCTAGTAGGCCTAACCACCCCTGACCCTGAATAATCCCCTCTAAGGTCTCTATCGATCCCATCTCAATCGATGGCGCCAGCCAACGAACCAATTCAGCGACTCCAGCAGCAGACAGGCCCGCCGGTACAACTAAAAGCACTGGCCACCAAACAGAGGGGCGTCTAAACCCCAGGTTTTCTCGTACTCCCCCTTTTGCCATTCCAGTCAAAAATAGGGCCCATAAGCCAATAGCTATGGGCTGTGACGCTAGACTAAAGACTGATGATATCTCAGGAGTTAACAACTCTCCAAGGGATAGAGATAGGAGGATGTCTACTAAAAACACCACGACAGTAACAACAGCAAGCCCGCCAAATATAGCCAGTAGTGCTGATGAATAATCTAAGCTTTGATCTCTATGCGAACTCATTGAACAAGGGTATAGCAAGTTGGTGACTGAGCTATCCACAAAAGACCTACTTAGACTTGCAATTCCAAGTATGCTGTTTGTCCTGCTGACCCACGGGTATAGATCTATAGATCAGTACTGGGTCCAAGGTCTAGGGGTAGAAGCTCAGGGGGCTTTAGGAGCTTCTGTCTTTACCCTTATTCTTTTCGCTGCACTATTCATGGTGCTTTCTGGGGGAATTACACCATTAGTTTCACAGGCAACTGGAGCAAAAGACAGTGAAGCTCGCACAAAGTTCATAGGTTCTGCGATCTATGGCGTATGGGTCATCACGGGGCTCATTATGCTAATAGGAGGCCTAGGTGCAGAGCATGTAGCGGGAATCTTAGATCTTAGTGGAGAGACGGCTAGGCTTTTCACCACCTACATCCGGACAATTTCCCTTACGGTTCTTCCGTTAGCGCTAACTCCTGTCGTCGATCAAAGTTTTATAGCCATGGGCGAGGCAAAACTCCCCCTAAAGTTACACGCATTATCCCTATTAATAAACATCGCTCTGACCCCCGTATTCATCTACAATCTCGAACTTGGAATATCTGGAGCTGCTCTTGCATCTAACGGTTCAAGGCTAATCACAACTTCGATAGGGTTAGTTCTTCTTGCTCGACGCACTGGACTAAAGCTCTCGCATATTAGGGCTGGCAAGCGACTGATCAAGGTGATGACCATTGGAGCACCAGTCGCGGCCTCTATCGCTGCCTACACACTCGTTTATTGGTGCATGCTCTCTACATCTATCTCTCAAATGGGACCAGAGGTTATAGCGGCATTAGGTATCGGCTTCTCTGCGATGGAGGGCTTCACCTGGCCCTGTTACCACGGTATATCTCTCGCTGTATCTTCATTTGTCGGAAGGTACATAGGGGCTAACAAATCAGTTTTAGCCCAAAAAGTCGTTCTAAAAACACTGCCCTTTTCAGCGGGGCTTGGTTTACTCTTTGCGGCGGTTTTTCTAATCTTCGGCTCAACGCTAACAGGGTTGTTTACGAGTGATCCTGGAGTACACCAACAGGCGATACTTTATACACAGATAATAGGTTATTCACAGCTATTCGTAGCCATCGAGGCGCTCTGCGAGGGGGCGATGATGGGTGCAGGAACGACTAAGGTTATGTTCTGGCTATCTGCACCATTCAACTTCTTGCGGATACCTTTAGCCTGGTACTTTGGTGTATACCTTGGCTATGGTGCCAGCGGGATCTGGTGGTCCATAACAGCGACAAGCATCCTCAAATCAACTATGAAAGGAATCTATATTTGGAGATTCCCGTGGTCTGAATCCCGACTGTAACCACTAAATTTCACGTACCTCCTGCCTAGAGCTACGTGAAACCTCTCCTCTTTGGCTATCTTTTCAAAAATGGCCGCTGTTTGTGGATCGCGTGCATTGATCTGTGGCGCAATCGCATGAGCTGCCCTTCTCCCCCACTCTTCTGCTTCCGTGATCCAATAGCAAAACTCGCCAGCTGATGTGCTCCGTTCAAGGGTATTCCACAACCTGGCGGAGACCTCTCTCCCGCTAGGATCGATCTCTAATTCTTCCATCCTTGCAATAAGCCAATCTAGGTGATTCTTTTCCTCTCGAATGACCCTGTCCCATCCTGAACTAAGCCAATCTGGGACATCGAGGAACTTGGTTCTCGCCCATCCAAACGCATGAACGGCTTGAAGCTCCGCAAAAGCGGCTGAGCGGATACGATCACCAAGGCCTTCTTGTGTGGATATAGATCTGGTCTTTGACCCACGAGCCCCGTTTTCTGCTACTTTGAATGGCGTCCAATTTGGCATAATAAGCGACTTGTATCACAAGAGCGTACCTCTTGCTCATTCGACATCGTCATTAATTTTCATTCATATAATTAACCGATGTGATCGGTTTTCCACCTTTTACTAAAAGCACCGATCCAAGATTATATACTTCCCAGACAATCAAGGCGACACCAACACTTGCCCTGTCGAATTAAGCACCTTTACACCACGTTAATTAACCATCAAGAGCATCACGCATTCGGAGCTTTTTATTGGAAAAACTCAGGAATTTACCTAAAATGTAACGAGTTAGGAGATCTGAATGGCCAAAGTGGTGGTAAAACAGCGAGGCGTTCCGCCCATCACATATGATCTACAGCAAGAAGAGACGGTTGTAGGTAGAAGCACAGAAGCAGATATACTCCTTCCACATAATTCAGTCAGCCGGAAACAGGCCACAATCACCGAAGACTCGAGGGGTTATTCAATTGACGACTCTGGCAGCCGTAATGGCATGCTTGTCAATGGACAACTGGTAACTCAACACAGATTACAGGATGGCGACACCATAGAAGTTGGCCTTTTTCGCATAACCTTCCAAGGCGATAGGCCCATTGCCGAAGCCATGCAGCCTTCGACCTTGGCGTTGGAGCAAGAAGACCCCTTGTCTTTCGATGCTCCCGAAGATCAAGCTACGCGAATGGTTCGCCGCGGCCCAGATGGTAAACCTATACTGCCTAAACGCCCCAGGAGTAGAAGAGAATTCAACTCTCAAGGAGAGATCACTGGAGGGTTCGGCCTACCAGTAACACAAGATAAAAACGGAAAACCGCTCGTAAAACGCTCGCCTGAGGCGCCAATACTTCACCAGAGAAACAACTCACAATCTAAAGCTTCAGAAGGCGATCGTATAGCAGTCTTGCTAAAATCCAATGGACTAGAAGAGTACGCTTCGGTCTTTTCAGACAATGAGATCACTGTGGACATCCTACCAGATATCACAGAGGCTGATCTGAGAGACCTGGGCATTGAAAAATTGGGCCCAAGAAAACGTTTAATGCGGGCTATCAACCAGCTTTTGGAGGGTGAATAACTCCAGGGCACTCTTCCTGGTCAATCCCCGAATTAGCTAACTGGCTCCAGAATGGGAAGGTTCTGCATTGTTTTGGTCTAGAATCGTAGACAGAACAGCCGCCGATTGACTCATCAAACAGGATACAGACAGCGCCTTCTGTACGGTCATGACGCTCCTTGAGTGTGAGCCTGTTGTTCAACCTCACCGTGTATTCATCGACAAACTGGTACTCTGAGATGTCGAGAAGTCGAGCGATGTCAGCGACCTCTAATGGTGACAGCCACACATTACCTCCTGCCCCCTTGCAGCAGCTTCCCCTACACTCTGAGCACGCCGATGGTCTAAAACCGTAGCTAAACCCCGACTTGGTAATTACGCCTTCCAACAACTTATCCTTAAAAATTCTTTCACTAAGAGCTATCCTAGGCTAACTATGTCGGAAATAAAAGGATGGCTAAATTGAAGCGTGTCTGTGCAGTGTTTTGTATAGTTTTAACCTCTTTGTTGGCGTCACCTGTAGTTTTGGGCGACCCTACTGAAGAGACAATGATAATTCGACCCCAATCTGCTACGCCGTCCAGTAATGTAGCTTGGGTCAACCGACACGGTGGCGGTGTTGACATGACGCCAGTAGCCGCACGAGGCAGAGTTTATGTGGCGAGTCTAAGGGGAGTTGCATCAATAGATGCGGATAACGGGGACACTATCTGGAGCGTAGAACTCGGTGGAGGAGCTACATCCTCACTCATAGAACACGACGGGTCTATATATGTTGGCACCTTTGACGGATACCTAAGAGTAATCAACGCATCGACAGGTCAAGAAACATGGTCCATCGAGACTGGCGGGTGGATAAGATCTCGGCCAATAATCGAGAATGGTGTGCTTTATGTGGGAAGCAATGACTCGATACTAAGAGCTATTTCAATCGAAACCCAAGAGGTTTTGTGGGAATACGAGACGGGTGGGTGGATACTTGGAAGCCCCGCAGTACTTGGTAATATCGTCGCAACAGGAAGTGTTGACGGTAACCTCTACGGTCTAGACAGGGAGACTGGGCAAGAAATTTGGAGGCTTGAAACCGCAAATGAAATCACAGCCAACATCGTCACCTCAAGACAGATGTTTATATGTGGAAGCAAAGATGGGAATTTGTATTCAGTCAACGCTTTGGATGGATCAATTGTTTGGAGTTATCCAGCAGAGCTGACTGCTACAGCGTCACCCATTGTGAGCCAAGGAGTAGTTTATCTCGGTGGGCAGGATCACAACGTCCACGCAGTTCAGACTAGAACGGGGGAGCGGCTATGGACCTTTGAAACAGGTGGGCCCGTTACATCTACGCCGACAGTATCCGATGGTGTCTTGTATATAGGCAGTAGTGACCACAGACTATATTCTATCGATGCATTTTCAGGTGAACTCAGGTGGAGTCATATCGGCCACAGAAGATCCGTATTCGAGAATATGGATGTAGCGATGGGTACACTATACGCGGCGAGTACTCGAGGAGAATTAAAGGCGTTTCGCTGATCTAGTTGAGTATTTGGCTAAAACGCTATACTCACTGCGCGGATACAACTCTCAACGACCCTTTAGGCTAAGAAACTGATGCTTACGATAAACGACCTATCAAAAGATTACGGTGGGAGAGTTCTCTTTGAGGACGCCAACCTTCAACTTGATTCAGGCCATAGGTACGGTATTGTAGGTGCGAACGGCAGTGGTAAATCTACCTTGCTACGGATCCTTACTGGAGAAGAGTCATCGTCATCTGGCGAGGTTCAGCGGCGAAAAAGGGCTCGTGTCGGAGTTTTGGATCAGGACCACTTCAAATACGAAGAGACCTCTATCTTAGAGGTTGTGATGATGGGCAATAGTGAGCTCTGGTCGGCTATGAAAGAACGCGACGAGATGCTCGAAAATGCGCACGACGAGTTTGATGACGACAATTACACTCGCCTTGAAGAGATAGTCATGCGCTACGACGGATATAGCCTCGAAGCCCGATCATCGGAGATTCTGGAAGGTTTAAATATACCGACTGAGGTACACCGTGATCCGATGAGGGTGTTGTCGGGCGGTTTTAAGCTGAGGGCGCTACTGGGCCAGGTCTTGGCTGCACAACCCGAAGTATTGCTACTTGATGAGCCCACTAACCACCTTGATATTTTGTCTATACAGTGGTTAGAATCCTTTCTTCAAAGCTATCGAGGCTGCGCTGTGGTGGTATCGCACGACCATCGCTTCCTAAACCGCGTCTGTACTAATATCGTCGACGTAGACTATCAGCGGGTCATATCCTACAAGGGTAATTATGAGTCCTTCCTAAAACAAAAGGAGGAGACACGTACTCGAGCCGAAGGGGAAATCGCCAAACGCGAAAAAGAGATCGCTCATCACAAGGACTTTATCCGAAGGTTCAAGGCAAAGGCGTCTAAGGCCCGACAGGCAAACAGCCGGCAGAAGCAGGTTGACAAGATGGTTATAGAGACCCTCCCTCAGAGTTCACGTCGCCACCCAAAGTTCAAGCTGAAGGCCCGACGTCAAAGCGGGAGGGAGGTTCTCAAGGTCGACGGGATATGGAAGGCATATGGGGACAACTCCGTCCTTGAAGAGGTGAGCTTCAAGGTCGAGAGGGGCGACAAGCTCGCCATCATTGGGGCAAACGGTATTGGTAAGTCCACTCTTCTAAAAATATTAGTTGATGAACTGGAGCCTGATGCTGGTAATTTCGAGTGGGGATTTGAGGCAGACTTTGGCTATTTCCCTCAAGATCACAAAAGCCACTTTGAGGATCCAAACCAGACCGTAATGGGGTGGATGTGGGACTCTAAGCCAGAGCAATCTATCGGTTACGTCCATGGGAAATTGGCTGAGGTTCTCTTCACTAAGGACGACGTCGATAAGTTAGTATCAAACATCTCAGGAGGCGAAGCCGCAAGGCTCCTCTTCGCTAGGCTTGGAGTAAATGAGAACACCGTACTCGTGCTTGACGAGCCCACAAACCACCTCGATATGGAGGGAATTGAATCCTTGGCAGCAGGGCTCAAGCGCTATGACGGTACAATTCTTTTTGTCTCACATGATAGGTGGTTCGTAGATCAAGTCGCTACAAGAATCATAGAGATTAAAGCAGACGGTATCGAAGACTTTAGTGGCCGTTATTCCGATTATTTAGCGAAGGGACTTGAAGACCACCTAGACGCAGAACAGGTGGCTGCCAAAGCACGCGAGGAAAAAAGGGCTGCCAAGAAGGCCCGTAAAAAGGAGCGAGCACAGGCAAAGTCCGGCGCACCTGCCCCTGTTATTGAGGAGTCCGCCACCAGAGAACAACGCGGGACCAAGGCCGGCAAGAACAAGAAGCGCGGCAAGAAGGGTCGGAAAAACAGATGATCATCTGGTCATAAGCTCTTCGTAAACATTAATTACCCTACCCCATTGTTCGTCGGGCGCTAGATGTCGGGTGACCCAATTCCAGCCTAGAGCACCTAGGCTGGCCGTGTGCTCGTCATCATGTTCAAGCCTCCATATAGCATTAGCCATGCCATCGGTATCGCCTCGCTCAACAAGGCAGACTCCCTGCTTAGCCCAGTCCTCAACACCACCGCCCCTCATTGCAATTACTGGTGTCCCCTGGGCTAAAGCTTCTGCACCTAGGATACCGAAGGGCTCCTGCCAATCACTTGGAAAAAGCAGGGCTCTGGCGCACCTTAAAGCCTCTCTTAATTCGGACCGACCAAGCCACCCTAGACGCTCAACACCTCCAAGTAACGACAGCTCAGGCCCGTCTCCAGCAACCTTGAGGGGCGACTCAACCCCTGACATTCTCCAGGCCTCTTCTGCGCTAGAGTGAGCTTTATGGGTAACTACACGACCTCCCATGATGTACCCCTCCCCCACATTACTAACAGTATCTGAGCTAGGCACACCTGGGGGAATGACCGTCGAATCTACACCATGCTGACTCAACTCTTGAGCCATATATTTTGATAATACTATCACCCTCATCTTTCGCACTGCTTCTAACCGGTCTTCAGTTAAAGCCAGCGTCTTCTGCGCATAGACTTTGTCATCAAAACACACTTCACACGCTTCTACATTCATACTAGTTTTACAGGGATCTCCTTGTGGGAGGACCTTACCTCTACCTGGACAAAATACGCGGTGATCTTGAACCGTCACAACCCCTTTCCCTGATGCGGCGACCAACTCAAGGGCCACTGGGTTCATAACGTTATGTATATGGACTACATCTGATGACCTGACAAGCTCGCCTAGCTGTGCGAGCCCTTTTCCAGATGATACTCGTGAGGAGAGCCCTCGAACAGTGAACATGGCATCAACGTGTCTCGACAGCTGCTTATCTTCTCCACGTCCGCTAACAACAGTCTGTTCAGCTTCATGGCCTGAAGTTGATACCCACTCCACGAGATCACGGAAGTAGCTATCGGCGCCTCCTCGTCCGCCAAGCCGGTCAGTGAGCTGAAGTAATCTCAAACCGAATAACGCTAACTACTCATCGCCAAGAGGAGCGACAGTAATCCGTACAGTTCTAGGCCCAGGTGATACGTGAAAGCTGTGGTTTGCGAATGTATAGCTGCCACTGGGCAACATACCCTCAAACACGGCACCTGTAGAGACAACCTCTTGTGCCAATTCAACGCATATACGCTGGTCGGGAACGATCGGCATAACAGCAGCTGTCAACTCAGCAGGCCTCGAAGGATCTGTTGTCAAAATTACTCGTCCATACCCAGAGTCTATCTCCCACAAGAGATCTATTATATCTCTGCCAGCACCCCTCCTAGCGGCCTCACGTAAGAGCGTGTATGCATTGGCTACGTGACCATTGTGCCTCTCTATCTGTGCGCCAAGGATCAACTCTTCAAGTGTATAACTTGCTCCGAGCTCTTCTAACTGGGCCCACTTGCGAGTCATACCACCCCAGTGCTGTCGAGACGCTAGGGATTGGAGCTCCTCTCTGACCTGTTGTATCTCTGCAAGAGAACCCTCACTGCCAGTCACGGCAGGAGGGTTCCCGAATGCTAAAGTTACCGCCAATAATATAAACATGGCGTCTGTATAACAGAATTTCTACTCAACTGCCTCGACAATTGGATCGGCGAAAGCGACCCCTTCATTGGGCTCAAGGCCAGTGACATTGTCACCCAATATCGGCAGATAAATCTCATCCCCTATACCAAGGCTGTTTAGATCCGTGTCACGGTTGAACTGCTCTACGACCCAGAAAGGAAGGCCAGCATCTTGTACAGCTACACCCCAGACTGTGTCACCATACGCCATTGCGTGTGGGCTTACTGAAACGAGGCCGCCCTTTGACTCAATGAATCGCTCGAGTCTGCGTGACTCCCGAGCATCTCTTGAGTCATCGAATTGAGCTAACTCTTCCCCCCAGACAGGGACCTGGATCTCCTGTCCAGCCATAAGAGGATCTCGAACTGAGAGGCTATTAAGCTCTGCCAATTCTGTTGGAGTCACCCCACTACAAGAAGCTAGGGTTACAAAGCTTTCACCTGCCCTAACCCTTATAGTAGTTGTTGGTTCAACTGGGCCGACCTCTGCCTCGTTCTCGGCATTGGCCTCCTCACCTGCCATTGCCAATAGATATTCCTCACTCTCCTCGATCTCCTCTAGCTCAGCCTCGAACTCAATCTCACTTAGAGAGGCCTGTAGATCAACCTGTGATGCGACGTCACTTGATGGCTCTGGCGATGTAGCCACAACCTCTCGATCACCACCACATGCGACTAGACCGATGGAAACAAATATAGATACTAATTTCATAACAACTCCTGTTGAAGCCCCCATTGGCGCCATTGCCGTTGGGCTCACCCAGATAAATCGCAAGGCCTGTGCCAAACCTAATAAACTAGTAATTACAGGAGTTTATCCCTTAACCTAAAAATCGTGACCAATATTTGATCACGATTAATAGATTTTGTATTCGAAATTATTGAATTTCAATACTTAGAGGTAAATACCATTAGAATGCTTCATAATCGTACCCACCTCCATTAGAGTCAGCGCATGGATCTACTCCTACGAAAGGTACGGAAGAAACCAGTGTGCTTGGGTCATCGACCTCTGCCACAACTACCCCTGCAGCTGAAACTGCATAGACAAAGTCACCAGCCTCCTCATCCGAGAAGACAACTGAACGCTTGAACTCTGTACAGTACCTGTAGGACCAATCATCCTCAACGAGAATGTCAGACTGTGAAATAGTACCGATCTCCTCAAGGTCCTCACCAGGTGCCACGTGGATCACGTGCATGCGAGACTCTCCCCAGTCATTAGAGTAGGCAGGCACAACCAATGACTCTGTTGTAGCGAAATAGTTGAACGCATGGTGCTCGTATTGAGCATCAGAGTAAGATGAGTCCTCAAGTGTCAGCCTGCTTGCAAGCGTAGGGTTGTCGAGGTCAGACACATCAAACATGGACACCTGTACCCCGTTTGACTCCCAGCCATTTGCCTCAATATCAAGTCCAATTCCTAGCAGAAGGCCATCCTCCATTGGGTGCAGATAATTTGAGAAGCCTGTTATATGAAGCTCTCCCCTCGCCTCTGGTGCCTCTGGGTTGCTAAGGTCTATGACAAATAACGGGTCGATCTGCTCGAATGTAACCACGTAGCCTGTATCTTCTACAAACCTAACGGAATAGATCGACTCTCCTTCGGCCAAACCCTCAACACTGCCGACGATGTCTAACTCGTCCCCGTCGTCTTCCATTACATAGACACCAGAAGTCCCTGAGCCACCTTCCCAGGCTGACGTTGTAGTCGCCACTCTAAGGCGGCCTTCATGCTCATCTAGAGAGAACTGATTTAGCGTCCAGCCTGGGACATCTCCCGAGCCTGTATAGATAGGCCTAGGATCGTCTAGGTCTATTCTGAACTTATGTATAATCGTCTCAATGCGGTCATCATAGCTCTGCCAAGGGCCCTCAGTAGCCTCTGACGACACAACGTATATGGCGTCAGCTGATCCGTAGATATGATCTAGAGAGCTCAGCACCCCAGTACCATCAAACCTTCCTAGGGGATCCGATGTATCAAGCGATTGAACAGAGACGAGCATATCTCCAGAGGCCCGGTCAGAACCATATACCGAGGTACATTCGCATACGTCCTCTTCAGAGGCCTCCCATGCTGCAGAGGCGCTGTTTCGGAGATGGTCATACCTACGAGGCATCCAGTCTTCAAGAGTTGAGCTACGTACGACATCTAGAGCCTCTGACTTACCATCAGCCTCTCTGAGCCCATCCAGCTGCATAACTCTGTATGAGACAACATAGAGCATGTCGCCTTTCATACGGCTATCGTGAAGGACACCTCTGGTGTAGGTTTCGCGAAGCACCACTGGGCTCTCAGCATCTGATAGGTCAACAACCGTAACCTTCACTAACCCACCATTTCCATTGTGAGTCGAACCATCGGATGGCGCTCCGTCTGAATACCACAACTGTGACATTACAATAGCCTTGCTATCTTCCAATAGGTAGAAGCCCTCAATGTCACCCTCTAACTCTACCTGGCCTAGCATCTCAGTGGACTCTGGTGGCCACGCAGCCGTGACAACTAGTGTCTGCCCTGCAATAGAATAGAGGTTATCTCCGTCGGTCTTGACTAGATCTGCCTCATCAACCCCAACCTCTTGAGTATTAGTGTTCGAGTTGCTCCTCCCTGAAGAGTTAGAAACACCATCATCAGAGGCTTGAGGCATAGACTCAGCAAGACCATATTCAGCAGAACCAAAGGACAGGCCGCCCCCGAAACCCCACGCATACTCCCACCTAATTTCGGTGACAGCCTGGTCGATAATCGAGTCTTCAAGGTCAGCGCATGAGGAGAATGGACGAAGATCGATATCGGGATCTCGCCCACCACACCCAACCAATGACGCCGCAAGGACTGCCGTTACTATAGTAGACCGCATACTTATTCTCCTTCTCAGATTTTCTATCTGTATATTGGTAACAATCTCAGTAGATCAAAGCACATTTGTCATAGTGTCTTCACTACCCTCACCCGATCTATTATGCAAACACTGTACCATAATATAAATACCTAGCATTACTAAGCTATTTACTTGTTGTGAATAAAAACAACGACCTAAGTGTCGCGTTAGTTGCGCTTAATCAGCTCAACTCAGATATCCTATTGATCATGAACGCTAAGCAACCCACACCCTACTCAATAGCATTTACTACAGCTCTACCGCACGGCGTCGTTGTAGGTGTGCACCTCCCAGATAGCAAAGAGCCCGTACCAGACGACGTTATCTCTCGGCTATACAAGGGAGAGGTTGAGGTGGCGAAGGGGTTCAGCGGCTACAAGCAGGTGTCTTGGGTTGGGGGCAGGATCGCAGCGTCTATGGCCACAAAGGGCTTTGGCTTCCCTCGCAGGCCCGTTCTCAGCGGGCCAAGTGGCGAGCCTATCTATGACGGAGGCCTTTGCGTCACAATTAGCCACAAGCGCACAATGGCAGTCGCCATGGTCGCACGGAGTAGCCATGGCTCAATCGGTATTGACCTCGAGATACCTCAGAAGCCCCGGTTAGGCATCGCGGAGAGAGTCCTAACCCCAACTGAGCTAGCTGACGTTAGAGCACTTCCCAGAGAGCGACAGTGGACCGCAACAATCATGCGGTTCGCGCTTAAAGAGGCTCTATATAAAGCCCTATTCCCAAGGGTACGAAGGTTTGTCGACTTTAACGAAGCAGAAATTACCCCCGACGTAAATGGGCCCGCCGAGTACATCCTGACACTTAGAAATGAAGAGGGTCCATTTATCGCTGAGGGTCGGATTCACTGGTTGGGCGAACACCTCTTGGCCACAGCCCACGTGCGAGAACCACGAAAACGCCGAAGAAGGAGGCCAAAAGCCCGAGAAACAGGCCAGGAGGCCGATAGGTAAATGTGTGCTCTCCCGAGGGAAGGTTAGCAGACAGAAGTCCTCTATATCGGCCTACATCATGGCCATCTACACTCCAGCCCTTGTACCAATTCTGATTAATAATGACCTCTCCTGCTACAGGAAGCGTGACGACAATCTCGGATGTTGTGAATGTGGCGGGGACGCTCATACTAGGATCCATCAACCATGCCTCGCCTCTGTAGTCAGCTCTCCCAACAGCAGATAGACCCTCAGCTGGGTCCTCCAACCAAGCCGTTGTCCAGCAATCGAGCTTACCCTGGTTTGAACGTACAGCCTCGAAGTTAGTCCTATCTCCCTCTAACTGCCTAAAAGGCTCATCTTCTAACAACACAGGCCTCCCTGATGGCATTGGCCCTGTCCTCTGGGCCAAGGCACTCTTCGGAGCCGATATGTAGATCCACCAAAGAGCCAAGGCTCCAGCAACAACACCCCAGACCCACCGTCTTCTAGCGAAATAGTCAGCCAAGTACCCACACCCCCAGCCAACGAACAGAGTCCATATTAAGCTATACCTTTCAACTACGCGAATGTGGTCAAACCCTGGCAGCCGGTGCAGGAGCTCAAGAAGGTTGACTGGTGTGGCTCCGCCCCATCCAAAGGACCAGAAAAGCAGGCCTATCAACCCAACTGAAGGGTTGATCCAGGCCATGGCTACTATGCCAATAAATCCCAAAACGACGGGCCAGCTAGAGTAGAAAACATTCTGCCCCTCATGGCCAGAAAACCTCTCTCGCTCTGAACTCATTACAGAGAGAGCAACTACTGGAGAAGAATAACAATCTGGCGGGGAAGGTATTACCCCTTCGTCAGGACAAGCATCAGCTATAGACGTCGATGTCTGTGCGGTTAACCGCTCTGCCCTTTCAAAAAGAGATGGGGCTGTTGCTAGTTTAACGCCTAACAACAGCAGCGCTGTCAGGCCTGTATAGAGCAAAATCTTGTAACCACCCCAACTAGAGAACCTCTGGTACAAAATGGCTAAAATCAGTGCCGCCAATATAGGAATACCCAGCCAGATCTGGCCTATAGCTAGGCCATTTAATGCTAGGGGCAAAGCTAACCATTTTGCCCGATGCAAATCGATACTACCAAAGAATGCATCAAGCCCGATCCAGAGGGCCCCATACAACAATAGGTAGTGACCTCCAGCAAGGAAACTAAGTGATAGAGCAAGGGCCGATAGATGCCAAGCTCCTCGTCTATAGGCTACCCAAGCCAGCGGTAGCCAGCCTAGAGGAAGAAACATTATATGCCCGTATCCTATGAAAGCAGGAACAAATGCCGAGCATAAAATAGCTATCGAGGCTCCATGCGAGGATAGTCTCGACAGCCCTATTTCTCGCCCTGCTATATAGCAGCCAAGGACTAAAAGCCCTGTGTGAAACAGTATCCACAGCTTGATTCCTGCGGTTGTACCAAAGAGAACTATCAAGACAAATGGAGGGTAAAACAGGGGGAACTCTGGATTTGCGAGAAGAGGAACACCACCCTGCGTAAAAGGGTTCCAAGTTGGCAACTCACCGAACTCAACAACTCCTAAACGAGTCACCTCATACATCGTTAGCTGCCAGTCCCAATCCTCATTCTTTCCATGACTAATCTCGGAGGCTAGATCTGTTCCAAGCCAGTCAAACTGCCAGAAAGCCAACCCACACAACAAGAGCCCTACCCCTAACGAGAGTAAGAGCCTGAGAAAATCATCTCGTCTAGACTGGTACACGCCTACTTTCCACCGCTAAACATGCCTAGACTAAATTGCCAGAATGTAGCCATTAGCTTTCCCCCTCACCTTCTAGTCCAGCCATATACCCCAACCAAGACTCCATAAATAGGGTCAGGTTGCCATCTAAAAAGCCATCGACGTCACCTGACTCCTCTCCTGTCCTAGTGTCTTTAACCATCCGATAAGGGTGAAGTACATAGTTCCTGATCTGACTACCCCACTCAATCGCTTTCTGCGAAGAGCGGTTCTCAGTCGCGACCTCCTGTCGTTTTGTAAGCTCGTGTTGGTAGAGCCTGGCTTTAAGCATTTTCATTGCCGTAGCCTTGTTTTTGTGCTGACTACGCTCATTCTGACACTGAACAACTATACCAGTAGGGTTGTGAACAATCCTGACAGCAGAGTCGGTGGTGTTAACGTGCTGGCCTCCCGCACCAGATGAACGATAGGTGTCAATCCGAAGCTCAGAAGGGTTTATCTCTATCTCTATATCGTCCTCTATGTCTGGATAGGCGGCGACCGAGGCGAAAGCCGTGTGGCGCCTAGCGTTAGCGTCAAACGGCGAGATCCTAACCAAGCGATGCACCCCTATCTCACCCTTTAGGTAACCGTATGCATAGGTGCCTTTTATCTCCATAGCGCAGTGCTTTATGCCTGCCTCTGGGTGGACCTGCTCATCTACAATCTTTGCCGAGAATCCCTCACGCTCTGCCCAACGAAGGTACATGCGCTTCAACATCTCAGCCCAGTCTGAGGCATCAGTACCTCCTGCCCCCGAGTTAATCTCAAGGATCGCCGAATGCTCATCACCCTCGTTACCCAAAAGCCGCTGAGTCTCAAGCTTACGACAGGCGCCATCTATCGTCTCGAAAAGCCCCTGAACCTCTCGGAGTTCATCTGAACCAGCATCTCCAGACTCAACCATCTCGAGCAGCACCTCAGAGTCTTCCAGGCTGGAATTCAAGCCTTCAAAAGATCCGACAAGCCTCTCTAATCCACCTTTTTCGCGCAGAACATCCCTAGCACCTTTGGGATTGTTCCAGAATTCGGCCTCACTGGTTATGGCCTCAATGTCATCAAGGCGACGTTGCTTTACATCAACGTCAAAGATGCCCCCAGAGCAGCTCTACTCTAGCAGTCAATGACCGGTGGCGTTGTTGAAGTTCGTCTAATTGCATTGTCTAATTCTACCTCACTAGCAGATAACCTGCTGCTCGTTGGCTCAGAAACTCTGGTATCCCAAAAATAGGCTAATCGCTCTCAACTACCGATATTAGGCCGCCCCCACTCCAGCCTAATTTACTCATAAGACGCTTTTCAGCCTCACTCATCTCTTTACTGGCGTCATCACCGATTTCATGATCATAACCAAAAAGATGAAGCAAACCGTGCACCATCAATATACGCAACTCATCCCGCAAAGTGTGACTCCGCTCAAAAGCCTGTGACGATGCTGTCTCTAAGGAGATGACCAGATCGCCAAGAAGTAGATCGTCATCCTGTGGAAACGAAAGGACATCTGTCGCATAGTCCTTGCCCCTCCACTGGCTATTTAAGGCTCGGATTTCACTGTCCCCCACAACTGATAAAGACAACTCCATATCTGCAACCTCAGCGGCCTGCATCATATCCTGAGCGTCCTCAACTATATGATCATAAACTTTAGAGCTATCACCCTCTATCGCGTCACTAAATACCAACTCAACGGCCATCAGGTACCCTAACGTCGTTTTCTTGGGTTTGACTTAAATGCTCTTTCCCCAGGCAGAGCATCTGCGGATTCGTAATCACTCGTGTCATTACCATATTGTTCAGGAATGCCTACCTCTGATCTAGCACTTGCGCGAAGCTCTGCTGCCTCTCGAGGTGGGAGGTCTAGTGTAATTACATGCTCATCCGCCTCATCTTTAATCTCGGCGTCTTTGGTATCCTGAAGAGCATCTAACTCACTTGAGGATATGCTACGTGTTTCTGGATACTCAATTCTTTGATGGTGAATCGCTAGGACAACCTCCTGAAACTTATCCGCTACGACATAGAGATCTCTAAGGGTCAGTGGACAGTCCTCTAGCTGCCCATCAGCTAATGTGGAGCTGAATATCTTTTCGATCATAGCTCCAACTCTCTCGGGGGTTGGCTCCTTTATACTTCGACAGGCTGCTTCAACCTTATCGGCCAACTGAATAACACCCGCCTCTCTTGTGTTGGGTTTTGGGCCTGGGTACCTAAAGTCCTCCTCTCTAACATCTGGATTCTCCAGCTTAGCCTTACTGTAGAATAGGTAGAGTAGCCCAGTACCATGATGCATATATATATTGTCGATTACAGGCTTAGGGAGCTTATGGCGCTTCGCTATCTCACCACCGTTCTTTACGTGGTCGATGATTACCTTAGCGGACGTCTCGGGTGGAAGACCTTTGTGTGGAGAGTGACCATTTCGTTGATTCTCAACAAAATACTGAGGGTTTACTGCCTTGCCAATGTCGTGGTAGTAAGAGGCCACTCGGCACAAAAGAGAATTACATCCCACCTCCTTGGCAGCCGCCTCCGCTAAAGTTCCAACCATAACAGAGTGGTGATACGAGCCAGGCGCTCTCATCAGTAGATTACTCAAAAGCGGGTGGCTAAGGTTTGCTAACTCTAGGAGTTGAAGGTTGGTAACGAAACCGACCATCTCAAAAAGAGGCAGCATAGCTAGAACAAGGAAGCCTGCAGCTAGGCCGCCAACAAAGGCATACCCAACAGAGGCGAAATTAAGGCCCCCTCCGCCAACAGCTACTCCACCGAGCTGAGACTCGATAGCCCCCGACAGGATCACGAATAGAGCGCCTGTCACACCAGTCACGACACCAGCACGTATAATGGCCCTGCGATCTGAGTCTGGACCAATAACAGATGTAGCGACTAGGCTTGTTACAATAAAGAATGTACCGACAACAAGGCCCGCTCCAAATATAAGAGTGGCGAATATTGACACTACGACTGAAAAGAGGAGTGCTGTCTCGGAATTTACTAGGATCCTCACGAGTAAAACCACACCAGCTATGGGCACTAAGTAGGCCATATTTGAGAGGTCGACCCCCCTATCGCCAGATGTCGCCATCCCTAACTCTACAGCCAGGCGGGAAATCACAAGGGCGAAAACCAGTAAAGCCGATAGGGCTACTATGTCCTTAGGGTTAGGGCAAAACTTTCGAATTAGCCTTCGAGCGAATAGATCAAACACTCCCAGAACTAGGACTACAAGCCCAAACAAGGCTACAAACCCCAAGATTGGGTTTCGAGCTGCGCTGCTAAGCCTTAAAAGCTCTAAGGCCCGCGCCTGCTCAGCGTTAATTACCTCGCCATCACGAACAACAATAACCCCCTGCTTTATAAGCACCGATACTGACTGTACAGCTCCAGAGGCCTCCCTCTGTCTACGACGAGTATCTACTAAATCATATGAGAAGTTCCCCTTAACCATGCCCTGTGCGAGGGTAGCGACCAACCTAGCAGAGACAGGATCGACCTGAGTGTCCCGCTGCTCCTCAAACATTGCTGCTGCTATCTCTCTCCGAACAGACGATTCGCTACGGATATCCGATAGCTCATTAACAACGTGCTCACGATTGGTATCGCCTGCAACATCATCAATTCCATCTACCACCCTGACTGTGATAGGCCCCGAGCTAGGCAGGTTAGTGTTGTCCAAGACAATGTGACCTACAGAGATCCGACTAAATAGCTCTATAGTATTCAACTGTATGTCTTCTGGGAACCCGTTAGCAACGAGATGTGCCATATCAGCTTGACTAATGACTAACTGGGCCTCTTCTTGGAACCCCTCAGCTATCTGGTCTAATGTCTCTTGATCAACACTGTCTCCACCCTCAGATAGCGTCTTTTCCAGCGCGATTGAGAACCTTGAACGCGCATTCTCGAAGGCGAGTGTAATTTTGTTCACAGCCTGAACACCCGACATAGCGTCATAAGCGTATACGGGGCTGATGGCCTCCTCCGCCTCTTGCCTTCTAGACTCTGTGGCCTCAGTGTCAGTTATCGATAGGTCCATATGCGTGCGGATGTTTCTACTCGCCACCTGGCCCTCAACCAAATTCGACTCTGGACCGCGCTCAAACACCATCATCAGGAAGGCGCAGATAATCGCTGTAACAACTAGGAGAGCACCTCTAAAAAGAGCGCTAGCCTCTGAGCCTATAGCCAACCGCTTACGACTCACCGTCTACCACCTCTGGTTCTCTCTTTGTTGAGAACACCAGCTCGCTCATACGCCTCTATGATAGCGCTAACCAGACCGTGCCTAACTACATCTGTAGTCTGAAACTCAACAAATCCGATCTTGTCTATAGATCTCAGCACCTCTATCGCCTCTACTAGACCAGACGTCGCATTATAGGGTAGGTCAATCTGGGACGTGTCCCCTGTTATTACCGCTCTAGAACCGACACCTATTCTTGTTAGGAACATCTTCATCTGGGCGCTTGTGGTGTTTTGGGCCTCGTCTAACAATACAAAGGCGTTTGCCAAAGTCCTGCCTCGCATAAAGGCTAAGGGGGCCACTTCAATTATTCCCCGCTCTATCATCCTCTCAACACGGCCTGGCTCAACCATATCGTTCATAGCGTCATAGAGTGGACGGAGGTACGGGTCTACCTTCTCAACCATATTGCCTGGCAAGTAACCTAGGCGCTCACCTGCCTCCACAGCAGGCCGGCACAATATGATTCGATCTACGTCACCCTTCATTAGAGCCGCTATCGCCATCGCCATCGCCAAATATGTCTTGCCAGTACCCGCTGGCCCTACCCCAAAAACAACATCACATTTTCTTATCGACGCTATGTACTCACGCTGATTTTCAGAGCGAGGGAAGATCGAGTGGCCCTTTCTATTTGTATAGACCACATCAGAAAATGTCTCATATATCGAGGCGTCGGGGTTGTTTTTCAGTAGTCTACAGGCATGAGAGACAAGGCTTGGGTTGATATACAGCCCCGCTCCAGCCATCTTATATAGAGACTCAACAACATTCTTAGCCAGAGCTACCGAGTCATCATTACCAGTAAAAATAACTGTAGTTCCGCGTGCTTGTACATCAACATCTAGATTCTGCTTTATTGGATGAATGTTCTTGTTGAGCTCACCAACTACAGCGGAGAGCCTCTCTATTTCTCTAAATTCAAGAACATTAGACGGTTGTTGGTTTTCGATACAAACTCCAAGAGCAATTCTAAGACTTCTCTTTTCACGCCATGAATTATAACCCACTGCGAAATGTATTTCCCACAATTGAAGTACTACGCTTCCTCCCAACACAATCGGCTAAACCTATGTGCCATTTTTTCAACGCCGTAAACATTATTGGTGCACCCCCAATTGCACTGGGCTACACTCTGGACGTTAAATCGGCATGGTCAGTTTCAAAAGAGATTCAATGGAGAGGTGTTAAATGCTTGTCGGAATTCCCAAAGAGATAAAGCCACAAGAAAATAGAGTGGGATTGATCCCTAGTGGGGTAAGCGCACTTATACAGAGTGGTCACAAGGTTATCGTTCAGCGAGGCGCAGGCCTTGGTAGCGGCATCAGTGATAAAGACTACACGGACGTCGGCGCCAACATCGTAGATACGATAGAAGATGTCTATGGTAAGGCAGAGATGATCTGGAAGGTCAAAGAGCCTATCGCCCCCGAATATCCGCTTATGCGCGATGGTCAGATACTTTATACATACCTTCACCTTGCCCCCGATCCAGTTCAGACTGAAGCTCTTTTATCGGCAGGTGTAACTGGTATAGCTTATGAGACTGTTCAACTTCCAGACGGCAGCCTCCCTTTATTAACACCAATGTCGGAAGTGGCAGGTCGCCTCTCAATACAGGCGGGTGCTTTCTGTCTCGAGAAACATAATGGTGGTCGAGGCATGCTAATGGCAGGCGTCCCAGGAGTTGCTCCTGCTAATGTAATGGTTCTTGGTGGCGGAATCGTTGGGCTAAATGCGGTAAAGATGGCTGTGGGGATGGGGGCAGATGTGACTGTCCTAGATATAAGCCTAAACAGGCTACGTTGGTTTGACGACACCTTCCACGGCCGCGTCAAAACCCTCTATTCAAACCGCTTCAATATTGAGCAGTCTCTAACTCAGTCAGACCTCGCGATAGGCGCTGTGCTTGTCGCTGGTGCAAAAGCACCTCATCTTATCACCCGGGACATGCTCCCTAAGATGATGCCTGGTGCGGCTATTGTAGATGTAGCAGTCGATCAAGGTGGCTGTGTGGAGACTACCCACGCCACCACACACGCAGAGCCCACATACATTATCGATGATGTGGTCCACTACGCTGTAGCAAACATGCCTGGCGCTGTAGCTAGAACGTCCACTTTCGCCCTAAACAATGCGACTATCCCATACGGACTCAAGATCGCAAACATGGGCTGGAGAGCGGCGCTGGAATCAGACAAAAGCTTGGCTCTAGGGCTGAATGTACATGCTGGACAGGTCACATATGAACCCGTCGCAAATGCTCTCAACCTTGATTACAACCCAATCTAATTAGAGAACTTCTTCTTAAAAAGACGGGTTGCCGCTGTACTAACTACCGCAGGGACATTTCTGTTAGTGGTCAGCATCTTTAGATCACCTTTTTGAAGATCCTTGATAAAGCCGAGAGCCACTGGCACAGGGGTCTTTGAATTGTTCACAAGGGCAACCTTCACGGGGTATCGCCTTACCGCCTCTTTGTTCCTAGCGATTTCTGCAACCAGCTCCGCCGGTAAGTTCCTGTTTCCAGCTGCAGATAAAATTTCAGCGTCATTCATCCGGCCAGACTTTATAACCGCCCCAGCAACGAGCTTGTTTGAGTCACGAAGGAGGACCTTGCGGACCTGAGCATTTCCGCCATATGCGAGCTTGATCTTCTGACCAACCGTTAAGGCTGCCACCTGCTTTTCTACGCTAATATAGCCCTCTTCAGCCTTCTCTTCTGCGGTTTCGGTTTCACTCCCCATTAATGACCAGCCAAAATCCATCTCATCTTCGGCAAAGGAAAATTCAAACACACCTAAACCGTCATCCTCTTCAATGTCGTCATCTAGGTTGAACATCTCTAGACTCGCACCTTTACTTGATTCAAAAGTTGTAGGTGAAGGCATACCAAGCAGGGCTGCTTCTACCTCGGCCTCCAAACGAGCTGCATCGTCCAAGGCCAATTGGGCTGGAGCATCCTCTTCGGGGAGCTCTGGCAGACACCTGTGCAGTCGAAGAAATGACTCAACTCGTGCACTCTGGTTCTCGGTAAAGTTGACGTTATCCCTCATCACTAAGTATAGATCTGGATCCACAAGGAGCCGCTCTTGATTTCTCACCAAAAGCTCGAGCACTTGAGTGTTTCCGTTGGAAGCGATAAGGCGAACAGTCCTGTCATTGGCTACTCTAACCCCGA
>Ga0115011_10000899_pt1 | contig 22298 bp, 23 predicted proteins | sample TroAtlMetagenome_2_FD_88705 | JGI IMG/M metagenome (GOLD analysis project Ga0115011, IMG submission 88705) | Marine eukaryotic phytoplankton communities from Atlantic Ocean - Tropical Atlantic ANT8 Metagenome | ecosystem: Environmental > Aquatic > Marine > Oceanic | place: Tropical Atlantic...
AATCCATTCGAATATTTTCAATGGGAACCAAGCTAACAATCCAATTATTATCGAAAAAGGAAATAATATTGGCCATGCAATTAATGCTGGAAATAAGATAAAATGTGTAACACCGAGTGGATTAAGAAGATCTGATTCGATTCTTGCCTGACGGTCTGGATCAAGGTATACCTTTCTCGCTTCTGCATCTAATTCTGGACGGTATCGACTTAATGGGATTCCTGAATCAAGAACAACTCTCACCTTTTCTCTGTAGTGCTCATGTTCTGGCTCCATACCAGTCCACCACTTCCAGGCGAATGATAGAGGAGTTGCTAAAAATAATGGAGAAAGCAAAACTAAAACCGCTACGAAAGTGGATTCAAGACTTGCTGCCATGTCATTCCCAGTACCAATCTATCATTAAAGAAATGGTGTAAATATATTCCAACACCCCATTTACAATGTAAAATCTTCCAACAGAGGAAATATTCTAGGTTAAAATAAAAACACGCATTGATATGTGATTCACCCAATCGAAGTGCATGGATAGAGCATGTAATATCGACGCTAAAGGAAGAATTGTACGTTTCTTTACAGGTATTTTCGCTATATTAACGGGTTTTGTATTGGCCATACTAATTTCCCAAGGATTTCTTTCATCTGAAACATACTGGATAGTTGTGGCTGGAAGTATAATTGGTGGGGCGTTTGCAATGTGGGAAGCCAGAGAAGGGTGGTGTGTAGTACGAGCTTTTGGGATTAGAACACCACTCTGATAATTATTGAGATTGTTTCTTTCCGACTGAAGGAGTTAATTTTCTAGATTTTCTGTTTTGACTAGCGAAAGATAGTATTACCCAACCTAATGACAAGATAGGAGTTGAAATTAGTAGAACTAAAGTTATCCACATGTAAATCATCCCATTAGAAATAGGCCACGCCCAATAAGAAACAGTTACTAAGACTAATAATAGTAGAATTCTAGATGCCTCATTAGGTGTATCCCATCCCCTATGATCTTTCCTAGGTGCTAAAAGAAAATCTATCAATGACACAAATATGCCTAGAATACATTCCTTTTGAACTCATGTTTTTGAAAAAGAATATTTTAAGACGAAATTATTCTTTATCTTCAAGCCATCCCTTAGACTCGGTATAATCGCTTAATGATTCTAGCCTCTGGAATAATTTGTTTCCAGTGCCGCCTTCGCCTTTTTGAGCTCTGGCGTTCCAAACACCACCAAACAGAAATTCCCATATTCCGAAAGATTGATGATGTAATTTTTTGAATAGCCAATTACCAGGAACTAGTAAGAAAATAATAACTAGAGTAACTACAACTCCTATCATTCCATTAGTCCATTCAGTTGATGCAGAGATGAGAACTAAGAAAGCTCCTGCTCCAGAAAGGTATGAAATGACTGGTGAACTCTTCAAAAGATGATAAAGGAATGGTGGATTTTTTCCCCTAGAGTTGACATATCGAGTTGTCGTAATCCATTGACCGACGGTTCTTCCTGTTTTATATGGCATAAATATCAGATTAAATATGGGCAGAATTAGGCTAATTATCAATACGTATGTTAAATCAGAAGCCCCACCAGCGACGATATTAGTTAGAAGGTAAAACGAAAATAATGAGAAATTTACAGCGAGATCGACTATCGTACGGAACCAGGCACGTGCTTTGTTAACCTGATCGAATCCTTCGGGGAACTCCTTGACTACACGTTCCTTTCTTGCCCTAGGAGTTTTTGCTTTCTTTGTTTTAGTCTTCTTAACTTTAGCTGCCTTTTTCGGCTTAGAAATCGGTTCCTCTTTCTTAGTAGCCTTGGCCACTGTTTCATTGAACTTGGTAGCTTCTTCTTCAGCCTTAACCGCCTTAGCGGCTTTTCCATCATCTTTCTGAGCATTTCCAGCCTTTTCTAATAGTCCCATAATTTCATTCTCCGTACAATTCGCCCATCTTTACAAATATTGAGAAATCAGAGGAAGCAATAAATGCTTCTACAGATTTATTATCATCAGGTAAATCGCCAAGAACCTTATTAATTAATCTGAAGAAGTCTCCTTTCTCTTCTTCAGATGCAGATTCAGGAGACGCCCCCACTTTCTCAAATAATGAAAACGATTCTGATGCAATAAAATTCTTAATTGCATCTTCATCAGTAATATCGCCTAACAAATTGTTAATCACTGAAAAGAACTCTGCAAACTCTTCGTCTTCTGCAGAATCATTTTCCTCTTCTTCATATTCTTCTTCATATTCTTCACTAGGCGCTTGAATTAACTCAACAGTGGGTTTAATTTCACGCATTTCTTGTTGTTGTTTTTTACGTAAAACGATTATTTCCCTATCTAATTCTGAACCAAAACGGTTGGAAAATCTATCTAAGAGTGTTCCCACTTCTCCAGTAGCAATTCGGTCTATATGACCATACATGCTCTCACGATTGCCTACTGACAAGTTTGGATCGGAAGCTTTTCTTTTCTCCCAATGGGACTGGAAGTCAGTAGTTTGGGAGTTTTCTACCTCTTCTGAGGAGGCATCTTCTTCCTCAACTATCTCCAAATCATCATCTAAATCGGCAACTTCTGGCGGTGGCGGAGGAGGAGGAGGCAGGGGTAATGAGATACCTGGCGGGAGGGGTGGTAAAGGCATCGCTTGAGGGTCATCTTGAGTCATCTCGTCCTCTCCCATAGTGCTCACTAGTACTCTTCCGAACCTAATCACTCTTCAACATATTGTGATTCAGTGTTCAAATTATATCTAATTGACAATTGAACCCCAACCTTTCAGAACTAAGAATGTAGCTAAAGATTCTGTGACCTCAAACCTATCGCCGGAGTTGCCTTCAACCCTTATTCCTGCCAATTCAGCAGTTACATCATCTTTATTCAACAAAATATTAAATTTCTTATCGGAAGAGAAAACTATTGATTCCTCTAATGGATTGAAAAAATTATTAGAAAAGGGATTTAATCTTTCTAATGGCATTTCTGTAACTCTCAAACCACATTTACCATGTAGACTCCCTATCCATCGGATAACTCTCTTGACATCGACGGTTACTGCCTAGTCTGTTTCTCCTGCAGAACCTAATACTACCGAATTATCACCTCTCACCATATCCCAAAATAAAGAAGTGTTCTTTTCACCAAAGACTCTTAATTTATTATCTGCTAAGATTCTATTAAGGCGTTCATCATCTGCCATATCTGCTATCTCATTGATTTTTGCCTTGGATATTTTCTTAGAAGAATTTGCAGATAACTTATTGGTATTATCTACAGCAGATTGTAACTCCTGGATGTATGATTTGTGTTCTGCTCCTTTTTCTTTAATAATCTTCAATTTGTGAGTTACGGATTTAATTCCATTATTGATTCTATTTTGCCAACCCGATTCTGGCCCAGAGAGAACTGTCTGAACATTTATTCCTTCACCACGTATGTAATTGACCAGTTGTCTTCTTGCATTAGAATCAAGATGCAATAATGATGGGTCTCTAACATGAATATGGAAACCTCTGTGACCAGAGAAAGATGTCTGAACATATTTTTCTTCAAATCCAAATTCGGGATGTAAGAAATCTGACCAAAGTGTCCATGCTTGTTCTTGAATCATAGAAATCATAGTTGGAAAATCATTATCTGACACACCAGGTAAATGATCACCGTCTAAATCAAAGATTAGGTCGGCTCCAAGCCAACCTTTGTCTATCATTTTTCTTTCATTTGGAGATCTGTAATAAGCCGTGCTATGGAAACATGAATGAGGCGGTTTCTGATTCAAGTAATCGGATAATCCTTTCTTGTCTAAAAATCCCCTGTGCCTGTCAGGAGGTCTTGACCCCCAAGGAATAAACATCCATTCTCTACTTTTCAATCTTGGAGGGACCCACAAATCATTATGATTCAAGGACTTATAGTAGTCTCCAAATCGCAGTGCGAAACGACTCCAGCCCTCCACCATAGCCTACTTAGAAAGTAGGTAGCAAATTAAGTTGAGGTTTAATCAATCAAGATTAAGATCTGAAACTTGCTTACCTTCAGAAGCTGAATCAGCACCTGTAGCTGCAACATATGCTTCCCAACATACAAATTGGTCATCCAGAACTATTGCTTCTGCAAAAGTCATTGCTTTACCTGTGATTGCACACACAGGGCCAAGTTGACCTGTTGCAGTAGATAGTTTGGATGCGTCTGGCATATTAACGTCGAAAAGAAACACTCTATTCAGCCTTACCATTCACCATACAGAGATACACACAGTTTTGTATTAGTTTTCAACCGCCAAATCATGAACACAGCCGAGAAGCCTTTCCGAGTAGGTCATTCACCAGACCCAGATGATGCATTCATGTTCCATGCAATGACTACCGGAACTATAGATACCGAGGGAAGAGAATATGAACACGTACTATTAGATATCGAGACCTTGAATAAACATGCCATGAATGGTGAATATGAAATTTCAGCTGTTAGTATTCATTCATTCCCAGAAATTGCTGATAAATATCACTTGATGAATTGTGGAGCATCTATGGGAGAAGGATATGGCCCAATGGTTATTTCAAAAATAGAAATGACAGAGGAAGAAGCAAAAACCAAGGTTATAGCAATTCCAGGATTAGGGACTAGTGCTTATCTATCACTGTTATTAGCTTGGGGCGATGTCAAAGTAGAAGTTGTACCATTTGATGAAATACTACCTAAAGTTGCTAATGGCGAATATGATGCAGGATTAATTATACACGAGGGGCAACTAACATGGGAGTCTGAAGGAGTAAAATTAGTACTAGATTTGGGGATATGGTGGAATGAAAAAACAGGTCTGCCTTTACCCCTAGGGGGAAACGTAGTCAGAAAAGACCTAGGTATGGAATTATGTGAATCATTAACTATAGACGTTAAGAATAGTATTATTCATTCATTGGAGAATCCGGATGATGCACTCGAATTTGCTAAAAAATGGGGTAGAGGAATCGATGATGAAACCAATAAGGAGTTTGTAGGAATGTATGTAAACAATCGAACTATTGATTATGGCAAGGATGGAAGAGATGCAATTAGATTATTCCTTAAAGAAGGGCAAAAAATTGGAATGGTTGATGAAAAGTTGATTGTAGACGATATTAAATTTATAGGATCAGGTGAATAAATGGAAGGAAGAAAAAAACCAGAAATTAGTCCATTCGATTCTGTAGACCCTGCTCCACCTAGTGAAGATTCCAATGTTTCAAGTCTAAGAGAGACTTTAGGTGATGAAAATGAAAAAATGTTTCAAAGGATGAGAGCATTGTTCGCATTAAGGAACATCGGGGGTCATGACTCTGTTGATGCATTGACGGCTGCATTCTCATCAGATTCAGCCCTATTAAAACATGAGATTGCTTATGTTTTAGGACAAATGCAAGATCCACATGCTGTACCTTCTTTGATAGATAGACTCTCAGATTTATCGGAGGATGTAATGGTTAGACACGAGGCTGCAGAAGCACTTGGTGCAATTGGAGACATGGTGGCTATGGACACTCTAAGAAAATTCCAAGATGATTCTGAGATTGTTGTCGCGGAATCCTGTGAAGTAGCAATTGATCTATTGAATTACGTTTCAAGTAAAGAATTGAATTATTCATGAGAAGGAAGCCAAGTAATTTCTTCCTCCATTTCACAAACTTCTTTGAGAAAAAATTCTAAACCTTTTTTAGAAAAATCGTCAAGCCTATTTTGTACCTCGACAGAAAAATATTCAGAAATTCTTGTTTCGGAAAAACCTAATTTCAATGATGTTCTTTTTATTACTTGTTTTTTCCAAGAATTATCATTTAAGAAAATATCATATTGACGAGACATGTCATTACTTGCTTTATTCAGAATTGATATAGGGGAATCTTTGCGAGCCGCAAAAACTCCGAAAACCATGGGAAATCCTGTCTTCTTAGTCCATTCCGCACCAAGATCGAGTTTTACTAAATCAGGATAATCCCGAGCGGCTATCAGTGCCCTATCACCGATTAATAATGCACCATCTGATTCTTCTAGCATTGTTGTTAAATCAGGACCCTTGTCATTAAATTTAGGATCAAGATTCATTGATTTTAGTATCCACTTTAATAAGGCTCTAGAAGTAGATGAATCTGAGGGTAACGCTATATCTCTCATCTGCTCAATTGGCCTAGTTCCGAATAGAATTACAGAACCCACGTCACCTTTACTTACAATTCCAAGTTTAGGTATCAGAAGTAATTTATCAGAATGTTTAGCAAAATCAGCAGCAGGAATTGGAGCAGTTATACAATCTCTCCTAAGTAAGTGGCCGGTTAACCAAGACGGAGGGGCTGGTAGAATCTTCCAATCATCCTCCAATCCATCAAAAATTGGATCACAATTTGCAAACGCGACTCGGCCAAGTACATTTTCCCAAGACATTGAATCACGACGTTGATTGGGCTACAGGAAGTCTTCTACTATCGTCATCAGGTTTCCTTCTATAACGAGTGAAATTAGAATATGTAGTATTCCTTTTCACAGGTGTTGAATTTACATTCTCAATTATCTTAGCTAATTCTTCACTATCACTATCAAGTCTGGCAGAACTACCTGCCTCATGCATTATTTCTTCGTGATTGACAGTACCATCAATATCATCTGCCCCCGAATTAAGAGCAATAGACGCAACATGACTTCCTATATTCATACGATATGCTTTGATATGAGGAATATTATCTAACATAATTCTTGATATTGCAATTACTCTAATTATTTCATTCAATGAAGCTAATTGTGCTTCAGGAAGTCTTGTTTTATCTGGAAGGAAGGGGTATGGGACAAAACATTGGAAGCCCTGACTTTCGTTTTGTTGGGTTCTTAATTTGTGAAGATGTACCGCTCTTTCCCTGACTGTTTCAACGGTTCCAAATAACATAGTGCAATTTGTTTTAATTCCCAATCCATGTGCTATCTCATGAATATTAAGATACTCAGAGGATGATTCCTTTCCCCTACAAATTCTATCTCTAACCGTGTCAACTAAAATTTCAGCACCACCTCCCGGTAGTGAATCTAATCCTGCAGATTTCAATCGGGACAATGTTTCTTCAACAGAAAGTCCGCTTCTAGATGAAATATGTTTCACTTCTACAGCGGTCAATGACTTGATATGTATGTGTGGATAAGATTTCTTTGCTGAACGATATAACTCTTCATAATATTCGACAGTCCAATCAGGATGTAATCCACCTACTGAGTGAACCTCGTCAATAATTTCACTGAATGGTTCTATTCGATGTAAATATTCTTCTACGCTTAAGGCATAAGCATCATTGTGTCTAGGGCCTTTACGAAAAGCACAAAACCTGCATGCTAGTACACAAATATTTGTAGTATTTACATGTAAGTTATCATTAAAATATACATAATCGCCAAAACGTGATCTCTTGATTAAATCAGCAAGAGCAGATATTCCAGATAAATTCGGAGACTCGAAAAGTTTGGTGCCCAAATCGACATCAACATTACCTCCTTTAACTAATATGTTGTAACATTCAATAAGTAATGAATCATGTTTTACCGATAAGGGTAAAGAAAAGTTTTCCAAGACTTTTCTCCAGTCATTATTTCCTGCAAGGGGCGTCCCAATCATATTCCTACAACTGTCCGATATACTCAACAAATATCAACCAATGTATTGAACAATGGGAGTTACATCACTGCAAACTATCAATAGCCAATTTCAATGACAGGTCAACATAAGGGGTGCTAATATTAACCTGAATGAAGCAGATTTAATTGAAATGGCAAGGAAATGCCGTATAGATATTGTTGAAATGGTGCACAAAGCAGGTGCAGGCCATCCAGGAGGGTCGTTATCCGCAATAGACTTGATTGTCGGCCTTTATGGGACAGGATTTAGATTCAAAACCGATGAGCCAAATTGGGAAGATCGTGATAGATTCATTATGAGCAAGGGGCATGCTAGTCCAGCAGTATACTCTATTCTTCATAACTTGGGTGTAATAACAAAAAATGATATTGATGGATTCAGGACCCTAGGGTCCATTTGCCAAGGACATGTCGATATGAAATGGACAGATGGAGTAGATTTTTCTGCAGGCAGTTTAGGAATGGGTCTTTCATTTGGTTTAGGTTGTGCGATTGCAGCAAGAATGGATGAGAGTGAAAGAAATATTTGGGTCATGATTGGAGATGGTGAAACTCAAGAAGGTCAAATCTGGGAAGCTGCAATGGCGGCAGATTTTCATAAGACTGGAAATCTAAATGTGATAATTGACAGAAATAGAATTCAAAATGATGATTTCATGGATGTACAAATGGAAATAGGAGATATTGGAAATAAGTTTGAATCATTTGGTTGGAAAGTTATCGAAATAGATGGCCATAATATGAGTGAAATTGTCGAGGCAATAGAAGAAGCAACTAACGAACGAAATTGTCCGTGTGCAATTGTTGCTCATACAGTTAAAGGGAAGGGTGTATCATTTATGGAAAATAATCCATCATTCCATGGTAAAGCACCTAATGATGATGAACTAAAAATAGCATTGGAGGAATTATCATGAGTGCTCCTTCATCAGGTGGGGCATCTAGAGATGGTTATGGCTCAGCATTACTGAAATTATCTAAGGACCCGAGAGTAGTAGTATTAGAAGCCGATTTAGGGAAATCAACAAAGTCGTGCTTATTCAGGGCAGAATATCCTGAAAGGACCGTTTCTATGGGAATAGCAGAACAGAATATGATGTTAGTTTCCGCTGGAATGGCTTCTTCTGGAAAAATACCTTTTGCAAGTACATTTGCGATTTTTACAGAAAGAGCATTTGAGCAAGTAAGGAATGGAATTGCTAGACCGGGATTGGTAGTACACATTTGTGGAAGTCATGGAGGAATACATACTGGCACAGATGGAAGCAGTGCTCAATCAATAGAAGACTTAGCAATATACAGAACCATACCAAATATGACAGTCATGCATCCATGTGATGACCTTTCTGCAGAAGAATTAACATTACAATTACTAAATCATGGGAAACCATCATACACCCGTACAGCTAGAAACAAAGTTCCAAGAATTTACGATGAACAAAGCGTAAAGGAAATAAAAATTGGTAAGGGTAATATTATCGAAGATGGAAATGATGTCGCCATAATAGCCTGTGGCGTAATGGTAAATGAAGCGAAAATAGCCGCTAGTAAATTAGCCGAAGATGGAATTAATGCTTGTGTAGTTGATATGCATACAATAAAACCCCTGGATGGAAAATTAATCAACAAACTTGCTGAACAATGTGGATGTATTGTGACTGTTGAAGATCATTCAATTATTGGAGGTTTAGGGGGGAGTGTTGCTGAATATCTATCTCAAAATAAGCCCACACCACTAGAAATGGTAGGAGTAAATGATAGGTTTGGCGAAAGTGGAGGCACTGCAGAGTTAATGTCACATTTGAATATTAATTCTGATGCCATTGTTAATGCTACGAATGCAGTAATAAAACGTAAATAATTGCCGATACAAGATACTTTCTTGGGTTTCATTCATGAAGGAGCGGTTTGCCAATAGCAAATATGAATGAGGGGGAAAGACTTAGAGAATTACTCGATGGGTCAATGGACCCATCAGAATTAGAGAATTATAACGAATATTACAGACTGGCTGAGAGGATCTATGGCAGGGAAGCTCTTGATGAAATGGGAATTACCACTCCTGAAGAAGTCGAAGAAGAAAAAGCACAAAATGGAAGTAGTGAATTTACACATGATGTGATATTGCCATCTCCAAAAACTGATTCTAAAGTTGAAGAAACTATCAATTTAGATAGGAAACCAAAAAGAAAATTATTTCTTACTTTAATAGGGATAATTGGGTTGTTGTTAGTGGGCTCAAATATCTTAGTGGGTGTAGATGCAATAGTTCCTGATTCGATTGTTACATTATGTGAGGATGTGGCCCCCCCGGGTGAAATAGAATTCAAAGATTTTGAACAAGTCAATGGAACTACTTTGACAATATTTTGGACAGTGAAAAATGTAACTATTGGCGAGAACTATACGATAACTTGGGATATTTCACAGAACGGTTCACAAGAACTTGTAGATAGTGGGAGTTTGAGTTGGCAAGCAAATGGAAATACATTCTCTCATGTTTATAGTGTCAATGTTGAAACCGAACCATACTCCTGGATATCAAAATTATTAGATGGTAATATGACAATAATTTCGACTACAAATGGAGACTACAGCAGTTCAGAAGTAAGTGCAATGTCTATCATTGGAAGCGAGAAGAATTGTGAAGATAATCCCAAATTAAAACTTGGTGAAATTATGGATTACCAAGATATAGATTCATGGACTCAAACAGGAGATGGAGACATGCTAGATGGGATGTTAATCATGACTTTCTCATTCATCTCTTTACTCGGAATGAGAAAAAAGAGAAATTAATACATACGTGCAATATGTTGCTTTCTTGTAGTTAATTTACCTGTGATTACGCAATTCTGTGGTTCAGAGTAAGGTTCGACTGAATCGCCTAGTAAAGCTAATCCGGTAGTTTTTTCGAGGATTTCTGCATCGGCATCATTACCATCAAATGCTAATTCATAGACTATACCATCTTCTATTGGAGATACTAGTTTCCAGCCATCTGTAGTTGATTCAATACCAGGGAATTTCTTGACTAGATTAGACATATGTGTAGATGAACGTTCCAATAATTGCTCAGATATTATTGCCAGATTGTCAAAAATTGTTTCTGAAAGATTTTCTAAACTAGCCTCTATTTTACCTCCTGTTCTAAGAGATAAGACACATTTATTTTCAGCAAGATCACGAGGACCAAACTCCAACCTAATTGGAACCCCTTTAATTTCCCAATCGTAATGCTTGCCACCTGGACGTTTGTCCCTATCGTCTAAATGGACTCTGAGACCTGCTGACCTAAGATCATCAGTAATTTGCTTAATTTTCGGTAAAACTTCCTCGTTGATATGAGCCGCAACTGGCATTAGAATCACTTGATAGGGAGATACAGAGGGAGGGAGAATTAGTCCAGCATCATCACCATGCATTCCAACTACTGCACCTAGTAGTCTTTCTGACATTCCAAATGTTGTTTGATGACAATTTTGAATTTTTCCGTTTGTATCTTCATAATTCAGATCAAAGGCTTGAGCCCATTGATCTCGGTAGTGGTGATAGGTGGCTATCTGTAATGTTCGTCCATTTGGCATTACTGCATCAACTGCAGTAGTATACCATGCGCCTGGGAAAGTGTCCCAAACAGGTCTCTTAGAAACTAAAACAGGTAAACACAAAGATTTCATTAGTTTTTGTACAATTTGAGCATCTTCTTCTATTTGTTTAGTGGCGCCTTCTTCATCTTTGTGAACCGTATGGGCTTCAAAGAAATGTATTTCTCGGACTCTAATGAATGAGCGAGTTTGCTTGGTTTCATAACGGAATGTGTTTACAATTTGAAATGTTTTTAATGGCAAATCAGCATGGCTTCTAACCCATAATGAAAACATAGTATACATCGGTGTTTCTGAAGTTGGCCTGAGAAACATTGGTACCTCAAGTTCATTTTCTCCGCCCTTTGTAACCCAATAAACTTCTTTCTTAAATCCTGAATCTTCTTCTTCCATCCTAAGTTCTGATGGGTCAACTCCTTGTTCTCTGGCGGCTTTAAGCCTAGAAACAAGATGATTTTCTTTCTCAAGAAGATCTTCAGGAACTAACAAAGGAAAATTATATTCTTGGTGGCCTGAGTTTTCCATTTCCTTACGAGTAAGACCATCGATTAACCTCATAGTTGACCAGCCATAAGGCTTCCATACATCCATTCCTTTTATTGGATATCTTTTGTCGACTAAATCTGAAATCTCAACAATAGCAGGATACCAAGCATTGAAATCAGACTTTGGAGGAATCCCTCTCTTAGCCTTACCATGCTTTGTCATGATTATATCCAGTAGTAGATTATCCTTCAATGTGCCGCATGTAAAATCTATTCTGAAATGATTTTATCAATCTCTAGACAGATGTCAATTTCATTCTGCAAAACTTTTACAATTCCTTCATTGCTAACCAGCCTAGCTCTTGGCGAATTTTCATCTCCAATCTGCTCTAGTATGTTTGCTATAACAAAATCAACCCCATATCTTGAAATCTGAGAAAGAGACTTTTGAATTAACTCTTCTTCAGAAACTCCGGTTTCTAACTTGAAACCTATTCTAATACAGTCACCAACTAAATCTGCTAATTCAGGTATGTGTTTCAATGTGGGTTGGAGTTTGATTTCCCATTTTTCCAGACCACTAGGCCTCTTACCTTTTTCAGGAATCATCGAATAATCTAATACAGCAGCAGAATGTATCCATACATCAGGTTTAATTTCTGATTTTGCTAAAGAAAGTGACTGAGATAACATCTCTTCGGGAGAACCAGCACGAATAATATTAGGTAATTCAATTGTAGGATGTGATGAAGTTTTTCCTGCAATGCAATATACATCATGTCCCATCATGAATAGATGTTCTGCAATTGCCCAACCTGTTTTTCCCGATGAAGCATTTTGTATTGCACGGACAGAATCTATAGGCGCCCTAGTAGCACCAAGAGTGATTGCAACTTTTCTTCTATTTCTTGAAAAGGAATTAACAAGATTAGATAGTTTAGATACAATTACATTGGGTGATGGCTGTTTTCTCCTTCCCTCTTTTTCATCATCAACAAAGTAATAATTACCTTCTAGAGTTATTTTTTCTAATAAATCACTGGTTACTGGATCATCAAATAAATCTTGATGCATTGAAGGGACAAAAACAATCGGAGTTTTATTCCCTCTTGCTGCACTGAGTGCCATCATTATAGGTGAATCCATTATTCCGTGAATGTGTTTTGAGATAGTATTTCTTGTGGCTGGAGCAACAATAACTACATCATAATTATCTAATTGCTTCATATCTGGTTTCCAATCAGTGATGACTTCCTGTCCAGATGCCCATGATAACGCCAAAGGAGAAATTATTTTTTCGGACTCTTTTGACATCATTATTGTTAATTCAGCACTATGCCTTCTAAATTCTCTACAAAGACGTACAGATTCTACAGCAGCAATCCCACCTGAAACAATAACTAGGACGCTTTTATCCTTCAAACTTGAGCTGAGTATCTCAACTCCTGTGTCCTTTGTCACACACCTCGCAGAGGGGGAGCATTGATGAGTTCGTCGCAACACAATCATCCACATAGGGAGTGCGAAGATGGCAAATCAAGTAATGGAAAATCTACATAAACATCTATACAGATTTATGATTATTGATTTGTTATTGTGCTTTTTGATAATTTCAACTTATACTTTTTCTAATACTATTTGTTCGATTTTAATACTTATATTCCCATTATTCGCAATAATCTCCTTCAAAAATAAAAACAAAGGAGGAGATTCAATGGCAATGATTGTATTGATTATGTTGTCATTAATATTCATATTATCTGGATTAAATGAAATTACTAAAGAAGATACAACAAGTACTATCCAGGGTTTTTTGTTGATTTTGTTATCTTTATCGACATTTAGAAGAGTTAGAACCGTACGAGATCCTACTTACAGAAATTGGTATAATAGTATAAATGAAGATCTTGATAATTTAAGAGGGAAAATTTCAGATGAAGAAGTATTAGCAACCTGTCCAAGTTGTTCGACATTACTTGCAGTTATTCCAAGTAAACTTTCGATTGATGACAAATGCCCCAACTGTAATGCAAATTTAGTTAACTAAGATTACATTTTTTCTAAGGCAATGGAAATTCCCATACCACCGCCTATGCACATAGTCGCTACAGCACGTTTTGAATCAGTAGATTGAAGAAGACTTGCTGCTTTACCTGTAATTCGAGCACCAGAGGCCCCGAGAGGATGGCCTATTGCTAGTGCCCCCCCATGTAAATTAACAATCTCAGGATTAATTTCCAAATCATCAATTACTGCTAAACTTTGACTGGAAAATGCCTCATTTAATTCAAACAAGTCTACATCATCTATATCCCAATTAGCCCTTCTTAGGACTTCTCTAGTCGCCTTGATTGGTCCAATTCCCATCATATCAGGAGCACATCCAGTCACAGCACCTGCTACAATTCTAGCAATGGGATTGAGTCTATTCTTTTCTGCAAAATCTTCACTACATACAATCATGAAAACGGCACCATCAGTTAGTGGTGATGACGTTGCCGCAGTAACTACTCCATCATCTCCAAAGGCAGGATTTAGCTTGGCCATGGATTCGAGAGTAGTATCACCGCGTATGCACCCATCCTCACTGATGATGCCATCGTCACTCTGAATTTTTGCAATCTCATTGACCAATAGCCCCTTACTTTGAGCTGAAGCGGCCTTTTTATGGGATGAAAGAGCAAATTCTTCATGTTGTAAACGTGTTTGATTCCAAGCTTTAGCAACATTCTCGGCAGTTTTACCCATTCCTACATAAGCATCGGGAAATTTATTTTCTAATTCAGGAGAGGGGCTCCAATTGAAACCTCTTCTTTGGATTCGGCTCATAGATTCAACACCACCTACCAAAATACAATCACCCCAGCCAACTTCTATATGTGCCGCTGCAGAAAGAATTGCCTGCATTGATGAACCACATAATCTGTTAATTGTGGCTCCTGGAACTGTATCAGGCAGATCGCCCAAGAATGTCAATAATCTTCCTAAATTATAACCCTGTTCACCTTCAGGATATGCACAACCTAGGATTAAATCATCGATCATTGTACCAGATAGATTGTTTCTTTTCATCAATTCTCTAATCACTTGGCCAGCCATTTCATCGGGACGGATATTTGCTAATTTACCCTTATGTGCTCTATGAAAAGGGGACCTAAGCCAATCAACAATCACTGCCTTCATATATCTGCGAGGGCAACATGCAACATAATTATTGGCAATTAATTGATAGTTTAAACCAGACTATATCAACCGTGAGGTTCTTGAAAGAAATTAAACTCGAAGCACTTGATAATATGATTAGAGAATGCAGTAGACACGGATATTACTCCGATGACCACCTTTGCCCGGCATGTAATGAAGAAGGGAAATTTATACTACGCTCACGAGAAAGAGATAGTTTAGCGAGAAGGTTAGCATTGATTTTAAGACATGCTCCAGAGAAATTTGATCTTGAGATGGACATCAATGGTTGGGTCGATGTTAAAGATATAATTAGTAGATTTAAGAAACAGAATGAAAGAAGATATCATTGGTTGAGACCTCATCATTTCAGAGCGGTGTCAGAAACTGATGGAAAAGGGAGATATGAGGTTAGAGGTAACATGATTAGAGCGACATACGGACATACTCTTGAAATAGAATTAGATCTTCCTACCGAAAACATACCTCCGTCATTGTTCTATCCATGTAATCCTGATGAGGCTGAAAATCTACTAGAAATCGGAATCACTCCTAGTGGAAGAGCACATGTTCATCTTTCATCAAGCATTAGATCAGCAGCAGAAGCCGGCAAGGTTCATTACAAGCTACCTACATTACTAGAAATCGATACGGCTAGAATGGAAGCAGATGGAGAAACAATTTGGCATGCAGGAGTTACAGTTTATCTTGTTGAATCTGTAGATCCTAAGTATATCACTAGAATATCTAATGATAATCCGGAATATGAAGTTGCAAGAGCAAGATGGGTAGATGAAGAAGAATAATTAAATAAATTCTCCACAATTGATACAAAAATCAATATCAGAAGTTATTGGCTTCTCACATGATGGACAAAAACCACTTGAAGATTCCTTGGAAACTTTCTCATCAGATACTACTCTGACAGGAGAATTTCTTTCTACAAAAGGAGGAGCTATTTCTTGGACCAGACTCATCAAACTACGGAAGTTAATCGTCTCTTGTATTGCACATTCTAATTGAATTTGACGTCTTTCTCTCTCTTCGACATCCTCAATTGACTTGACATCATCTAATTGTGATTGGAGCCATCTTTGGAATTTCTCAATATCGGATTGTTCTGACACAAACTTTCGAATAAACTCTATGAAATGAACCCATCGTTTAGAAATACAGAGAAATTGAAATGAATACAGCAATATGTGTAACTCCATTCGAAGACATGGGGTTGGCTGTGTCTAAGAATAAAATTGTGATTAAATTAGGCGGAGGACTAATTACAGACAAATCTCAATACAAAGTAGTTCGTGAAGATAGAATTCATTCAGTATGTAGAGTGATTGCTGAACTAATAGATAATAATCATTCGATAATATTAGTCCATGGCGCCGGTTCATTCGGCCATCTTGAAGCCAAAAAATGGAGTTTATCGACAGGATATGATAAGAAAATCATTGAACAACAAAGATTAGCAGTTAAGAATGTAAGAAATGATATGATTGAACTAAATAATCATGTATTGAGAAATCTAAAGGAATTCAATATTGATGGCGTCCCTCATCCTCCGTCTAAATGGGCAACAGACTTAGGGCCGAAATTCAAAGGAGACATTGGAGTTTTAGCTAATGAAAAGGAAGGAATGATTCAAGTTACTTTTGGCGATGTAGTAGACGTACATGGAGAGAGAGAATTTGGAATTTTATCAGGGGATGATTTGATGGTAAGAATATGTAAAGAAATCCCTGGAATTACACATTGTATTTTTCTTCTAGGAGATACAGAAGGACTACTAACTAAGCCCCCCAATGAAGAAAATTCGGAACTAATCCCTCTTTGGTCAAAAGAACAAGAAATAATTGGTAGGCATGAATCAAATCAAGATGTTACAGGAGGAATATTTCTGAAAGCAGAAAGTGCCAGTGAAATATCTCAGAGTATCAAGAATGTTTGGATGATTGATGGAAGAAAACCCGAGAGAATGCTTGAACTTGTACAAACTGGCAATACTATTGGCACCAAAGTAATTTAATCATTCATCTATTATATGTAATCGTCCTCGGAGAGGTGAGAAACATGGGAGAAGAGACCCAAGATAGTAGTCTAAGTAAACTTGATTCATCCCAACTTGAGATGATGAAAGAAATGTGTCTAGTAGTAGATGAAAATGACAAAATTATTGATTCTGCGAGTAAGATAGATTGCCATAGAGGCAAAGGAATAAGACATCGAGCATTTAGTGTATTAATTTTTGATTCTGAAAATAGGCTCCTAATGCAACAGAGATCTGTAGAAAAAATTACATTCCCGGGAATTTGGGCTAATAGTTGCTGTAGTCATCCTTTAAACATTGAAAATGAGAATGGAGATGCGATTGAGGGGGTCATTCATGCTAGTAAAAGAAAAATGGCTCAAGAACTAGGTATCCCTGAAGAAATTTCAGCCAACTGGGAATTTAATCACATAGGTAGGTTTGAGTACAGTTGTAGATGGGATGATGAATGGATTGAACATGAAATAGACCATGTTCTAATAGTAAGAGCAAGCCCTGAATTGTCAATCAATGAGAACGAAATAAAGGATACAAGATGGCTAAATCATCAAGAAATAATTCAGATGTTAGAAGGTAAAAATGAATGGTCGGATTCCATAATCGCACCATGGTTTAGAATGATTTGGAAACATTTCATAGAACCTTATTATCCAGACATGGAAGCATTACTCGAAACTAATTCTTCAAAGATAATTAATTGTGGCAGATTATCAATAAATAGTAAATCCGACGGTTTTGAGTTAAAATCAGCACTCGGCAGACATAAAGAAGTAGTAGAAAAAGAAATAATGAAATCCATGAATAAAATAAGACAAAAAAGGCTACATGGTGCCATGACTCATCTTTTCACAGGTGGAGGAAAAAGATACAGAGCTATTCTACCTAGATTAGTAGGTGAAGCAACTGGTAATGCCCATGAAGGACATTACACTCTAGGTTCAAGTATAGAAATCATACATAACTTCACACTTGTTCATGACGATATTATGGACCAAGATCCAATTAGAAGAGGCCTGAATGCAGTACATGTAGAATATGATGATGCAACTGCAATAAATGCTGGAGATGCAATGCTTGCAGTTGGATTTGAAATATTAGCAGACTCTGATGATATTAGCCCCGAGAATCTTAAGTTCTTAGTTCAATCAATTGGCGAAATGGTAAGGAGAGTGGCAGAAGGACAGCAAGAAGACTTCGACTTTGAACAAAGAAATTACGTCAGCGAAGAAGAATATATTGCTATGATTGCGGGTAAGACCAGTGCAATGTTCGAAACATGTGCAGAGACGGGTGCAAAACTTGCTGGAGCCGATTCAAGAACTGTAGAAGATATGGCTAATTGGGGACTTAAATTGGGATTATGCTTCCAATTAATGGATGATTTAATTGATATCACAGGAGATACTGAGACACTGGGTAAACCTGCTGGCTCAGACGTGGTTCAAGGTAAAAAAACACTAATTGCAATTCATGCGTTGGATAGTGGCAATGATTTACCCGCATTCTCCAAAGTCTACGGTAAAGGAAAATGCTCAGATGAAGACTTAGCTAAAGCAGTTAAAGAATTGAGAGATAATGGCTCTATTGACTATGCGATGGATAGAGCAATGAGATATCACTCAGAAGCACATAGTATTCTAGATGGATTAGAACCATCTCCTGCATTAGAAGTTTTAAGGCAGCTTACTGACATGCAATTAACAAGGATTAATTGATGCAGATAGCATCTAATTTACTAACTATTATTCCGTCAACATCACTCATTGTAGCGTAGACCCTATCACCTATTTTCAGAGGTCCTACCCCTTTTGGAGTTCCTGTCCAAATGTAGTCGCCAGGAGATAATTCGTACCATCGGTTAAGATGAAAAAGTAAAGATTTGATGTCATGTACCATCAGACTAGTTTTTGCATTCTGTCTTAGTTCATCATTAACTGATAAGGAAATTTCTTTGATATCCTCGTTCCAATCAGTCCATGTCCCTAAAACTGCTGAACCTCTAAATGATTTACCTTCAGTCCAAGGCCACCCATTTTCCTTGGCTAATCCCTGATGAGTGCGATTAGTTGTATCGCATCCAACACACATCGACTCGGGGAGAAGATTTTCTCCTAATCTTATTACTAATTCAACTTCATGATCTATGTGATCTTTATCATTCATCAATTTAATGACATTTTTACCATTAACATCAGAAAAAACATGGGAGGATTCAGGCATAATAAAGAATCTAGGATAATCGGTAATCTCTCCTCCAATTTCTTCTGCATGTGCAACATAATTCCTAAAGCAAGCCCAACCTACCGGCATAATCCACCCTAGAGGATATAGGTCTTGACTGCATCGATTGAAGGTAAGAAATCAATAGGGTTGAAAATATATGGGCCTTTAGTACTAATCATGGACGATAACCCGTATACCATCTTGGGAGTCACTAAAGATGCTACGGATGCGGAAATAAAGAGAGTTTACAGAAAATTAGCTAGGCAATATCATCCCGACAGAAATCCAAACGATGCCGCGGCAGAAGAAAAATTCAAATCAATACAATCTGCTTATGATAAGATTGGGACTAAAGATTCAAGAAAAGAGTACGACAATAGAGACAGAATGAATGATATCTTTGGAAATGGGAGCCCATTCTCTGGCTTTGGAGGTGGTTTTTCAGGAGGCGTAGATATAGGAGATATATTTTCACAATTTGTTGGCGGGAGAGGTAGGGCACAAAATACAGTTAACCAACAAAGAGAAAGAAGCCCTAGCAGACCAAAAAATGAAATTGAAAGAGGCAGTGATATTGAATCTGCATTGGATATCTCTCTAGATGATGCAAAAACGGGAAAAGAAATCAAATTTAGTCATAGAAGATTAAAAATTTGTAAAAAATGTAAAGGCACTACATTTGGTACAACAAAAGGTTGCACTGAATGTAATGCGATGGGGATTACAACAAGGGAATCGACAATTACTGTTAAAGTCCCTCCCGGAGCAGTGCAGGGGCAGCAATTAAGGCTGAAAAAAATGGGTAATGAACACCCTAATGGTGAAACTGGAGATTTAATTATCAATATCAGATTAGATGCAGAAGAAGGCAGAAGATGGGAAAATGGAAGGTTGATCCAAGAAGTATCGATTAGTTACAGCACATTGATTCTTGGAGGAAAAATACAAATTAGAACTCCCTCTAATAAAAGAATACAAATTGATATCCCTGCAAATAGCAAAATTGGAGATAGGAGAAGACTGAATGGTCACGGCCATGATGGAGGACCTCTAGATATTGAATTATCAATATTAGAACCTGAAAAATTAACAAAACAACAGATCCAAGCCTTAGAGAAATTAAAAAAATCAGGATTATGAATAATTACAATGAATCATATATGAGATTAGCCGGGATATAATCATGAGAGATTTCAGGAAAGTTGCGTCTATACTAATTCCTGAAAGAAAGAAGGTGCATTTGGCAGTATTCATACTGTCACTATTGATGATTCCGGGATTCAATGCTACGTTAACACCTATCGATATAGAATCATATAATTTGGAATCTCCCGAATTAGAGGCTGCAGAAGTAATGAGAGAAGAGTTCTCAGGAGCAGGAAATATTTGGGGATTCGGCTTATTTGTTAAAGACTCAGAATATTTTGGAGATTCCCCTTCTGAGGTCTATCAAATTGATGAATTTTCAGGAGTAAATTCAGGTCAGGATGAACCTCTGGGAGGGATTCTTAATTTATCGGTTCTAAGAGAAATAGATCAGAAGGCAGATTTCTTATCCGAACATGAAATTTCAGAGTACTATCTATCATTTGCGTCTGAAATATCAGGAAAACCAATTATTGGAGTACTAGATTTAGCCACAGAATTCAGAGTATTCATGGCAGACCAATCACTTCTAACAAAGCCACAATTCAATCCAGAAACACTTAGGATGGAAGAAGCTCCTACAAATTGGTCAGATTGTGGGATTTTAGAATGTCTAACGTTTGATGATGAAAATATAACTCAAGACCACATTGATTTAGCCGCACATAGAATGGCGAATAATAGTAAAGGAGCATTTCTAAGATTTCTTTCTATAGATAGAGCCTTTGTTCAGGACAACAATAGTACATTATTTGGTCCCATAGGAGGTACTTTGAGTGAAAATGGAACAATTCAGGCAGATTCTTGGGGCTATGGAAGGTGGTCTGCATCTTCAGCATGGTTAATACTAAATTTAGATAGACAAAAAATGCAGAATGAAGGTTGGACATTTACTTGGATGAATGCAAGTAATGAATGGGGATATGACCTAGAGGGGGTAGAACTCTCTACAGACCCTATTAGATACACTATAGATGAATGTAAAGAGAAGGAAGAGAATAAACAGCCATTATGCTCAGTTGAATGGTTATATCTTTCTATAGAAGAAGATTTGAGAGCGCAGGATGATTTAGTTGCAACAATACTTTTAGGCGAAGGACCAAATGTTGAAGTAAATAGGGAACTACTTTCTAGTGCGTATCTGATTATATTAATGGCAATTGTAGTTGTTATACTATTATGGCTTAGTTTGAGAAGAATCTCAGATGTGATGATTGTTTGTACAGGATTAGTTCTTTCTTTGTTATGGATGCAAGGATTAATCGGTTGGAGTATTATTTTTGGAAATAAGTATGGTTTAGAAATTATTTTTAGATCGCAATTTTCTAACTTATTGCCGATCTTAATTTTGGCTTTGGGTATAGATGATAGCCTGCATGCATTACATCGTTATAAGGAAGAAAGGAAGAAAGGAAAATCAAGCAAAGAATCTGCTGAAGAGTCGATTTCTCGTGTAGGCAGGGCTATTCTTCTAACCTCAACTACAACGATAGTTGCTTTCCTAGCTAACCTCACATCGAATATCGCTGCCTTGAGATCTTTTGGAATAGAAGCCGGTTTAGGAGTAGCCTCTGCTTTCCTATTAACTGGACTTTGGGTCCCTCTAGTAAGGTTAGATGCTGATTTGTGGTTAGATAAAAGAGGAAAATTGGCAAATGACGATGAAGAGCAAATACATATCATCCCCAAAGAATGGCTGGTAAATCTAACTTCATTTTCTGCGAAAAAAGGCATGACTGTAGCAATCATTTCACTACTAATTACATTGTTGGCAACTCCTCTAATGTATTCGCTTGAAGGAGATTTTCAAATTGATGACTTCTTAGATGAAGATTCAGATTTTGCACAGGGTGTTTTTCTCGTAAATCAAAGATTCATGGATGGAGAACCAGGATATATATTGGTTGAAGGAGATATTGCCAATCCAAAGGTTATCGAAGCTATAACAGAAAC
>Ga0115011_10000900_pt1 | contig 22295 bp, 20 predicted proteins | sample TroAtlMetagenome_2_FD_88705 | JGI IMG/M metagenome (GOLD analysis project Ga0115011, IMG submission 88705) | Marine eukaryotic phytoplankton communities from Atlantic Ocean - Tropical Atlantic ANT8 Metagenome | ecosystem: Environmental > Aquatic > Marine > Oceanic | place: Tropical Atlantic...
CAAGCATATGCACCTCATCACCATGTTGATGATTCTTCTGGTGACTGGGTACCAAGACGTGAAGCTGGAACAACTCCATATACTTACATCGATTATGAGTCAGCTGTAACTGAACAAAATAGGCAATTAAAAGTTATTAAACCCCAATATATATCAAGGTTAGCACGACACTTTGCTAAAGTAATGAGCGCATAATGCAATTACATTCAGAATCAGTACAAGTTATAGCTCTTCAAGATACAGATATTTCAAATTTAGTTCAAAGTATAACATTATATGAAAGTATAAATGGTTTTTTAAAAGGCACTATGCAAATTCTTGATGGTATTAATTTTTATGATAAAATATTTGGTGAATACGATCAATTAATACCTATGCAAGTTGCTTTTGAACATATGGGTGAGCAGGTCATAAATATTTTTGCTGTTGATGGTATTAGTAATATGAAAATAGCAAAATCACAAAAAGAATATACTTTACATGTAATTACTGCAGCAGAACATGTTTTAAGATTAACAAATATTAATCATCTATATGAAGGAACAAGTCATGAAATTATTGGAAGTATCTGGGCAGAAACTTTAGGTGAAGGTTCAAGATTAAGTATTAATGCACCATCAGTAAATTCTGGTAGATATATTGTACCAAATATTTCAGCATTAGAAGCTATAAATAATGTAATGAGTGCTGCAGTTGATGAACAAAAAACTGGATTTTATTTATTTCAAAGAATTTTTGATAGAGGAATGGTTCATATGTCATCTCTTGCTTCTATGGCTGAAGATTTATTTATTAACGCAGATGGAAGTAGATTTGAAATAACTTCTAATATTGCTTCAGTATCTGAATCAAATCCAAATGCATTTGCAGCAGGAACTTCTAATACTTTTGAAGTTAATCAATATAAAATGAATCACACAAGAAAAATGGCAGCTGGTGTATGGGGCCATAGCATTAATCATGTACATTTAGATAAAACTAAAACTAACAAATTTGAAACTATAGAACAAACAGCTAGTGAAATAACACGATATAAATTATCAGAAAACTTATATACTAATGTGTCTCCTCCTAACGCACCTCCTGGACCACACTTTGAATCTCATCCTAAATCAATATTTTCTACTATACATGACCCTACAGATACTTTAGCTATGAATATGAAAAGAAGAATGAGTGAAAATATGTTAAAAGTTAGAGAAATGTCACCAATACCATTTATTGGTTGTGGTAAAGCTATAAAGGTTTCACTTGGTGGCAGTAATCAATCAAGTGAAGAAGCAGCTGATGGAGATTATATTGTTGCTGATATTAATCATCTGTTTGTAAGAACTGGTGAGTATATAGAGTATAAACAAAATGCAACATTAATAAGGGAATTTGCATAATGATTTATTTTGGAATGGTAAAAGACGTTAATGACCCAGATAAGCTTGGAAGAGCTAGAGTTAATGTAATGGGTATTCATGATAATATAGAAACAAAAGACCTTGCATGGAGTATGGTTATGATGCCAGGAAATACTCCAGCGACACAGGGCGAAGGCCATTCTGTAAATTTAAAAGCAGAAATTGTATGGCAAAAGGGTGACACACTTCCCACACCAATAACTGGAGCAGCTGGTCAAGTTATCACAGAAGTTGATTTTGATACTACTCCAACAATTGGTGATACTAGAATAGATGGAACATTAGTTTGTGGTATATTTTTAGACCCAACCCAACAAGAATTTATGATAATGGGAACTCTTCCTTCTACTACAAATAATATAAAAGATAATAACATAAGAGTAAGAGGTGAAAGCGATCCAAATTCTATTTCCCCATTAGGTACCTATCAACCAGGAAGTACTTATGCACCAGAATATCCATATAATAATGTATATGAAACTGAAAGCGGTCACGTTAAAGAATATGATGATACACCTGGACATGAACGTATAACAGAAAGACATATGAGTGGTACTCAATATGAGATAGCACCTGATGGTTCTAAAAATGAAACTATTATAAGAGATAATTATAAATTAGTAATTGGACATGATACACTTGAAGTTAAAGGTAATGTTAGAGTTGTTATAAGTGGTAACGCAGATATTGCAGTAGCTAAAGACCTTACTGCTAGAGTTGGTGGCAATCTTACTACAAATGTTGATGGCAATTCAGAAACAAATGTCACAGGTAATTTAATAGCAACAGTTGCTGGTACAACTCAAGTATTAAACACAGGTGATATGACATTAACTGTTAGTGGAGATAAAGAACCTTCTAACGTAATAATAAAATCTCAATATACAACAGATGCTGCAGCTGGTCAAACAACAATGAATATGGGAAATATTAAATTAGATGGTGAAGTAAATATTACAGGTAACTTAATAGTTGATAAAACAACTAAGAATAGTGAGGACCTTGTACTTGACACCCATGTACATGGAGATAATAATGTTAACCAAACAAATACTGCAGGTCCGACTAATCCTTAAGTATAAATAAGATATATGGCACAGATAGCAAGAAATGAAACGTATAAAGATTTAGATTTTACTTTTAAGCAAAATCCTAATACCAATGACGTAGCTATAAAGAAAAATAACGATGCTGTAATACAAAGTTGTCTCAATATATTAAGAACTAATCATGGAGAAAGACCATTTGATTATAATTTTGGTGCTAATTTAAGAGCATACTTATTTGAGAATATGACAAACACCCTTGCAGCTAATATGGGAACGACTATTAATCTCGCTTTAAAAAATTATGAACCTAGATTAGAAGTATTAAATACTAATATTCAGACAAAGCCAGAGGATAATGAGGTGTTTATAACAGTAACCGGTAGAGTTAAATCAACTAATGATATATTAGATATATCTACCACAATAGAGAGATTACGATAATGGCAATAGAACGCAGAATTTCAGCAAGTGAATTAGATTTCGATCAGATAAAGACAAATCTAGTTAATTATATGAAGGCAACAGATACAACCTTCAACGATTATAACTATGATGGCTCTGCTATGTCAACAATGATTGATGTATTAGCATATATTACACATATTAATTCAATGAATGCAAACTTCTCATTGAATGAAACATTTCTTGATACAGCTCAATTACGAACTTCTGTAGTATCTCATGCCAAATTATTAGGTTATACTCCAAGGTCTATTGCTCCTTCACAAGCAACCATAAATGTTAAAATGAATTATGATAATACTGCAACACCTTTATGGAACCATGATGGTGCCAATTCACCACTTCCTCTTACTATGAATAGAGGAACAAAGTTTCAAACAACTATTTCCGGTATAACATATCCAATGTTTGCTTCAGAAACAACTACTATAAATTGGGATTCAACTGCGGGTTGGTTATTTTCAAATGTTGATATTGAACAAGGTATATTAACATCAGTAGATTACAAATATCAAAATAATGAATTTGAACAATATATAATTCCTGCAGCTAATGTAAATACAAAATCAATAACTGTTACTGTTATTGATTCAAGTTCATCATCTGCATCTAAAGCTTATACATTAAATAGCAATATAGTAAATTTAGATGGTACAAGTGAGGTATATTTTTTAGAGGAAGGAAGAGATGGCTTTTATGAAGTTAAATTTGGTGATAATATATTAGGTAAGAGACCAGGAAATGGAACTACAATTAGAATTGAATATTCTAAAATAACTTCAGGCTCTAACGTTAATGGAGCTACTGTATTTGAAATGACTGATTCCCTTAATGGAAATTCAGATGAGACCATCACATTAGTAAGTAAAGCTACTGGTGGTGCACCAAGAGAATCTATGGAATCAGTTAAATTTAATGCACCTCTTTCTTATGTATCTCAAAATAGAGCTGTAACACCTGATGATTATAAAGCTATTATCCAAAATGAATTTGCAGATGTAGATACTGTTCAAGTGTGGGGTGGCGAAGACCATGATACACCTGACTATGGTAAAGTTTATATAAGTGTTAAACCATTAACAGCTGATACGTTAACTGATACTCAAAAAGAAACAATAAAACAAAATATTCTTAAACCAAAAAATGTTGTAAGTATCACTCCAGTCTTAGTTGACCCAGAATATATCTACATAGATTTAGAAGTATTCTTTAAATTTAATCCTAACTTAGCTACAGTTACTGCAGCAGGTCTTGCAGAAAGTGTAAGGAGTACACTTATAGCATATAATACAGATAATCTAAAAAGTTTTGCTGGAGTATTTAGAGTATCAAATGTTGTTCAAAAAATAGATGCAACTAATTTAGCTATTTTATCTAATGTAACTCGTGTTAAGTTAACTAAAAAAATTACACCAGTACTTGGTACTGCAACATCATATACACTTAAATACAATCAAGAATTAAAAGCTTTAGATGCTACTTCATCATCTACGGGTTCTTACATAACATCAACTAACTTTACTTACGCAGGTGTTGATGCTATGCTTAAAGACTATTATGATTCAGCAAGTGATACTAGAATTATTCAAGTTGTTGATTCAGCTGGATTAATATTAAGTACTAATGCTGGTACTATTAATCATACTACTGGTACAGTTACCTTAACTGCATTTAATCCAACAGCATTACCTACAGGTTCTACTACAATTGATATTACAGCTAAGCCATCATCACATGATATAGCACCTAAAAGAAATGTAATATTAACTATTAATACTTCAGGCGCAGCAATAACAGGAACAATTGATACTATGGCTACTGGCGGTACGACTGCTGGAATTGATTATGAAACAGAGGCTAGCTGCTAATGGGAATAGGTAAATATAATATATCTTCATATGTAGATGATTTAGTTCCTGACCATGTAGAAACTTCTTATCCAGACCTCGTTGAATTCATTAAAGTATATGCACTTTATTTAGAACGTTCTAATAATTCTGGATTCTATCTTAACTCATTAGATATCCAAAGGGATATTGATTATGTTGAGGAAAATCTACTAACTGAATTGCAGAATGAAATTGGTATTGCGGTACCTAGAGATTTTGCTACAGACCCAAGGATGTTTTATAAACACCTTATTGAATTTTATAGAAGTAGGGGCACACCAGAATCTATTACATCATTCTTTCGTTTAATATACGATGATGAAGTTGAAACATATTTTCCATTTGTAGATTTATTTAATCCATCGGATGGAGATTGGACAGACCAAAAAGCTGATATCATAGCAAACCAATCTAGTTATACACCTTGGAATACATTTACTATATCGGGTACACCAACAGTTGTAAATGGAAATAATGATGCAGGTAATGCTGCATTTTTTGATGATGATGTGGTATTTGTTAATGACACATATAAAACACCAGGTACACATTACGTTGAGGAAGTATATTCAGATTCAGGCGCAACTAAATATAAATTAACATTTACAAGTGCATTAGCAAATAATGATGTAGTTAAAACATATGCTAAAGGATTATTTACTACTAATGATGGATTCTTATCAGATAAAAAATATCTACAAGACTCGTATTATTATCAAAAGTTTTCATATGTATTAAGAACTGGCGCGAATGTTGCTGATTGGAGAAATGCATTTACAAGATTAATTCACCCAGCTGGGTTTATATTCTTTGGTGAAATATCAATATTTATTCAGTTACTTACATCAAAAAATACAGCAGCTCAATATGGTTGGTTACCGGCGGCTGGTAAAATTAATCTTACCTTGCCTCAAATACAAGTTGGACCAGTTCAATTTAATAGTCACATATTAGAAAAAACATATACTCATTTTACACGAGGTAGTTCAGAAAAGAGTATTATAGGTATGCAAAACCATTGGGAAAATATGAAGTTTAGACATAAGGGTCCAAACTCAGATTTAGCTCATTGGACCATACAAGATGTTATAAATAACAATATAACTACACAACATACACAAGAAGTTATGAAATTAACGTGTGATACCGTTAATTTAAATCAGGGCAACCCGTATACAGATACGTATACTAGGCCTTATATAGTAAATGGGGTAAATCAAAATGCTGATATAACCTATTATGTACAAGATTGTACAGCAACATATTCATAAATAAAATAAAGGAAAAGACATGGCAGCAATAATTACTAGCAAATTTAGATTAGATACAACTAATAAGTTCTTAGCTAGTCTTGCGGACAATCAATTCTACATGGCCTTGGGACGGCCTAATGCGTGGACTGATGATACGGTTCCAACAACCCCATATGAAAATGATTATACAAGTAATACTTTATGGGAAAACATGTTTGCCATGAAGAAGATTGCTAGTACAGACATTATTCATTGCTCACCAAGAAATCTTTGGGTTTCTGGTACAACTTATGTAGAGTATGACGATCAAGACACCAACCTAGAAAGCAAAGTATATTTTGTTATTTCAGATAACAATAACGTATATATGTGCTTAAAGGCGGGAGCAGGAGCTTCTACAACAAACCCAGACAATACAGGTGTTCAAACATCTGGTGTTATTAATCACTCAGGCTCAGATGGCTATATATGGAAATATATGTATACAGTCCCAACATCTGATGTAACTAAGTATTTAACATCGTCATTCATACCAGTAAGACATATTAAAGAAGCACCAGCGGCTGGTTCAGATACTGCATTAACAAATCAGTGGAGTGTACAGAACGCAGCAGTTGATGGTGCAATCTATAATATGAAAATTACAGCGGCAGGAACAGGATATACTTCAGCTCCAACACTAGCTATTGTTGGTGATGGTGCAAGTGCTGCAGCTACGGCTACAGTATCTGGTGGAGCTATTACAGGTATTACAATGACTAACGTTGGAACAGGATATACTCACGCTACTGTAACAGTAACAGGTGGTTCAGGTTCAAATGGTGCAATAAGACCAGTTATTGGTCCTACAGGTGGATTTGGAGCAGACTCTACAAATGACTTACGTTCACATTACGTAACAATTAATACTACATTTACTGGCGATGAGTCAGGTACAATTCCTGATTCAAATGACTTTAGACAAATAGCAATTATTAAGAACCCAATTGAGAAAGCTACTGAATCAGCAACAGTAACAGCTACTGGTTCAATGGTAGTTGGTAACTTTTATAAGATTTTAACAATGGGTACTACTACTGATGCATTATGGAAAACTGCAGGTTCATCAGATAATCCAGTTGTTGGTGAAGTATTTAAAGCTCTTGTTACAACAGTAACTGGTTCAACTACAGGTACTATTGCTCAAGTTGCTGAAGCTAATGCATATAATGTATGTAAAAAACTTACAGTTGCAACAGGTGTTACATTCACAGCAGACCAAATAGTTGAAGGTCATACATCAGGTACAGTTGGTGCTAAAGGCCAAGTTGTAGAATATGATGCATCGAATGGTATTGTATGGTATATACAAAATGAAGCTACAGGGTTTGGTACATTCCTTGCGACTCATTTCCTTCGTGCTGAAGGTACATCAATTGCAGGACAAGATATTACAGCAGTAACAGCACCTTTAGTTAACCATCACTCAGGTGATGTAATGTTTGTAGAAAATAGAACAGCTACAACAAGAGCCTCAGGGCAAGTAGAAACAGTAAGATTAGTAATCGCATTTTAAATAGGATAGAAACATGGCAATTTCATTTAACGTAGAACCATACTGGGACGATTTTCAAGATGTAGCTTCAGGCAATACTCTTAGTCCTAAAGAACAATATCAAAGAATATTGTTTAGACCTGGTAAGGCTGTACAAGCAAGAGAGTTAACCCAGTTACAAACAACGTTACAACATCAGATATCATCTACAGGTGACCATGTATTTAAAGATGGTTCAGTAGTTGTACCTGGTGCAGTTCACCTCCATAATAAAATTGACTATGTTAAATTATCTGCGTGCAATACTTCAGCAGTCACAGATATAGTAGGTACAGAATATAGTGATTCTTCTGGTACCAAAGCAAAAGTTATTTGGGCTGCTCTAGCAGATGGTTCAGACCCAATTACACTATGGGTACAATATATATCTGGCAGTGTATTTGCAGCTGATGCTGCATTAACAGCTACAGGAAGTAAGACAGCTACAGTAGCTGCTTCAGGTACTACACCTATAGGTTTTGGTTCAATAGTATCTATGGAAGATGGTATATATTATATTAAGAAACACTTTGTTACAGCTAAAGCTAAAACAATTATATTATCTAAATATACAGATAGTGTATCGTTTGATGTTGGTTTATTAGTTACTGAATCCCTTGTCAGTTCAGGTACAGATACTTCATTAAATGATAATGCTACAGGTACACCTAATGAGTCAGCTCCTGGTGCACATCGTTATTCTATTACAGCTACTTTATCTTCACAAGCAGTTAATGCTACAACTGGTAATTTTGTTCTAATCGCTAGATTAGAATCTGGTGTTATTACTAAACATGCTAGGTCAGCTGATTATAATGTTCTTGGAGATGAATTAGCTCGTAGAACATTTGATGAATCAGGTAACTACTATATTAATCCATTTAAAACTCTTATTAAATCACATCAAGCTTCAAGTCCTGATGCTACAAAGTTAACAGCAGTTGTTGAACCTTCGAAAGCATACGTAAGAGGTTATGAGATTGAAACATTAAAAAATACATATGTACACTTTGATAAAGCAAGAACTTCAGACGTAGCTTCAGATAAACTTACAGAAATAACACATAATAACTGGATTGAAGTTAAAGCAATGATTGGTACACCTGATATTACTACATTTGGTAAAATTAGTATTGAGAATTCAGGTGGTACATCAGTTGGTACTTGTCGAGCTCGTTCGATTGAACGTGTTTCAGGAGATGGTGGTGCAGCAGCAGTATATAGAATACATATATTTGACTTTACTGGTACAATGACCGCCGCAACTCAATTAGATGACCAAGAAGGTACTGGTGCTGGTGCAACATTTGCAGCAACAATACAAACATCAGGTTCACCTGCTACAACAGCAGCTCATTATAATATTGGTCCAGATAGTTTAATATATAAATTGCCATATGATAGAGTTAAAACACTTAATGGTCAAATAGATGAAAACTTATCTGCAGTATATGATTTTAGTTATAATACTAATCGTATAGTTGGTTCAGCTTCAGTATCTGGTTCTGGTACAGCTACATTTACTTCTGCAGCTTCCGGTGAACAATTTGGTTCTAAATCAGCTAACACAAACTGGATTTTAATAAACGATACCGATTCAACTTCAGGTGGTGAAGATATTGTTGTAGGTGATATTGCAATTGATAATAATACAAGTCCACCAAGTGTTGTTATATCAAATTTACCAGGTTCTGCTACAGGTGATACTGTAAGATTAATTGCACCAATGGTTAGAACATTAACACATAAGACTAAAACATTAAGTGGAAACACCGCTTCTGCATTTAACGCAGGTACAGACTTTACAGGTAATGGTCAAGCTCTTGGTCATGCTGATGTACATGAATTAGTTTCAGTTGTTGAGACTTCAGGTTCTGCTAATGTTACTGAACATTTTGATTTAGATAATGGTCAAAGAGATGATTATTATAATGTTGGTCGTATTAAACTAAAAACAACAACAAATTATGCTGGGTCCGTAGCACTTACTGTTACATATAAGTATTTCTCACATTCATCGGGAGACTTCTTCTCAGTTGATTCTTATCCTGCTGCAGTAGGTTATGAAAATATTCCTCAATTTGATGGTTTAGAATTAAGAAGTTGTGTAGACTTTAGACCACGTGTAGGTGATGCTGGTGGTAACTTTACTGGTAGTGGTAATTCCACATCATTTGCTCCTACAAGATATTCACAATTCTCAACTGATATTCAATATTATTTAGCAAGAATGGATAAAATCTATCTTAATAAAGATGGTATATTTGGTGTTTCACCTGGTGTTCCAGCGGAATACCCAGAGGCACCTTCTATTCCAAGTGATGCAATGCTTTTATATACATTAAGTATTCCTCCATATACGGTATCTACAGGAGAAGTTGGTGTTAAATATCATGACCAAAGACGTTATACAATGCGTGATATTGGACATATAGATAGACGAGTTGGTCAAGTAGAATATTATACTGCGCTTAATTTCTTAGAAACTGAAGCACAAAATAAACAAATTTTAGATACAGATAATAATCCAAGATGGAAAGCTGGTTATATAGTAGATGGTTTTGCAAATACTAGAATGTCAGATGCAGGTTCAACTGAATATAAAGCTTCTGTCGATATAGAAAATCGTACATTAAGACCTTCATTTTCTCAAGGTAATGCTGGATTAGAATTTATTTCAGCCTCTTCAACTACTACAAAAACTGGTGACTTAGTAACATTACCATATACTTCAGCTGCGATTATATCACAAACACAATATTCTGGTACTATTAATGTTAACCCTTATGATATATTTAACTGGACTGGTTCAATGACACTTTCTCCTTCAACTGATGAGTGGATTGATATTGATAGGAGACCAGAAGTTGTAATTAATAATGACGGTGAATTTGATGCTATGTTAGCAACGCTTGAAGCTGAAACTGCTTTAGGAACTGTATGGGGTGGTTGGGAAACACATTGGACTGGCGGTAAAGCAAGTCATGAAAGTCATTATACTCCAGGGACACTAGTTGATACTGGTGGAGGTGGCCACGCTACTAGATATAGAATGACTAGAGGTTCTTGGTCTTTCACTGAAACTACTACTCCTCGTGTAAAAAGCGGTAAATCAAGGACAGGTATTCAAACATCTATAGCCGTTGAAACATCTATGGTTAGTGGCGGTGATAGAGTTGTTGAAGTTAACTTTATTCCATATATGAGAACAAGAATGGTTGTCTTTAATGCAGTACGTATGAAACCAAACTCTACAGTATATGCATTCTTTGATGGTGTTGATGTATCTAATTATGTTTCTGAAACAACTCCAGGTTATACTCCTTTAGTTGGTGTTAATACTGTAACTGCTCACCCAAGTGGTGCAGGAGCATTAACAACAGATGCAAATGGAGCTGTATCAGGTTCATTCTTAGTACCTAATAATACTACAACCAATTTCACAACAGGTAAAAAAGAATTTAAATTAACGTCATCATCTACTAATAATGATGCTTTAACTCGCACATCAGCTGTAGCAGATTATACTGCAGCAGGTTTAATTGAAACAAGAAATAATGTTATTATTTCAACTAGAACACCTGTAGTTCAAAGGAAAGAAGTTAGTTCTGGTGTAGTATCATGGAGTGACCCATTAGCACAATCAATATTACTTGATAAGTCTTCATTTGTTACTTCAGTAGACCTTTATTTTGTATCTAAAGATGATAACATACCAGTACAAGTACAAATTAGAAAAATGGTAAATGGATTCCCTACACAAGAGGTTCTTCCATTTGCTGATGTAACACTTAATCCAAGTGGTGTAACTGCAGATGGTACTTCAGCTACAACATTTACATTCCCATCACCAGTATTCTTACAAGATACTACTGAATATGCAATTGTTGTTATGGCTAATTCAAATAACTATACTGTACGTTATGCTGAAATTGGTGGTGAAGACCAAAGTGGTAATAGAATTTCACAACAACCTTACGCAGGTGTATTATTTAAATCACAAAATGCTTCAACATGGACACCAGACCAAACTAAAGATTTAACATTTGTTCTTAAGAGAGCTGTGTTTAGTACAACTGCAAAAACAGTGACATTAAGAAATTCTGCATTACCTTCAAGAGCATTGGGAGGTAATCCAATTACAACAACCAATTCATCTACTAATATTACAGTGGCACATAGAGACCATGGAATGAAAGTTGGTGATAGTGTTACTATTGCAGGAGCTACAGCAATTAATGGTCATACTACTGCGCATTTAAATAAAGCACACACCATTACAGCAATTACAAGAGATACATACACATTTGTATCAGCTGGTACTGGAAGTGCTACTGGTATTGGCGGTGGGTCAGCATGTCAAGCAACACAACATTTAGCTTGGAACACAATACATCCAATACTTCAACAAGTAACATTACCTGATACTACACAAACTTGGACAATGAATGATTCATTAGAATCTAGTGGAACTATAGCAGCAACTGCTGTAGCAATTGTTCCAAATAGTGGGTATACTCCTATAGCACCTAAAGTTATTAAGCCTAGTGCATCACCTAACCATACGTTACAACTTAATGGTGTATTTACTACAGCTACAGATTACTTATCGCCAGTAATTGATTTAGAAAGATGTTCAGCAATTACTATTTCAAATAGGATTGATAATAACGCAGGTGGAGTAGCAGAAACAGCAGCAGCAGGTGGTAGCAACTTAGCTAAATATGTAACTAAGACAGTTGAATTACAAGACGAATCAGACCATATTAAAATTTATATGGATATTAATCGTCCTAATGGAAGTTATGTTGATGTATATTATAAGACTGGTAATCAAATAGCAACATTTGATGACCAAGCTTGGGTGTTAGATGCACCAGAAGAAAATAATGGTGAGGTTCTATACTCAGATGGCACAACATATTCTGAACACTCATATGCTATTACACCAACTAATACATTTACAATATTTAAAGTTAAAATTGTAATGAGGTCTACTGGTACAAGTTATATACCTAGAGTTCAACAGCTTAGAGCTATAGCGTGTAAAGTATGATGATACCAGTTAAAGGACATGATGGATTAATGAGAGACCCAAAATCTGGAGCGCTTATAAATATGGCTAAAGGTGGAGAGCAATATTCTGCTAATAGAAGAAAAATTAAATATGATGCAGATAGATTGAATAAAGTAGAACAAGATGTATCGGAAATTAAAGATATGTTAAAACAATTAATAGAGAGATAATATGGCAACAGTAAACGTAACAACAGCAAATACATTTGAAGAATGGCGAACTAAGACTAATGAGCTTGGAACTGCGGTTGGTAATTTAACTAACTTAACTGAGCCTAAAGCAGGTGCAACAACTATTATTGCTTCATTGGAAGACCATGAAACTAGAACAGAAGCTATTGATTTAATTATTGGTACTGATGCTTTATGGGATACGACAAATTATGGTACTTTACGTAAAGCCGTTAATAAGAACCATGCAGATATATCAACATTAGCTAACACAGCTGGTATTGATTTAGCTAACAATAGTTTATCTGGATATAATGGTTCAGAGTCAACTCTAGTAGCTATCCTTAATGCTCAATATGCAGTTGACAATACTCAAACAACTAATATAACAAGCAATGACACAGATATTGCTGCAATAAATACTAAGCTTGGTACAATATCGGCAGTTGGTATGGGAACAACTGCATCAACAGTTGGTCCTGCTATTTTAGAATTACATGGTGAAGTAACTACAGCCACAACAAACATTGCAGCAATTGGTGCAACTTATGTAGCGGTAGCTGGTGATACAATGACTGGTAAATTAATTACTGCATCATCAGGATTAGGTGGTTCAAATGCTGGTGTAAGTGCCGCAACTTCATTAACATTGGGTACCGGTTCAGGTACAGCAATGACAGTTGATTCAAATCAAAGAATAGGTGTTGGTACATCGGCCCATGCATCGCATAAAGTAGATGTATCAGGTAATTTAAATGCTACAACATTAAGTTACGGTGGAACAGATTTAAAATCAGTATTCTATGAACAAGGTGAGGCATTCCAAGATGCAGTAGGTGCAATGCTTGGTGGTACAGAGACTGGTGGTATATCAGTAACGTATGATGATGCTAATAACCACATAGACTTTGCAATTGCAGACGATGGACATGCTCACGTTATTGGTAATATTGATAATTTTGCAGAAGAAGTACAAGATATTGTTGGAGCAATGATAACTGGTAATACCGAATCAGGTCTTAGTGTAACATATCAAGATGGTGATGGAACACTTGACTTTGATGTTATTGACCCAACTATTACATTAACAGGTGCAGTTACAGGTTCAGCTACAATGACGAATTTAGGTTCAATAAGTATAACAACTACGGCTGCAGCAGCACTTAAACTAGATGTTTATGATGTTGGTGGAAGTCAACTGTTCTAATATTATAAATAAGGTAAAGAATAATGGCAATATATTCAGATATACAAGTAGACCAAGGAGCAGATTTTTCGGTTGAAGTAACAATAGAAGATGCTACAGGTAATATAGCAAATTTAACTGGATATACTGTAGCGGGACAGATAAGAAAAAGTTATAGTTCCTCTACTGCAACAAATTTTAGTGTAAGTATTAGTAATGCAGCAAAAGGTGAAATAACAGCAACATTATCTAATACAACTACTGCAGCTATGAAAGCGGGTAGGTATTTATATGATATAGAGATAACTAAAACTTCTGGTGGAGTTAAAACTAGAGTGATAGAGGGACAAGTTACGGTTAATCCAGGGATTACACAAATATAATGTCATTAACAGGAAAGATTGGTCAAAATAATGCTTTAAGAGGCGCTGGAGCGATACAAAAAACGATACAGGCAAAAACAGTATCAGTATCGGGAGCAAACACAAGCCTAAGTACTTTGACTGATGTAGATATAACGGCAAGAACAGATGGTTCAATGTTGCAATGGGATTCAACAGCTGGAACATTTAAAGTTAAACCGTTAATAGAGGATACAAACAGTAATTTAAAAATAAACGGTGGTTCATTTTAATTTAAAGGAGATATAGGATGGCAGGAACAGTCATTATTACAAAATATAGTACGGCAACGGGCACTCCTGCAACTGATGCGTTAGCAGTAGGTGAACAAGCCTACTCATTTAACTCCGATAAATTATTTATTGGTGAAACTTCAGGCTCAGATGTAGTAGCCAGAATAATCGGTGGACAACATTACACCGATATGTTGGACCATACAGCTGGTTCATTAACAGCTTCATCAGCACTAGTAGTAGATGCTTCATCAAAACTAGACAATTTAAATGTTGACAATTTAAATATTAATGGCAATGCCATTATTTCAACAAATTCAAACGGCAATATTACAATCACACCTAATGGTTCAGGTTCGGTTGTTATTGATGGCTTATCACACCCAACCGCGGATGGTTCATCAGGACAATTCTTAAAAACAGACGGTTCAGGTAATTTATCATTTGGCACGGTAGTAAGTACTTTAAGTATTGCTGCAGATTCAGGTTCAAATGATTCAGTAAGTACTGGAGAAACAATAACATATACCGGTGGCGAAGGTATTGATACAACAGTATCTGATAATACAATAACAATAGCCGGTGAATTTGCTACAAGTGCTAATAAAGGTATTGCTTCATTTGATAATACTAATTTAACAGTTACATCTGGTGTAGTAGCACTTAACACTGACCTTAATTCACTAACTTCAGTTGATGTTGATAATATTACAATTGATGGTAATGCAATTACAACAACTAATTCAAACGGTAACTTAGACCTAACTCCAAATGGAACAGGTACAGTAACAGTTCCTTCTAATTATTCGGGTCGTGCTGGATTTACTTCAGACTCCCTTGCAAATAAAGCATATGTAGATAGTGTTGCTAATGGATTAGATGTTAAAGCATCAGTAAAAGTAGCTACAACAGCAAACTTAGGTGCTACATATGTTAATGGTGCTGGAACACTAACTAACTCTGGTTCACAAGCTGCCATCGCAATCGATGGTGTAACCCTTGGTGCTAATGATAGAGTTCTTGTTAAAGACCAATCAACAGCTGCTCAAAATGGTTTCTATAAAGTAACCACTGTTGGTACTAATTCATCAAACTGGGTATTAACAAGAACCCCAGATGCAGATGCTGCTTCTGAATTAACTGCAGGTGCATTTACTTTTGTTGAAGAAGGTACTGCAAACGCAGACAATGGTTATGTAATGAGCACCAATGGTGCAGTTACATTAGGCACAACAGCAATAACATTTGAACAATTCTCAGGTGCTGGTCAAATTACAGCAGGAAATGGTTTAACAAAGACTGGTAATACGATTGATGTAGTCGGTACGGCAAATAAAATTACTGTTTCAGCAGATGCTATTACCATTGCAGCTTCATATGTAGGTCAGAATACAATTACCACATTAGGTACTATTGGTACAGGTGTGTGGGCAGGCACTGATGTTGCAGTAGCACATGGTGGTACAGGTTTAAGTTCATTTACTGGCGATGGAGTTATGATTTCAAATACAGCCGGTACAGCAGTAGGATTTGTTGATTCACCTGGAAGTAATGACCAATATTATGTCTTAGGATTTAATTCATCAGGTGTACCAACAGCGGTATCAACTATTGATGGCGGAACATTTTAATTAATATATAGGAAAGAGAGGAAACTAACATGGCAAAACCTTTAAAGTGGAATGGCTCAGCTTCATTGAAAGAAATGAGTGCTGCAGAAATTGATGACAACGTAGATTTAATTCTAGACCATTTCTCAGGAATGAGTTCTAATAATACTGGTCATCTAGCTATGAATACAGAATCTGGCTGGACAGGTATCGGCACATTTGCAGATACAAGACGTGACCAAGCACAGGGTACTCACCCAGCTAATACAACAATTCATACAGAAAACTTTGTCTTTAGACAAAACTTAACAGACCTTACACCTTCTCCAACAAGGAGACCAATGTCAGTTAAATATGATTCATCTACTTATGATGGTATTATCGAAATGACAGATGCTGAAATGAGAGCTGATATTGTTGATAGAGTAAATGCTAAAATCGCAGCAGGTGGTGTAGGTTCATATGCGTTACAAGCATCAGCACCAGGCACAGGTACATGGACTCAAATTGGTGCTAATATTACTAATAAATTGGGTGCAGATAGTGTTTCAACTACAACTAAACTTTGGAAGAGAACAACTGGTTCGAATACAACTGCTACACGTCCATTAGGTTGGGATGCAGGTAATAGTAGATTAAGTGAATTATCTGATGCTGAGATTAATGACTTAGTAGAAATATATCAAGAATCTATTGTTGATACGGGTATTGGTAAGTATGCATTACAAGAAGCTGCTCCTGGTTCAGGTACATGGCAAAGAGTTGGGGATGCATTCTCTGATATAAGAAGGCAACGTACAGACCAAAACTATGCTGGTGATTATACAGGAACATATGCAGGAACTTATACTGGTTCATATTCAACATTTTACTCAGGTCGTCAAGTAGGTCCATACTCTGGTGACTATACAGGAAACTATACGGGTACATACACAGGTACATATACTGGTGCTACTATTATGGCAGCAACAGATACAGTATCTACAGTATCTTTATGGTTAAGGACGGCGTAACATGGCAGATTATAAATCTACTATAACATGGTCAAAAAGTGGAAGTGCATTTACTTCTTTTAAACAAGCAATTGAACAACACATAGCAGATGCACCAACACCATTTAGTAATCATACTCCAGCAATAAGTGATGAAGCATCTCATATTTCATTTGTTAATGGCCAAACTAATTTTACCGAAACAAGAAGTTTAGCAAGTGGTGGAACAGCTGTAGCAGATGGCACAGCAGGAAATGGTTATCAATTAGTTAGAACTTGGAATGAAGCTAAATTAATAACATATGTTGAAGATACTGGTTGGCCAAATACAACAAACTTAGAAACTGGTGGGTGGACAATAGAATGTATAAATGCTAATGCTGACACTGGAGCGATATATGGTGATGAGCATGAGCTTACTGCAAATGAAAAGTGGCAATCTGCCTCATAAAATAGTCATATAAATAATTTTATATTAACAACATTGAAGGTGAAACATAATGGCAAGAGAATTCAAAAATCCGTATTACGCGGATAACTCAAAAACAGTAGTAGTTGTAGATATCATAGAAGAAGATGGTACTTCTGTTACTGCATCAGTAGGTAATACCCCTAAAGGCGAAAAGGATAATCCAGATTGGAAGGCTGTTCATCGCTTTTTTACTGATGATGATATCAGTAAGAATACCCAAGAAGTAAATAAAAGAGAAAAAGCTAATGTTGCTGTTGTAATGGCAGAACGTAAAGCTCTTCAAGATAAAGCAAAGAACGAAGCTTTGTTTGCTGCAAAAGTTGAAGCTTTTGAAATTAAAGAAGTATCAGAATCAAAAAATCGAACTTTAAAAGCTAAAATTCGTAAAGCTACTAATATGCTTGAGATACATGCATATGCCACAGCAATAATTTTAGAAAGCTTGAATGCACCAGAAAAAGAAACCTAATGGGTTCATAATAGTAGCATCACAATTTTACGAATATTATGAGGCAGCACACCTTCTCATAGACTCAATATTCGATTATATGCCTGATGCTAATATTGCATTATTTGCTCATGATGAATGGACAAACAATGATTCACGTTGTGATAATTTATATATGACACATGATGTACCAAGTCATGTAAGAGCTAAACTTTGGGCTCTATCTAAAACTCCATTTGATAAAACAATATATTTAGATGCAGATACTTGTGTTCAGCATGAAGATGTATCTCAAATGTTTGACTTTGATTCTGATTTAGTATTCACTAATATAAGACCATACGCAGGTAAGATAGATAAGTTTATAGGAGGCCAAATGGTATTACATGGTGGAGTGTTTGGTTATAAATCAACTCCAAGAGTTTTTGAATTCATGGATAGGTGGTGGGAATTATATTGTAAACAACGTAAGGGTACATGGTGGCCTGAAGATATACACCCAAAAGATAAACTTATAAGTTGGGACCAATTTCCATTATGGTGGTTAACTGAAAATGAGTACTCTGATTTGGATATAAGTATATATAAAGACGATGCACGATTTAACTTTGTATATCTTTATAAAGAAGATGAATGTGAGAACGATATTGTAGTATGGCATTATACACTACCACTTAAGGAGAATATAGATGAGAGAAGTATTCTTAAAAAATGAAGAAATATTAAATAGACTTAATGGGTTTAGTAATACCTTTAACAGTCTTAATATTAATGACTTAGATATTAAAGAAAGAAATATAGGTGACCAAGTTCCACCTGAAAAATTAAATAAACATTATGCAACTTCAAAAGATTATCTTCAAATAATATTAAAAAAAGTTTCAGAAGATAGATTTGAGGGACCACCAGAAATTATAAAAGGTATTGACTTAGGTCAATTATATGGTGCACCTATATATGGTCCTTGGCGAGAATTTGCAGATGATGTAGCAATTAATTTTGCTAGAGAACTGGGTGTTCAACAAAATGCTTTATGTTGCTATTATCCATCAGATGGTTATATAGGTTGGCATGATAATAGAGATGCTCCAGGTTATACTATATTATTTAATTGGAGTAATTCAGGTGATTCATTTTATAGATATAGGGATTGGCATACTGGTAAAGTACATACTATTAAAGATAGAGCTGGATGGAGTTGTAAAACTGGTTGGTATGGACCAAGTGAAAAATCAACCTTTCATTGTGCTATGACAAATGAACCTAGATGGTCAATAGCTTTTTATGCTAGAAACAAAACGATAAGGGATGTAATAATAGACTCATTAGAAAATGTTGAGTAGATGGGACATAATTAATTATCACATGGGAAGAGTACATAGGCAGGATTACTTAGAAATCGGCTGTGCTCTAAACGAGTGTTTTGATAAAGTAAAAAATAAAGGACAAAAGGTAGGAGTAGACCCAAAGTCTGGTGGTACTCTTCGTATGACTTCAGATGATTTTTTTAAAGTTAATTTAATTAAGTTTGATATTATCTTTATTGATGGTTTGCATGAACATGACCAAGTATGGAGAGACTTTCAAAATGCAAGAAAATTTTTAAGGAAAGGTGGTTATATATTCTTACATGATTTATTACCGCCTGAAGAAAGAAATGCAATATTTCCATTTGATGAAAATAGTAAAAAACCAAGATGTGGTTCATCATGGAGAGTTATATTTGATATACTTAATTTAGATAAACAATTTCATATAATAGATATGGAGACAGGAATTGGTGTATATAAAGAAAAAGATGTAATGCAATCCGTTAAAGAAAATTCAAAAACTATTTCTTTCAATAAGTTCATAACATTAGACTTACCTATAATAAATACAACGGAGGTATTGCTATTAACATTGTAACTGTTAAATGGGGTGATAAATATTCTGTTGACGATGTCAATAATCTATATCATAGTATTATTAACAAGTTAATATGGGGAGAGCATGAAAACAATATTAATTTTTATTGTTATACCGATGATTCTATTGGGTTACACCCACATATCAATTGGATTCCACTTATCGACTTAGGTTTAGATGGAGTATGGAATAAATTAGCTTTATTCAAACCTGGCACATTACCTGAAGGTAAATGGTTGTATTTAGACTTAGATGTTATAATACAACAAAATTTATATACTATTTGGGATGTATGGGAATTTACAATGGTGAAATGCTATTGGAAACCCTTTGAACAACTTAGAAGTGATTGGGTATTTGAAGGAAGAACAATAAAAGACCACAATTTAAATTCAAGTGTGATGGTATTTTGGAATGATGAGAATTACCATATATGGGAACACTTTTATGAAAATCCAGAAGACCATATGATGGCATATCCTGGAATAGATGGATTTATATATTGTGAAGGATTTGCACCTACTAGTTATTGGGAACAAGGATTAATATATTCAAAATATTATGGAATTAAGGAAGAGTCTTGGTTTAATCCACCAGATGAACCTTATTATTTGTCAACAGCAATAATTTGTTTATTAAATGGTATGGATGGCGTTATAAATAAAGGTATGAATAGCTGAATATTCAGTTGTTATAAATAAGAATAGTGGTTATATAATCACTTAAAAGAATTTAATTTGGGCACATATATATGGCTGGTACTGTAGTAAAAATCAAACAGTCGTCGGTTGCAGGTAAAAAACCTGTTTCTGGTGATATCGAACAAGGCGAGTTAGCGTTAAACACGTCAGACCAAAAATTGTACTCAAAAGACGGCAGTGGGAATATCTTTGAGATAAGCTCATCATTACATTTTGATATGGGTGATTCGTTGAGGCATGTATACGTCGATGGTGGAGACTCCAACGATGGTTTATATGCAGCACCTTTTGACTCATATGACGGCGGGGGAGCATAATAAATGGCAACAATATTTAAGATAAGAAGAGATACGGCCAGTAATTGGTCGACAAATAACCCTACCCTTGCCGCAGGTGAGATGGGTCTTGACCAAACTAATAACTTCATTAAGATGGGTGATGGCTCTACAGCCTGGAATTCATTAGCTCAATTCACACAAAATATAGAAAATGTAGAGGATTTAGTAGGTGCAATGGTCACCTCAAATACTGAGACCTTTATTACTGTAACATATCAAGATGGTGATGGAACATTAGATTTCGCAGTTCCGGTATTAGATGAAGATGACCTTACATCAAATTCAAATGCACATTTAGCCACCCAACAATCAATTAAAGCTTATGTAGATTCAGAACTTGGCGCAGAAAATACCCTAGCAGAAGATAATGACGTTAATATTACTGCTGCAGCTGATGGTTCAATGCTATTATATGACACAACTACATCTAAATGGATTGATAATGTCATGTCAGGCGATGCCACTTTGGCAGATACTGGTGTAACAACACTTGCTACAGTTAATTCAAATGTAGGTTCATTTGGTGGTGCTACGGCAATACCAGTTATTACAGTTAATGCTAAAGGATTAGTTACAGCAGCAAGCACTGCAAGTATTACAACTACATTAACGGTTGGAGCTGATTCAGGTTCTAATGATACGGTAGCTCTTGCTTCAGATACATTAGATTTCTCAGGTGGAACAGGTATAGACACCACAGTATCCGACAATGATATCTCAATTGCTATTGACGGTACAGTTGCTACCCTTACTGGTTCACAAACATTAACTAATAAAACACTAACAACTCCTACGTTAACTAGTCCAGTCTTTAATACAGGATTAAGTGGTTCAGCATTCCTTGATGAAGACAATATGGCATCAGATTCTGCCACAAAGGTTGCTTCTCAACAATCTATTAAAGCATATGTAGATGCACAAGTAACAGCACAAGATTTGGATATCGCTGGTGATTCTGGTACAGGAGCTATTGATTTAGATTCTGAAACACTCACAATAGCAGGTACAGCAAACGAAATTGAAACAGCAATGTCAGGTAATACCCTTACGGTTGGGTTACCTACTAACGTAACCATTGCTGGTAACTTAACAGTATCAGGAACTCAAACAACAGTATCCTCAAC
>Ga0115011_10000901_pt1 | contig 22285 bp, 14 predicted proteins | sample TroAtlMetagenome_2_FD_88705 | JGI IMG/M metagenome (GOLD analysis project Ga0115011, IMG submission 88705) | Marine eukaryotic phytoplankton communities from Atlantic Ocean - Tropical Atlantic ANT8 Metagenome | ecosystem: Environmental > Aquatic > Marine > Oceanic | place: Tropical Atlantic...
AGCATGGCCAAATCCCGTCATATTTATCCTGACTTTATAAGTTTTGTCGAAGAAACGATTAGCGACTTAAAGACTAAAGGGCATCAAGTGCGTTTAGCTGGCATATTTTATCACTTAAGTGAAAACGATATGTCATTTTATCCTTACCGAAAAATGGCTGCTGAGCGAATTCAGGCTATCATTGCCAATAGTAGAACTGACCTCGGAATGCCAGAGCTTAAGTGGTATGTCAGCCAACAGTTGCCCACGGATGAAAAGGGCGTCAACCGTATTGATGTTGTGGCGGATTTTGAAAAAATCGCAAAAAACGACCCCAATTTAATTCATTTAAAAGCGTTCAGTTTGCCGCCTCAAAAAAAGAAGCTTGTTCTTGATACGGCTGGAGTAATTAAGCTTGGAAGGCTGATGGGCGAAGGTTTTTTCAAATAAGGAATATTCTCTTTTTCTTAATGTGGGTAATTCGTCTTGCCGGCTTAAGTTGATTCGGCAACGATTTCCTTTCTCTGCAAAATATGATGTATAGGTCTTATTCACTATTAATTTTATTCAGTTTATTTAACTGCTTGTCTGCGGAAAGCCAGTTTACTGCAACTGATTGGCCGAATTGGCGCGGGTTGACTTCTGACGGGCAGGCTAAGCTCGTTGATGGTCTTCCAACTGAGTGGAGTCAGACAAAAAATGTCGTTTGGAAAACGTTTATTCCTGGTCGTGGTCATAGTACACCAACACTTGTGGGGAATCATATCTATCTTGCCACGGCAGATGAGGATGAAATGTTCCAGTCAGTTGTTTGTCTGAATAAGTTGGATGGTAAAATGATATGGCAGACGAAGGTGCATGAAGGCCAGTTTGCTGTAGGATTAAATAAGCACGCATCTCATGCTGGAACAACTGTCGTTCATGATGGAGAGCGATTGTATGTTAATTTTGTTATAGGCTCACAGGCGTATGCTTCGGCGTTGGGACTTGATGGTAAGTTAATTTGGCAGAAGCCGATTGGTAAATATAAGGTTCATCAAGGCTACGGTAGTTCGCCAATGGTATTTGGTAACATTGTTGTAGTCAAAGCTGACACAAAGATTGGAGGAGCTATATGTGGTTTAGATAAAAAGACTGGTCGTGAAATTTGGCGACAGGAGCGTCCAAAGTTTCCTAATTACACTACACCAGTGGTCATTGAGTCTGCAGGTAAACAGCAGATGGTATTTTGTGGTTGCGAATTAATAACGAGTCTTGATCCACTGACTGGGGCAAAATTATGGGAAGTGTCTGGTTCAACACAGGAGTGTGTTTCAACACTTGTAACTGATGGAACACATATTTTTGTGAGTGGAGGTTGGCCAAAAAATCATACTGCTGCCATTGTGGCTGATGGATCAGGGCGCGTGGCTTGGAAGAATTCGGCCCGTGTTTATGTTCCATCAATGTTAATTCGAGATGACTTTCTTTATGTCACAATGGATGCCGGTTTTGCGATCTGCTGGAATGCTAAAACTGGTGAGGAGCAATGGAAGGAACGGCTTGGTGGTGCGTTTTATACTTCCCCAGTTATGGTTGGAAATCGTATTTATGGGTCTAATCTATCCGGTAAAACGTTTGTTTTTGAAGCTAATCCTAATGAGTTTAAACTTATCGCAGCGAATCAACTCGGTAATGAAGTTTACGCATCCCCTATAGTAAGTGGGGATCGACTTTATTTGCGGGTGGCGTTTAAAGGAGATGAGCGTAAGGAATTTCTCTATGCCATAGGGAAAAATTGACTGTTTGTTTCTTTTTACGTTAATTAAAAACGTTTCTAGGGGATTGATTGGGGCCGTTTTTCCCGTTAGAACTTGTGTGGATGCAATCCGTTGGACAACAGTTAAAGAATGCCCGTGAATCACAAGGCAAGTCTTTGGAGGATGTTGGTGGCGAATTGAAGATTCGTGCTGATCATGTTGCAGCTTTGGAAGAAGGCGATTTTAGTAAATTTGATGCGCCAATTTTTATTCGTGGTTTTGTCCGAACGTACTGTCGCTTTCTTAAGCTAGATCACAACGCACTTATTGTTCAACTAAATCAGGAGTTGGGCGGGACCGAATCGTTGGCTTCTGATCCTGCACTTCCAGGCAAAAAGGGGTTTGTCGATGGCTTAACGCTTTTTCTATCGAGACTCAATTGGAGTATATGGCTGCCGTTAATCGTATTTATTAGTATCGCTGGATTCGTGCTTTTTGTAGTTAATATTAAACAGGCACAGAGTGATGAATTGCAGCGCGGTGATTGGGCCGACAAACTTCCTGAAACTAAATACGAACCTATGCGAAACATGATGAATTTAGAACTTCCATTGCCACCAGTGCCAGTCAAGCTTCCTTCGACCAATAGTCCTTCTGCTAATTAGTAGACTTTGAATTTTAGCTGCTAATTCAGAAGGTAATCGAATGACCTTTTCGTACTTTGATGTGATTAAGATGAACAGGTTTTATTTCATTCTTATTATATTCTTTCAAATGACTAGTTTGTTCTCGCTTGGCCATGCAGAGGTTTTTTTGGAGCGAGGATCAACTTGGAAATATTTTAAAGGTTCCGAATCACCTGGTGATTGGCTGACTGTGGACTTTAAAAGTCTTGATTGGCCAAGGGGGAATGCTCCATTTCGTTATGGTGATGGACAGGGTGGCACAGTATTGAGCGATATGCCGCGACGATATTCTGTAGTTTATCTTTGCCGAAATTTTGAGGTTCAGGATGTCAGTCAATACAGTGTGCTTGATTTATTGGTCAACTATGATGACGGCTTCATAGTTTGGATTAATGGCCATCGTCTCATTGCGCAGAATCCGCCAAGAACACCGCTTTCACAGTTAGCTTCGAATTCGCATGAATCCGGTCAATTCGAAAAGTTTGAGATTGATAAGCTTAGTACGTTTTTGAAAAACGGCACCAATACAATTTCGATTCAAGCATTTAACCTCAGTCTTTCAAGCAGCGATTTTTTGATTGATGCCGAGTTGGTAGGGATACTTGATGATAATAAGCCACCAGTATTGACTAGTTTTAAGCCTGAATCAGGAAGGATGCAAAAGTTAAACAGTGTGACATTGCAGTTTAGTGAGCCTGTTAGAAATATCGATCTAAGTAATCTCAAATTGAATGGGCGACTGCCAAAATCTATTTATGGTCAGGATCATTCTTGGACATTCAATTTTGATGATGCCGATTATGGTGATGTTGTTCTGACGTGGGATGTAGATCAAGAGATTGAAGATTTTGGACGGCCTTCAAATAAATTTTCACCTGAATCAAGTGAGTTAGCCCGCTATCAAGTGGTTGATGATCTTGCTCCCGAGTTGGTTGATATTTTGCCGAGGCCAGGAACTATCGTTCGTGAGCTTAAGCGAATACGATTATTCTTTAATGAGCCTGTAATGGGTTTTGGGGCAGATGATATTCTAATTAATGGTCAAGTGCCAAAGAGTGTAATTGGTTTTGCTGATGGACCATGGGACGTAGAGTTTAAGGAAATTAAACTTGGAGCGGTTGCAATTACTTGGTCAGATAAGAAGAGTATTATTGATCGGGCTAATAATCCGAATTCTTTTGTTGGTCGAGATTGGTCTTACGTTGTTGATCCAGATCATTGGCCGGGGGTAGTTGTAATTAATGAATTCATGGCCTCAAATCAGTCCAATATAAGGGATGAGGATGATCAGGCTGTTGATTGGATTGAATTGGAGAATAGGGGGCGCAATGTTGTTAATTTAAGTGGCTGGTCACTGACTGATGATAAGGAACGCCCTGGTAAGTGGATATTTCCAGATATTAAGATTGAACCCAATAGATTTCTAGTAGTGTTTGCATCTGGTAAAAATCGACGGGTTATTAGTGAGCCGATTCATACTAATTTTAAACTTGGTACTAGTGGTGGTTATATAGGACTTTTTAGTCCTGAATTGCCGCGAAGGGTTATAGACAAAGTTTCTTCAAAGTATCCTGAGCAACGTAGTAATATCTCATACGGTCTTTCTGAAGCTGATCAATGGGTCTATTTCATCAAGCCAACACCAGGTGCTATGAATGGAACTGGCAGTTTTAAAAATATCCTAAGCAAGCCTAAGTTTAGTCGGAAAAGAGGATTTTTTATTGAACCATTCGATCTTATTTTGAGGACAAAAGAAGAACAGGCTACAATACGATATACAACCGATTATTCATTACCAACATCAACTAATGGTCGATTGTATATTAATCCGATACCTATAACTGATACTACTATTATTCGGGCTGTGACATTTCGACGTGGTTCATGGTCTTCCAATTCGTCTACACATACTTTTGTTCTCGGGGACTCAAAGGCTGTTACCTCGCTCCCCATTATTTCACTTGTGACTGACAATAAACATATTTGGGGTGAAACTGGGATTCTGGAAATAGATCCGCGCAATACCAACAAGCGAGGTATTGCTTGGGAGCGTCCGGTTTCGTCGGAGTTGTTTTTTCAAGATGGTAGCGATGGCTTTCAGGTTGAGAGTGGATTTCGACTGCAGGGAGGAGATTTCATTAGAGGCCGGCATACTCCCTATAAGCCAGTGCCATGGAGCAAATATTCATTTCGTCTTTATTTTAGAGGCAAGTATGGTGAAAGCCGGTTGAATTATCCTTTATTTTCTGGCCTGCCAATCGACGAGTTTGAGCATGTTGTTCTTAGGGCGGGTATGAATGACTCGATAAACCCGTTCATATGCGATGAACTTTGTAGGAGATTGTACCGCGATCTTGGCCATGCTTCTAGTCGAGGTATGCTTGTGAACCTTTTACTTAATGGCAAAAGCCAAGCCTATTATAATCCTACGGAGAGAATAGATATTAACTTTTTGCGTTCGCGGCATGGTGGTGGTTCTCAGTGGGACCTGATTGCGCAATTTGGTGAGATTCGAGAGGGTGACGATATTGAGTGGAACCGTTTCAAAAATCTTAGCATCAATCGCGATCTAACTGATCCTAAGATCTACAAGAAAGCGGTTGAGTTAATCGATCTCGATAATTTCATCGACTATATTATGCTTTGCATTTACGTCGATATGGATGATTGGCCCTATAATAATTGGCGTGCCGGTCGCGAGCGTCGTGCTGGCGCTAAGTGGCGCTTTTACCTCTGGGATGCTGAGAGATCTTTTGGGACCGATGGGAAACAGATGCTTGGTAGGCAACGGCGTGATGTGACCTCCAACAATCTTACTCAAGGAGCCCTTGCAAGTCGGGCCGATATTGCGCGCATCTTTCAGTCTTTTTCTGCTAATTCGGAATTTCGGCTTCGTTTTGCTGATCGAGTCCAAAAGCACTACTTCAATGAGGGAGTGTTGACAGATGAGCATATAGCACTTCGTCACCAAGAGCTTAAAAATGAAATGAAACATGTTCTTCCCGATATGAGACCATATATTGGAAAGGTTTGGCTTTCTAAGCGTCGAGAGATTGTTATGGAGCAAATGGCTAGCATCGATTTGCAACGTTCTTTAAATGCTCCTAGTTTCAGTCAGCACGGTGGCATCATTAAGGCTGGATTTAAACTAGCGATAACAGCGCCGTCGGGTGCGATTTATTATACAATTGATGGCACGGATCCTAGTGGATCTAGGGCAAAAAAATTTGTAGATCAGATTGCCTTTAGTCGACATACAACTGTCAAGGCACGCACGCTTATAGATGGACGATGGAGTGCGCTTACAGAGGCTTCTTTCATTCCTAATGAACTTGGATTCCCGGTGAAGTTCAATGAGGTTATGTACAATCCTATTGGAGGAAGTGATTACGAATTTATTGAGATGAAAAATATCAGTCAGACTGAGGTTGATTTAAGTTGGCACAAGATGAAGGGTGTAAGCTTTCTCTTCAGGCTTCAGGCGAAACTTGATCCCGGGGAATCTATTGTTTTAGCAAGCAATAGCAACCCGGAAGCATTTGCTAAACGCTATCCGCGTCTGGAAGTTTACGGATGGTATAAAGGCCTTTTGGCTAATAGTGGGGAAAGATTGGCTCTAGAAAATACTGAAGGAATAGAAGTGTTAAAGTTTAAATATAACAATAAAGCTCCATGGCCAATAGCTGATGACAGTCAAGGTCGTTCACTCCAAATTATTGATCCTTTAGTTGATGCTAATAATCCTGCTAACTGGAAGCACAGTCCCCAAATAGGAGGCACTCCTGGGAAGTAGCTCTCAAATTATATTTATAACAAACTATGAACATTAAATATTTTTTCTTTTCTTTGGTTTTTTCTGCGATAGTAAAAAGTGGATTTGCTGCAGGAAGTTCGCCGGTTGATTATAAAGTTGAAGCTCAGCGGTTGATTCAAGGTGCAACAAACAGTGTTTTCGGATTTTCTCGCCTGGCTACTTTATGTGATAAGTTTGGACCTCGATTTACAGGCTCTAAGAACTTAGAGGATGCAATCGATTGGTGTCTTTCAGAGATGAAAAAAGACGGTTTTAAGAATGTGCGAGGTGAGGAGGTTACGGTTCCGCGTTGGGTCAGAGGGAATGAGTCAGTAGAGTTAATTAAGCCACGCAACCGTAAGTTGCCTATGCTGGGTTTGGGGGGGAGTGTTGGGACACCACCTGAAGGCATTACGGCAGATGTGTTAGTTGTAAGTGGCTTTGAAGATTTAAAGAAGCGATCCTCTGAGGCTAAAGGAAAAATTGTGTTATTTAATGTGCCGTTCACTGAGTATCGAGAGACGGTAATTGTTAGGACTCAGGGGGCAAATCATGCGGCTCGAGTTGGGGCTGTGGCTAGTTTAATCCGTTCGGTTGGACCCTTTTCGATGCAGACTCCTCACACGGGTGGCATGTCTTATGCCAGTGGAGTAAAAAAGATTCCGCATGCTGCTATTTCGCTAGAGGATGCTAATATGCTTACTCGTATGGCAGCTCGAGGAGAGTCGATAAGAATACGTTTGAAGATGGAGGCAAAGACGCTGCCTGATGGAATTTCTCGTAATGTAATTGCAGAAATTCCAGGTCGAGAGAAACCGGAGGAGATAGTTATTGTAAGTGGCCATATAGACTCGTGGGATGTTGGTCAGGGTGCAATGGATGATGGCGGTGGGTGTTTAGCCGCGTGGGAGGCCGCGCGGTTGATGCTCCAGCTTGGTTTACAGCCAAGGCGGACTGTTCGCATTGTGCTTTGGACCAATGAGGAGAATGGTATACGCGGTGCATTGCAGTATGCTAAGCGTCACGAATCTGCCTTGGCTAAGCATACATTGGCAATTGAGTCTGATGCTGGAGTATTTCAGCCGACTGGATTTGGGTTTCTTGGTAGTGGCCGTGGAATGGATATTATTCGTGGAGTTGCCAAACTCCTTGATCCTATTGGTTCTGGGAATGTTGAAAAAGGCTGTCGGGGTGCGGATGTGCTTAAGCTTGTGCGTGGCGGTGTGCCGGTGATGCATCTTGAAGTAGATCGCGAAAAATATTTTTGGTATCATCACACGGATGCCGACACTATGGATAAGCTCAATCCGGTTGAATTCAACCGTTGTGTTGCGGCAATGGCCGTGATGGCATTCGTTATCGCTGATCTACCAGAAACGCTTCCTCGCTGATTTGTTTAAGTGTTGACCGATTATTTTTTGCATGCACTATCCTTGGTTGTGATCAAAGTAAAGTGCGAAGCTTGCGGTGGAGAATCGCAATTTGAGGAATCTGATGCGGGCAAGGAGCAATCTTGTTCTTTGTGCGACGAATTATTATTAGTGGATTCTGCTAAATCGCCAGCTGAATTATCCAAGGAAGATCAAATGGCTCAATACGAGGAAGCCCTCAAAGAATCAGACTGGGGCCATCAACCTTGTTAGATTTTTCTATGGTATAAAAAAAGACCGGCAATTGAATGCCGGTCTTTTGTTGAATTGTTTTCAGGCGTAGATTTATAGCGCCTTCTTTGTGGTCTTGATGATAACTGCCCCAATTTGATAGGGGTCACCATTAGAAGCCGGACGACGATCTTCCAAGCGGCCTTTCCATCCATCCTCGATGGTTCCAACCGGTATACGGATTGACGCACCACGATCGGAAACTCCATAGGAGAATTTGTCAATCGCTTGAGTCTCGTGCAGACCTGTGAGGCGTTGATTGTTTTCTGCGCCGTACACGTCGATATGCTCACCAATGTTTTTACCAAACTCTTCGCATATTGCATTCATAAGCGTTTCACCGCCTTCGTCCCGCATTTTGCCACAGGAGAAATTAGCGTGCATGCCGGACCCATTCCAGTCGCCTGCTATTGGTTTTGGATGCCAATTTACAGAGATGCCATAGCGCTCCCCGATTCGCTCTAGGAGATAGCGAGCAACCCAAATTTGATCACCTGCATTACCTGCCCCTTTAGCGAAGATTTGGAATTCCCATTGTCCCATCATTACCTCTGCGTTAATGCCTTCAACATTTAATCCAGCATCTAGACAGATTTGTAAGTGTTCATCGACGATATCGCGGCCAACAGCGTTAGCGGCACCAACTGAGGTGTAGAATGGCCCTTGAGGTCCGGGAAAGCCCCCTTTCGGGAAACCAATGGGTAGATTGGTTTCGTTGTCCCACAAAACATATTCCTGCTCGAAACCAAACCAAAAGTCATCATCATCATCACTAATAGTGGCTCGTCCGTTGGATTCGTGAGGAGTGCTGTCAGCATTGAGTACCTCGCACATGACTAACCAGTTGTCGGTACCAATCTTGTCTGGGTCAGGGTACAGCGCAACCGGTTTTAGTAGACAGTCAGAGTCGTTGCCTGCGGCTTGCTCGGTTGAGGAGCCGTCGAACGACCATACTTTGCAGTCTTCCAGTGTTCCACCAAAGTCAGATACGACCATGGTCTTGCTTCGAAGGCTTTGAGTCGGCTTATAGCCGTCTAGCCAGATGTATTCGAGTTTAGCTTTGCTCATAATATCTCGTTTATCTATAGGTTTAAAAAAATAATTTACAGCAGAAAAAAGGATTCTGCAGTTTGCCTCAGGCTTTTGGCCCGGGGCATTTGGGTTTGATTGCACTCGGTAATCAAGATTTTTTTACTAGTTGTTAGTAACTTAGCTTGGAATACAAACGTTCCCCATCTCCCAAATAATGCCTCTTGTTTGGGCTAACCCTTATCAACTGTGTGCAATTTTGATGCCAACCAAATCAGTTTGATCAACAAATACTTCATTTTAGATTAATAATGGTCCATTCACATTGAATTAATTGTATTTATAGATTTTAAGTTTTGTAACTTGTTTCAAATTAGAGATGCATTTTTTTGATTAATTTGAATTCAAAACAACAGAGTGAATAAAAAACAACAGCTATACTTTATTCATTAATGTCGATTTTTGTTTTAGAAAAATAGGTTTAAACTATTGATATTCTGGTGATTAAGTAAATTAATATAATCTGCAAAAAAATATAATGGCATCGATAATGCTTATAAACTGTTGTCCTTAAGATGTTTAGGATTATGGAATTAGAACAATTACGTAATCGAATTTCTAGATGGCTTTTAGGATAAAAACTAAACAACTGAGCTTATATGAAACGAATCGCTTGTATTCTATCGTTACTGGCAGGCATTTGCCTGATCTCGTTCCCCGTTTTAGCACAAGAAGCTGCTGAAGCTGCAACCGCGACAGCCGCAGCCGAGGAAGCTGCAGCAGAACCAGCAGCTGAATTAAATGGCGCAAACACTGCATGGATCCTGACCGCTACAGCTTTGGTCTTGTTCATGACTATACCCGGTCTGTCGCTTTTTTATGCAGGCTTGGTAGGTCGTAAGAATGTACTCTCGGTATTGATGCACTGTTTTATGATCACAGCGGTGATGTCGGTGCTTTGGTTAATTTTCGGATACTCCTTTGCTTTTGGTGATGCCAGTCCTTATTTCGGTGGCTTCGGAAGCATCTTAGCAAGTGGCATAACCGCTGAGAGCATGAGTGGTGATATTCCGGAATTTTTGTTTTTTGGTTTTCAAATGACTTTTTTCATTATTACTCCTGCCCTGATGGTGGGTGCGTTTGTTGAAAGAATGAAGTTTTCTGCAATGCTTTTGTTTACATCAATTTGGGCATTGGTGGTTTATGCTCCGGTATGCCACTGGGTGTGGGGTGGTAATGGCTTTATGTTAGAATCTGGAACTATGGATTTAGCAGGAGGCATCGTGGTCCATATCACAGCTGGCATAGGTGCTTTAGCAGCCTGTATTATGGTGGGCCCGCGTAAGGGATATCCAACGGCGCAGTTTCAGCCGCATAGTTTACCGTTGTGTGTTACCGGTACAGGGATGCTATGGGTTGGCTGGTTCGGATTTAATGCTGGTAGTCAATTAGCTGCTAATGGTGATGCTGCCCAAACATTAGTTGTCACACACTTATCTGCTGCAACCGCTACAATTGTATGGTCTTTGGCTGAGAAAATTAAAAATGGGAAGGCCAGTGTGTTGGGTGCTGTTACTGGTTCTATTGCTGGATTAGCAGCAATTACGCCGGCCTCAGGCGAAGTTGGCCCTATTGGTGCTTTGGCTATTGGTGCTGCTTCAGGATTTATCTGTTGGTACGCCTCCGTAATCCTAAAGGCGAAGTTGGGTTATGACGATTCACTGGACGTTGTGGGTGTTCACGGTGTCGGCGGTTTGGTTGGTACTATATTGGTAGCCTTTTTTGCGGCTTCAACTTTGGGTGGTAAAAGATCAGTGGAAGCGGTGGGGGATGAAAAAGGCTATGAAGTGGGAAGCCAGCTTATGACTCAGCTTACATCTTCTGCTATTACAGTTGTATATACCTTAGTAGTATCGATTATTATTCTAAAAGTTGTAGGGATGATCTGTGGAGGCCTTCGTGTTTCTGATAGTGAAGAGGAAGACGGTCTAGATATTGCCGCTCACGGTGAATCCGGTTACAATTAAGTCTCTTTTGCCTTGGTTCAGCGAGTAATCAAGCATCAATAAATTAAAGACCCGACCGGGAAACCGGTCGGGTCTTTTGTTTCAATGAATAAGAACGGAATTTTGTTATAGGTTTTTTTCGATACGGAATAAATGCGTATCGTTTCTTAAGAATAGGGCTCCATCTGCAACGGCTGGTGATGCTTTGAATGTCCCCTTGAGTTGATTTGTTGCCAGCTTCTTAAATTTCTTTCCTGTAGATAAGACTGTGGCTTTGCCTTCTCGATTCAAAAAGTACAATCGATTTTGTATTTCAATTGGAGATGCATCGTAATTGCCTCCCAGTCTCTCGTTCCAAATTAATTCTCCTGTAAGTGCGTTCAGACAAGAAGCAACTCCGCCGTCATGAACAAAGTAGATTTCGGTATCTACCAGAATAGGTGATGAGACATGGGGAACTCCTTTTGAGTATTGCCATACAATTTGGTCTTCCCTTAATTTTCCTGAGCCAGGCCGAACTGTATAAATACAAAAATGATCCTGTCGAATGGAACCAACAACATAGAAGAGATTGTTCCCGTAGGAGGGCCGGCCGACAATTGAAAAACCGTTGTAAGGCATCCACCAGATTTCTTTGCCGTCATTAATATTATAGGATGCAACATGATCTGCACCTGAGCAAACTAGTTGAGTTATTCCTCCTACGGATTGAATAAGAGGAGTTGAATAAGACATTTTTGCAATGGCTTGTTTTTTTGCTGCAGCTTCCAGATGAGATCGCTCTTGTTTCCATTTGACCTTGCCTGTTTGTTTTTCTAAGGCGACTAAGAATTGGAAGTCAATGCCATCACATGTCAGAAATAAAAGGTCATTGTGGAGTACTGGTGAACTAGCTCCACCTTGGATAACGTTGTAATTAAAATCTGTATTTTTCCATATTACTTCACCTTTTTTATTTAGGCAGGCTGTTCCCCTCGGTCCGAAATGCACGAAGACATGTTTTTGGTCTATGACTGGAGTAGGTGATGCGTAACCGTTTAATCGATGTCGAGGTCCTGCGTCATCGGTTGAAATTATTTTAATATTATGAATTAGTTTGCCGTTGTCCTTATCAAGGCAGATTGCATGTAGAGATTTGCCTTCGTTTTCGGCACTAGTCATCCAGATCTGGTTATTGAAAATTACCGGTGAGGAAAAACCTTTTCCTGGAACTGGCATTTTCCATTTCACATTTTTCTCATCACTCCATTCAATAGGAATGTTTTTTTCCTTTGAATGTCCTTGTCCATCGGGTCCTCGGAATTGAGGCCAATCTGCTTTCATAGAACATGGGATCAATGCCGATAAAATTAGGAGAAAAGATTTTTTTTTCATGATTAACGCTTTGAGACTTAAGCTAATCATCTCGTTGACAGTTTTCAATGTTTAGGTCAGCGTCCGGTAACCGATCTTCTAGATTTTTCACGCCTGATTTAATGATGAAAACGCGGTTTAAAAGTGCCTTTACTTTAATTGAACTTCTAGTGGTTATTGCGATAATTGCTATTCTGGCGAGTTTACTTTTGCCTGCGCTTGCCAAGGCAAAAAGAAAGGCTGAGAACAGTATGTGTGCGAGCAATATGCATCAATGGGGGGTTGCTATTCGTATGTACGCTAATGATAATGATGGTTACTTTCCCAATATGGGCAAGGATCATATTCGGAATAGTGCAGATTTTGAGTGGGTATCAGGATCAATGCTTAAAAATTTCTTTCCTAACTATCTCTTAAAGCTAAATAAGGCTTCTCATACAAGGAGAGAGAATCTTCTTTTTTGTCCGACTGACAAGTTTCATCGGTATGTACACTCTGATAATTTCCAGACAGCTGTTAATGGTGGATTAATTGGTTATAAAACAATATTTAGTAATGACCTAACAGTAGCTCAGGGAAGCAATAACTATAGAGTCAATCCGGATTTCCCTAATGTAGCAGAGTGGGTGCTAAGAGAAAAAATGGATGGTCGGTTTCGGTCTGGTCCAATTTTCATGGATAATTTGCAAAGTGTTGGTAATTCCTGGTTTGCCTCAGGCAATATACCCTATGGGAGTCATGCTGGCTCCAACGGGGTTTTTGAAGGAGGCAACTTCCTTTTTGAGGATGGACATGTTCGTTGGTATAAGGGTTACAATGATGGGAAAAATCAGAAGGGCCAAATTGCACTAGCTGCAACCCAAGGCGGATGGCGGATTTATTTTGGATTATATGATTTGCAGTAAATGGAAGCGTTCTAAATCAGTTTATATAGTCGTTCCTAGCATCCGGTTGAGTGAGTCTGCGGTCTGGTAAATCAGCGCTTCAGGGTAGTGTGGATATGGGTGAAAGTATTCGAAGGTTAGGTAGCCGTCGTATCCGGTTTCATTGAAAGCTTCCATAACTGCTGGCCAGTTGGTTGTCCCGTCGAGTAGTGGTCGAAATGACTCTAGTGAGTGATCTGTTCCTTTCTTGGTGAATTCCTTCAAATGTACATTTCGAATGCGATTGCCTAGTATGCGTATCCAATGTTCAGGGAACTGAAACAACATAATATTACCAGTGTCAAAATGTACATGGACATGTTCACTACCAAAACCATCTACGAAACGTATCATTTCATCCGGCGATAGTAGATAGCCATTGAAGAAAATATTTTCCATATTGAGATGTACGTTTAGTTTTTCGGCTTTGGGTAGAAGTTTTCCGATGGCTTCCTTTGCGCGTTGATCACAGATGTCATTCGGAGTTGGCTCATGATCTTCTCGCCATGGCATATGTACTGCACCGGGAACGACGAGGAGGTTTTCGGTTCCCAGATGATGTGCGGCCTCTGTCATTAACCCTGCTAGTTCCATTCCGCGTTTGCGTTCAGTGGGGTTATTACTTGTCAACGGGTAGGGCCAAAATAGGAACGAGCACAATCCACTGATGGCTATCCCTATTTCTTCGGCCATTTTTCGAATTTCTTGGAAGTCTTTTGGACTTGATTTGGGGGACAAATCGCTTTCGAGATCGTAGTTCAACTCAATTCCGTCAAATCCCGCGTCTTTAGCTAACTGCAGACACTCTCGCAGATTCATTTTATCTGGATAAGGAAACGCCCAAAGATTGATTGATTTCTTCATTGCGAATTGTTTTGGCGATGATTTGCGCGGATCCGATTTTGTCTGGGCGATTGTGTTATTTGTGCTAACGGCAGCTAATCCAGTGGCGCCCATCGCCATTTTGAAGGCAGAACGTCTTGAAAATGATTTAACGGACTGCTCAGGGTTGCCCCAAGGAGCGACTAGTTTTGGGATTAGATCACTTTGATTTTTCATTATGTTCTATGGCAGTTCTACTATTTCTTTAGTGTCATTAGATAAGCCATGACATCGGCTAATTGTTGTTCGTTAAGAAGAAGATTCATCGGAGGCATGGGGCTTGCTCCGAGTTTGTCGAATCCTTCCGCCAGTGTGGCAGTCGGATTCACTAAGCTCTCATATAAGTAGGGCCGGTCTTTTCGGCTCGCAATTCCATCTAATGCTGGACCGATTACACCACCTTCATTGCCTATCTTGTGGCAACGAATACAGGAGGCAACGGCATGTTTATGGAAGATTTCTTTCCCCCGATCAGCTAGGCCTTGTACTTCTGTTTCTTCATCAGATTTTTTGTATATTGGTTTGACTTCCTGTAAGGATAGTTCGTCATACCATGCTATGCCCTTGGCTTGTCCCCAGCCGCCGAAAAGGCAATTAATGGTGAGATTTCCAGTTTGTGTGCATTCAAAGACTAGTTCAACTTTTTGCCAGTCATTGTTACCTTTTAGAGCGTTAGTTTTACCTTTGTGTTGTAGCTCATGAACGTTAAGAAGTGCGCCGTGACCACCATTGACACTTTCGGTTTTGATCCATGCACTAAGGGCATAGGTTGTTCCTGAATTTAGCTCTACGCTAGTATATATACTTGTGTCATGTCCGCTGCCGGACCGAATTTTCATCGAAGAGTTACCGCTTTTTATATAGTCAGCTCGTTTTTCGATTGTATGTTCGACATCCTTGCCTTTGGCGCTATATGTCCGAACTTCCCAGTTGGCAGGAAGCTTCCCATCGTTATTTTCAAATGAGGCATTCTTAAGTAGGTTTGGGCCGCGCTCGTAACCAACAATATTGGTTTGTTCAGCTCCGGCGGCTTGCAATGCTAGTTTAAGCCATTCGTCCTCCGCGTTGGTTTTATCTTTGGTTAAAACCCCTGCTGCACGCTTGTGCGTGTTCGACTCAGGGAACTGAGCAAGCTTAACCATGGCAGCTAGGCGTACATGCAAATCCTTGTCGGCTAGTGTCGCGCTATCGTAAAGCAACTGTTCGTCAGATTTCGTTTCTCCAAGTGCACGTATAGCGTTACGTTTGACTGTTGCATCTGAGCTGATTAGGCCGCTGCGTTTTGCTTCATCGTCAAGTTCTCCAAGACCTTCCAATGTCCAAAGAGCGTGGATAGCGCCAACCCCTTGACCAAGTATGCGTTTGCGAAGTGCTTTAGTGGTTTGTTTAATATTACCATCAACAATCAATCGCTGTGCGGTTTGTCGCCAAAATAAATTGTCGCTATCCAGTGCCTTCACGAGTTTGCGTGGACTTGCCTTAGCCAAAGACTTGATTTTTGACTTTGGTGCATTTTCCCAGATTACACGATATATACGGCCATGTTGGCGATCGCGATTTGGATTAATGTGTGCGTTACCTCGGCCATTTCGGGCTGCATAACCGCCCCGGCCTTCGCTTGGGGTCGGATTGTGTTGTATAATAAAATTGTACCAATCGGCGATCCAGAGGTGGCCGTCTGGTCCTACCTCGGCAACGATGGGCGAGAACCACTCATCCGCACTGGCTACAAAGCTGAATGCATTCTTTGCGGTATAGCCTGCACCTTTTTTTATGATATTGTATGTGCCGAGTAGGTTGCCAGTTGGGCCACAGACGAATGCTGAACGGTTGCGGTATTTTTCTGGGAAGGCATCGGAAGTAGCAAAAGCGTGACCGCAGCCGGCAGTGTATGCATTGAATGCGTCCACTTGTCTTATGTTAGGTGTGATGGGATGAAAAGCTGGCGTATCAGCAATCATTTTGGCGCTCATCTTCCGTTCCCCATTGTAAACAGTTGCAGGGATGCCACCATAAAATGTCGGATTATTGTTTGCGGTGGAACCGAAGACGTCGCCGGCTGTATTGAAACCAAGGCCCCATGTGTTGTTGTTGAATTGGTGGAGAAATTCAATATCAGTAGCATCAGATTTAAACCGGAATACACCCATTCCAAAATTATGCTCCTTTCCACCTAATGAGCCATTAAAGCGGGCATAGCCGACTGTTCCGTAAATCCAATTATCAAACCCGTATCGCAAATTGCTCGGGCCTGCATGAGTATCTCCTACGCCCCAGCCTGAAAAAAGCACCTCCTTAATATCTGCTTTATCGTCACCATTTGTGTCCTTAAGGAAATAGAATTCTGGAGCATGGGCGAGAATAATGCCCCCACGAGCAAAAGTTATAGAAGTAGGGATATTAAAGCCTTCGGCAAACACAGTGAACTTGTCAGCTTTGCCATCACCATTCGTATCTTCACAAATCTTAATTCGATCATTGCCTTTTCGGCCATCCTTAAATTCGTTTGGATAATCAACTGTTTCAACTACCCAAAGTCGTCCGCGTTCGTCCCAAGTCATATAAATTGGATTGATGATGTCCGGTTCTGAAGCAAAAAGCTCCATACGGAAGCCTATCGGTACTTGTGTGTATTTTATACTCTCTTCCGGAGAGAGAGGGAGTTGGTATTCGAGTGGTTCTTGGCGTCGTTCATAGTTTGGAATGTTATTACGTTTCTCGTATTTTAATGGCGTCCGTTTCGAAAGAAAATTTTCGTAACGCTTCCGTGTCTTGTCACCAACCGCCCAGATAATGCCGCTTTTTATTAGTTGATGAAAACCGGTATGGTTCCACACGCGTTGATCATGACCGGATGCAGTGTAAAAGACGCGGCCACGACCCTGAGTGCGTATCCATGTCCATGGTTCTGGTTTTGTATGTGGGTCTCCCTTCATAGCCTCTCGCACCATTAGCACAGTCCGATTTTCGGTATTGTGATTTGAATGAAAATAGGTTTCATCCCATGCAGTAAATTCCTTTACTCCATTCATTGCTGGATGATTAGGCTTTATAATTTTAGCTTTGAACTCAGAACCCTGATGGCTTTTGAAGCGGCCGCCTACAAGTTTATCAAATTCAGGTTCGTTTGCGAAACACCAGCTCGCGCAATGGACCGGTAAAAAGCCACCTCCGCTTTCGACAAAGTTTTTTAGGTTCTTCCATTGGTGTGGTTCAATTTTTCCGTGGTTTGCATAAAGTAATAGAGCGTCAAATTTTGACAAGTATTCCGAGTTTCCGAGTGCTTCTTCAACAGTAGTAACGTAGTCGAAATAGATCGCATCTCGCCCTAGTGCGCGAGAAAGCATTGGGTAGTAAGCGTTGGAATTGTGATGTTCGCTTTCGTGACCCAAGAACAATACGCGGATGGGGCCCTCGTTGGCATTTGCCAAGTTATAGGTTTTTGGGGCTACAAAAACACAGGTGAGGCATAGTAATGTCAGCAGTCTCATTTTTATCATCTTGAACGGACGAAAATTTAACGCTAACACAAGCTTGAGCAAGCTAAAGACAAGTTGATCTCAATAAAAAAGGCAAAAAAACGCAGCTTTTTAATATCTATAGATTGTGTTAGTATAAGAGACCGGGTTCGAAGGAGATGTGTTTGTTTTGCTTTTTTAAGGATGGGTGTTTAGCTGAATTCTCTTAACTAATATTCCGTTTTTCGGGATAGAATAAACAAAAATAAATAGAATATGACAAAATTTAAAGCAGGAGGTCGTCCTGATCTGCCCCAGATTGCAGAAAAGCTTAATCTGGATGCAGAGCAAATTATTGATATGCAGGCTGTTTCGGCAGTTTTGCCATTCCGAGTGAATGACTATGTAATCGAGAACTTGATCGAGCCCACCGATGTTCCGGATGATCCTATTTTTCAGCTTACATTCCCGCAGCGAGGGATGTTAGATGAAGTTGATTATAGGCATATGCGAGATTTAGTGGTTAGCGGAGCCTCCCAAGCTGATATTAAACTTGCGGCTAATAGGATTCGTAAAAAGCTCAATCCACATCCAGCAGGTCAGATGGAATTGAATGTACCCAAGCTTGAGGGCGAAGTGGTAGCTGGTATGCAGCATAAGTATCAGGAAACAGTCTTGTTTTTTCCATCTCAAGGTCAGACATGTCATGCTTATTGCAGCTACTGTTTTCGTTGGGCGCAGTTTGTAGGGAATTCTGATTTAAAATTTGCCAGCAAAGAGGCCGAGAACCTAGCTAGATATGTCCGGGAGAATCCGCAAGTAAGTAGTGTTTTAATAACTGGTGGCGATCCGATGGTGATGAAGACATCTATACTTCGTCGTTATATAGACCCTTTATTGAAGGAAGATTTGCCCAATTTACATAGCATTCGTATTGGAACAAAGGCGCTTGCTTATTGGCCGTATCGTTTTACTGAGGGGGAAGATGCAGACGACTTTCTTCGATTGATTGAGGATGTTAAAGCTGCTGGCAAACATCTTGCGATCATGGCGCATTCGAGCCATGTAAGGGAACTTGAGCCAGATATCGCACAGCTTGCAGTGAAGAGAGTGATTGATGCTGGTGCAGTCATCCGCTGTCAGGCGCCATTGATACGGAAGGTGAATGACAACGCAAATGTATGGGCACAGCTTTGGCGGAAACAAGTGCAACTGGGAATGGTGCCTTATTATATGTTTATTGAGCGCGATACTGGTGCAAAAGCTTATTTTGAAGTGCCGTTGGTTAGAGCTTTTAAAGTATTCAGCGAGGCTTACAATCAGGTTTCAGGGCTGTGTCGTACCGTGCGTGGCCCTTCCATGTCGGCTTCCCCAGGTAAGGTCTTAGTTGATGGCGTGACCGAGGTTGGAGGCGAGAAGGTTTTTGCACTCAAATTCCTCCAAGGCCGTGACCCTAGTTGGGTTAATCGCATTTTCTTTGCCAAGTACGACTCCAAGGCTACTTGGTTAGATGGTTTGAAGCCGGCGTTCGGGGAAGACACGTTTTTCTTTGAAAATCCGGTTCAAAATAAATTGCCTAAAACAATTCAAAAGCCGTGACACGGCTTGACCGCGCTTTCCTTGCGAGATTAGCATTGCCTTACCGTGATAGGACGCCATTGCATATTAATTATCTTATTCGCTGTCTTGAGCAAAATGGGGCTGTGTGCCCAACAGTCTTCTAGAGAATTTAATAACGGTATTGCCGCGATCGTTAATAATAAGGTTATTACTGCGGAAACGGTATTAAGGGAGCTTCCGATGGAAGTTTCTAGAGTTTATTTCTCGTTGCCCTTAAGTGAAAAGGAAAAATACAAGCAGCTTGCACTCAGGGGATTGATTCGTAAGGAGCTGATGCTAAATGAGTATCGGGAGAAGAATTACAATTTACCAGATTCCATTTTCGAGCAACGTATCAAGGAGACAATCCAAAGAGAGGGGCACACTCGTTCGAGCCTAATAAAAAATTTGAGATCCCAAGGTCAAACCTATGACGAATATACGAAGGACTATCGTGAGCAAATGATTCATTCAATCATGCGATCTGAGTTTATATCCACTAAGGGAATCGTTATTTCACCGCGCAAAATTGAGGAATACTATATTGCTAATAAGAATCAGTATCGAAAGGATAGGGAAATTAAACTCAGAATGATTGTTTTGGAAAATGCAAAACATGCTGGCGCTGCGGCGGCCCGGGGCTTAGCGGATGAAATCCATGCTAAATTGGCGGATGCTGAATCGTTCACACAAATGGCCCAGATTCATAGTGACCAAAATAATGCCAGTGGAGGTTTGCGCCCCCAATGGGACAAGAAAGGTGGTAGTCTTCATCCTAGCTTAGAGAAGGCGGCATTTGCTCTTGGGCAAGGGCAGGTTAGTTCTGTAATTCAACTATCCAATGCCTGTTTTATTATGCGTTGTGAAGAAATTCGCCAGACGAAACTCAAATCTCTTTCTGAGGTTAGAGATGAGATTGAAGATAATTTAATTGAACAGGCACGTAAGGCGCGCGCAGATAAATGGTTTAAGAAGCTGGAGGCTAAGGCGCATATCCAGACTTTTTCATTCTAAGCTTATATGAGTAAGCTTTTTTTAATCCAATATATATGATTTGAATGAACCGTGGGATCTTTAATCTTTTTTTGTTCTGTTTTTGTTTGATTCTGGTTGGACCTGGATTTTCGTTATCTGCTAAGGCGCAAGTTACCGCTACATTGGAAGTGAATAAGCCTCAGCTTCTTCCTCGTGAAACTTTCTTCGTTCGTTTAAAAATAGTAAATTTTTCCGGTCAAACGTTAGTGTTTGGCGAGGATAATAATTGGTTGCAATTCCAGATTGAAAACGAGGTTGGTGAGGTTCTTAATCCTATTTCGGAGCCTCCAAAGGTTGAAGGTCGTTTCACGGTTGAGTCTTCTATTCGTGCTACTAAGCAAATTGATTTATCTTCCTATTACGCCCTTGAAAAATCCGGTCGCTATAAGCTTACAGCCAAGCTTTATGTTAAACAGTGGGGTAGGTTACTGCCGATTAATCCGGTTAAATTTGATGTTGTAAATGGTTCGGTGCTTTGGCAGCAAATGTTTGGTGTGCCTTTGAAAAAGGGAGAGCTTTCATCTCAGCCTAAGCGTCGTCGATATGTTCTTCAAAAAGCCAAGAATCTAAGAATGATGACTCTTTATGTGAGGGTGGATGATGGTCCTGGTGGTCGGGTACATAAAGTTTCCCCGGTGTGTCCGATGGTAACCTTTAATGAGCCTGTTGCTCAGGTGGATCCTACTGGTAATTTGCATGTCCTTTGCCAGTCTGGTGCTAGGATTTATAATTATTCAGTATTAAGCCCTGATGGGGTAATTAAAATTAGGCATCATTACAACATTGTTGGAAGTCGTCCTCGTTTAGCTTTCAAGGAAGGGAAAATTGTTGTTGTAGGTGGTTTGAAACTCCTTCGGCCCGATGATGTCCCAAGCCGTAAGAATGATAATGAGAAACCGAAACTCATATTGCCTGAAACTTCAACTAAGCCAATTCCGGTGATTCGTGAGCCGATTGTAGACGTTAAAAAAAGCAAATAGTAGTTTGCCCCATTGCGTTTAATGAAAGCGAAATTAGCAATCCTGTTTGTATTTATTGTTGTGGCGTTTAATCAAATAGCTTGTAGCCGTGTTGGTTCGCCTAAGCCCTTAAAAGAAATGACATTCAATCAAGACGTCGCTTTTCTGGAAAAACATGTTGAAGTTATAACGCTAGGCAAGGGTCCTGGAAAACCGAAGGTCGCAATTGTTCCTGCCTACCAAGGTAGGGTGATGACTAGTACTGTCGGAGGTAGTAATAGCCCGAGCCATGGGTGGATTAACCGCGAGCTTATTGAAGCTGGTCGTAATGATCCTCACATTAATGCATATGGTGGTGAGGATCGGTTTTGGCTTGGGCCTGAAGGAGGTCAGTTTTCCATTTTTTTTAAGAAAGGTGATCCTTTTGATCTGGAGCACTGGCAGACACCTGCTTTAATTGATACTCAACCATACGAAGTAAAAACAAAAACAGACCGCGAGGTTACCTTTCGTCATGAGGCAAAAATAAAAAATTACTCCGATACCCATTTCCTTGTCCGAATTGAACGAACAGTGCGTTTATTGGATCGTTCAAGGATTGATGAACTACTTGGTTTGAAATTGCCTCCAGCTATTGATGTAGTTGCATATGAGACTGAGAATATTTTGACTAACACTGGCGATACCGCTTGGACCAAGGATGGAGGTTTGTTGTCGATATGGATACTTGGAATGTACAAGCATTCTGCGGATACGACGGTGTTGGTGCCATATGTCGAGGGTGACGAGGCTGATTTAGGGCCGATTGTTAACGCTGATTATTTTGGTGAAGTGCCGGCTGAACGGTTGAGAGTAAAGGATGGTGTGATTCGGTTTACTGCTGATGGTAAATATCGCAGTAAAATTGGACTTTCGCCTAAACGTGCCAAATCGATATTTGGAAGTCACGATGCGACTCGTCAGTTATTGACTCTTGTGCAGTATAATAAGCCGGAAGGAGCAACTAACTATGTCAACTCGATGTGGGAATTGCAGGACGAACCTTTCAAGGGTGATGTTGTTAACAGTTATAATGATGGGCCGCCTAGTCCTGGAGCAAAGCCTTTGGGGCCGTTTTATGAATTGGAATCCTCATCGCCAGCACTTGAGCTTAAACCAGATGAGTCATCCACACATATCCACC
>Ga0115011_10000902_pt1 | contig 22258 bp, 20 predicted proteins | sample TroAtlMetagenome_2_FD_88705 | JGI IMG/M metagenome (GOLD analysis project Ga0115011, IMG submission 88705) | Marine eukaryotic phytoplankton communities from Atlantic Ocean - Tropical Atlantic ANT8 Metagenome | ecosystem: Environmental > Aquatic > Marine > Oceanic | place: Tropical Atlantic...
GGAGGTAAGGAAGGCGGCTATACCTACTACTTCAAAGATGACAGTGCTACTCTTGCCGATGGTGAAGAGATGGCCATCTATGACGCGGCGATGAAGTACAAAGAAGACAAGCGTCCGCTCGTAGTACTTGGCGGCGCGCAGTATGGCTCAGGCTCTAGCCGTGACTGGGCTGCCAAGGGTACGATTTTGCTTGGTGTAAAAGCGGTACTCACCACCTCGTTTGAGCGTATTCACCGCTCAAACCTCGTCGGTATGGGCGTGCTGCCATTGACTTTCAAAGATGGCGAAGACGCTCAAACCTACAAGCTCGATGGCTCTGAAGTACTGAGCATCACTGGCCTGAACAATGGCGAGAGCAAAACCGCTCAAGTTACTGCCACTCGTGCAGATGGTTCAACTGAGAACTTTGAGGTCAACGTCGGTCTACAGACGCCAAAAGAGCGCGAATATGTCCGTCATGGCGGCGTACTGCACTATGTGTTGCGTCAGCTCGCAAGTGACAGTAAAAACGCTGCGTAATGGTTGATTAGAGTTTATATAATACAAAGCCCAATTCCAATAAAGTCTGGGATTGGGCTTTTTTGTGTCTGCTTGCTTTTTAATTACGGTGTGATTAGTCGTTTTGTGGTTGGGGAGCTAATCCTGCTTTTCGCTCCTATCCGCTGCTAGAATTTGCGAGAATGCAAATTCTCTTGCACTCGGACAAAGCAGTGCTTTGTTATTTCCTTGCTCAGGGCTAGCGGTGATATCATGTTCTTGCTGAGATTTATCGTGGTTTAAGTGGGTCTATATATCATGGTGCGCAGGGCGCACCCTACACCAGACTTATTTCTTCGATATGAAGAGGGATTTGTAGGGTAGGTTAGTCCAAGCGTAACCCGCCTAATTAATAACTATTAACTGGGATAAAACGCCTTTACATCATTCTCTACGAGAACTCAAAAAGCCCAACCCACCTCACATGCTAAGCACCCTTAGCCCTTCTCAGTAAGTAACTTAATACCCAAACCAATAAACACCGCACCGCTGATCTTATTCAGGATAGTTTCAATCGTTGGGTTTTCGCGTAGCTTTTTGCTAAATCTTGACGCCAGTAGTGCCAAGCATAAGCACCACACTAAGCCGGTTACGGCAAAGGTAAGACCTAATACCAAGAATGATAGCGTGCTATGCACGTAGCTTGGATCGATAAACTGCGGAAAAAAGGCAAGGAAGAATAGCGCGACTTTTGGATTAAAGGTATTGGTCAAGACGCCTTGCTTATATATTTTGCCGTAATCAAGTCGCTTTGCTGACGCGGCCTTATCATTAGTAGGTAAGCCTTTTGCTATGACAGCGTCCGATTTTTGCGTGAGCATCTTGACCCCTAAGTAGCATAAGTAGATGGCCCCAATATATTTAACAAAAGTAAAAGCTAATGGCGAGTTGGCTAAGATAATCGACAACCCTAGCGCTGCTAATACGGTGTGTACTAGTATTCCGGTGACAATACCTAACACTGAGTATAAACCCGCTTTGTTCCCTTGTGAGACACTGCGTGTGATGATATACATGGTATCAGTGCCTGGGGTAAGGTTTAATAAAATCGCTGCCATGACAAAACCTAGATAGTTCTCGATACCAAACATAGCGATACGCCTTTTATTTTATTATTTGAGCTTATTATTTTTTTGATGAGGTCAGCTATTAACAGCAAAGACAGTGGCATCTGCACCAGAACAATAGCAAATACTGACGCTAAATCCACAGATAAACCCCCTTTTGTACGTCTAAAAAGTTATCATCAACACTTTTTATTGTTTTAACTTTTCTTTAACAGTATTTTCCATCTATCCTATCAGACAACCGCTAAGCTGAGTACCTCATGAGTAGACGCGATCTTATTATTTTTATTAGCTTATCCTTTATGTGGTCGCTATCCTTTATATTTTATAGAGTCGGCGTGCCTGAGTTTGGCTCAATGTCGTTTGCCAGCTTGCGCGTCATATTTGCCGGTATCACGATGCTTATCTTTGTGATGTTCAATCCCTCTCATTTAGCTGCGGCTCGGCAGCACTGGAAACTACTGACGGTAGTGGGCCTAGTCTCTACAGCGATACCGTTTGTTTTATTCTCTTATGCCGCTCAAGCCGTGAATGCTGGCGTGCTCGCGGTACTCAATGCCGCAGTGCCGATGATGAGCGGCTTTATCGCGAGCACCTTTTTCAATGATAAGCTGTCAAAAAAGCAAACGCTTGGCTTATTTATCGGTATAGCTGGGGTGATTATCCTGATGAGCGAGAGCTTATTTGGCGGCGCGGTTACGGACTTAAGCTCAGGGCTACTCCCGATGGGTTATGCGCTATTAGGCTGTGTGGGTTATGCAGTAGGGGCAAACGTCACCAAGAACTATTTGCAAGACACCTCGCCTGTCGCCATTACCATTGGCGCTATGCTGATTGCCAGTGTGGTGATGCTACCGATAGCGATTTATGAGTTTCCGTATGGTCAGAGTATCAGCGTTAAGGCTTGGGTATCAGTGGTGTGTATCGGCGTATTCTCAACGGCTATCGCTTTTATCTTCATTAACGAGCTAATCAAGAGTATCGGACCGATGCGGGCGACTAGTATTACGCTCGTGATTCCGATATTTGCCATTATCTTTGGTTATATCTTACTAGGTGAAGCTTTAGATACAGCTGCCATTATAGGGTCAGCGGTGATACTTATCGGCACTTATTTATCACTGAACTTGTCTTTGGCCAGCTTTACGGAGTCCTCGCCGCCATTAGATGTAGAGCGTTGATAGCGTTATACAAAAAGCGTGACGCACAAAAAAGCTCAATCCTAATAAATTGAGGATTGAGCTTTTCTTGTTTTAACCAATCAAATTTATGATAAGTCTAGTTTATCGTACATTATCACCATAAGTGACGATAGGACGATCTAAGCGATGGCTAGTAGCCGCGTTTTTTGCACCTGCTATAGCAGCTACGAAAGTCAAGATCGCACTGATTAACCAAAATAGACCACTGTATAGAGCCGCTTTACGAGCCACTTCTTCAGCTTGTTGTAAATTCTGATCGACAGTTTGCTGTGCTTGGGCGATATACTGCTCAGTTTTCATCTTATACTCGTTAAATGACTGAGTAGCTTCATTACGTACTTCTAGCGCCTGCGCTTCAGTAAGGCCTTCTGCTTGTAGACGGTTAATAAGCTCATCACTTTTTAGCGTTTGTTCGATTGATGCCATACGCTGTTTTGCGTAGTCATCAATGTTACGCCAAGTATCAATGCTCGTGAAGTCCATATCAGCAACATCACCGCGAGTATTATTGATCATCTCTTCTAATACATTAGTAGTCGCTGCGATTTGCGTCTGATTCAGACCTTGCGTGTTTTTGGCAACTAAAGCATTAAGGTCTTTTTGGCTGATATTACCTGAAACCGTTTGATAGACTTGCTGTGCTTTTTGCTGCATTTGCTCAATAGAGCTATCAGGTGCGGCAACGGCTGCGGTTCCTGCCGCTGAAGTTCCGGCTGCGGCAACACCGCCAACTGTTTTTGCAGCTGTACTTACCGTACCGCCAACCACATTACCTGCAGTTGCCAAAATACTAGTAGCACCGCTCATTGCAAAAAAAGTGGTGAACAATACAATTAAAGCGGCAGTCAACATACCAGTTAAAGACGCATCTTTTTGATCGACTTCAGTGCCATCACCAAAGATAGCTTCTGGCGCTGAGAATTTGATAGCGTAGTAACCTGCGACAAAGGCACTGACTAAAGCGGTGATAGCCGCATAAATACCGCCAGCGATGCTGGTGCCTTTTAGGTCAAAAGGTAAAAACGAGCTAAGTACTAGTGCTAAAGCGACCATCGCCATGACAACGATCAGTCCCATGACGAGACCCGCTAGCACACCGCGCCAAGACGGCCGGCGCTGAGGGGAGTAAGTAGTAGGTAACATAGCGATTCCTTAAGTTTTATTTTAACTGCTAATAAATATCTTTGCCTAAACCGCTGAGACGATCTAGTAAGTCTCAGATGTCTACTGATTTATCCATAATTTAAATAAAAGCAGACCTTGATAAATATAAGCCAAGCATAAGGAATCAAAAGCGGTATTAATAATACAGTTAAGTATAAAAACAAAGCTATCGTGTATAGGAGTGTTAAGCAATGTGAAAGAATCGAGCAAGTGTAAAGTTGTGTTGATACTACGTTAGCTTTATACTCGATTTTCTATGATAAGGTATTGATATACATAGATATATGGATTGATTATAGCGAATGAACCGCTTTTAGATCAGTTAAGAGATACATCAAACTATATAAAATGAAGACATAAAAAAAGCTCAGTCATCAAAGATGACTGAGCTTTTCGTAGTGTATCTATTAGTCTTATCAGATGCTATACAGCAAAAGCGCTAATAAATGACGCCAAATAGTGGCGTCCCCAGGGGGATTCGAACCCCCGTTACCGCCGTGAAAGGGCGGTGTCCTAGGCCTCTAGACGATGGGGACGCATAGAGTGTCACAGCGGCTATCTTTCGATAGAGCTACAACGGTACTGCACAAGATCAGAGCGCTTATTTTATAAAAACAAGCCTTGCCTAGGTGCTGATACTGCCTCTTAACTGTGTTATCTAAAAGCTGTTTTATCTAACAATAGCTTTTGACGATAAAAGTATGGTGGAGCTAAACGGAGTCGAACCGTTGACCCCTTGCATGCCATGCAAGTGCTCTACCAACTGAGCTATAGCCCCTCGTTAAGAGTGAGCGTATTTTAGGTAAGTTATGTCGTGCTGTCAATAACTATTTTTGAAAAATAGCAAATATACTGAAAAAATAGCTGACAGGTGCGCGAGGCGCACCCTACAAAAGAGCTGATTTTTTGAATCAACTACTCAGCATCAGCCAAAAAGTCCGGTAGATCCGCCGCTTTTTTCTCAAGCTTTTTGAGTTTCTTTTTACCTAAGCCGCCAAGCACCTCAATCGCGTGGCGCAAGCGATTTAGGGTCATATCCGCGCCGATGATCCACATTGAGTTCATCACTGGTGTGGAGGAGGAGCTACCAGCGATAGCGATAAAGAAAGGCGCAATAAAGTCGCGCATCTTAATATCGAGCGCAGCAGATAAGCCTTTAATAGTGGCATAAATACTATCTTCTGACCATTCAGGTAATGACTCAAGCTGCCATAGTGTTAATTGGAGAATCTCCATGATTTGCTCAGGCGTGAGATTTTTGTGCTCAAAGTCGTCGCTGGTAATCTCAGGTAGGTTTTGGAAATAAAAACCACCCCAATTGACTGCGTCAGAGAGCAGCTCGATACGCGGCTGAATGGCGGCTGCCATTGCCGTGAGCTTATCGCTGTTATTGGCCCAATCGAGGATTTTGTGTTTTAGCTCTTCAGGCGTGAGCTCGCGTAGCCATTCGCTGTTTAGCCAATTGAGCTTTTCGATATCGAAGATAGGGCCGCCCAAAGAGACGCGCTGGATATCGAAGCTGGCTATCATCTCATCAAGCGTGAACTTCTCTTCATCATTCGGCATCGAGTAGCCCATACGGCCTAAGTAGTTGAGCAGCGCCTCTGGCAGCACGCCAGCATCACGATAATAAGTGATCGAGGTTGGGTTTTTACGCTTAGACAGCTTGGATTTATCCGGGTTACGTAGCAGCGGCATGTGGCAGAGCATTGGCATCTCCCAACCAAAGTACTCATAGAGCAGTTGATGCTTAGGCGCAGAGTTCAGCCACTCCTCGCCGCGCATGACATGACTGATCTGCATTAAGTGGTCATCAACGACGTTGGCTAGATGATACGTCGGCAGGCCGTCGGTCTTGAGCAGCACTTGCATATCGACTTGCTCCCACGGAATCTCAACGGTACCGCGTAGCATGTCTTCGACCTGACAAACGCCTTCGGTAGGCACACGCATACGGATCACAAACGGCTTACCCGATTCGGCAAGCTTGTCCGACTCTGCGCGCGGCAGGTCAGCATAACGACCGTCATAACGCGGCGTTTCACCGCGCGCCATTTGCTCAGCTCGCATCGCATCTAGCTCCTCAGGCGTACAAAAGCAGCGAAACGCGTGATCATTATCGAGCAGCTTTTGCGCGTGTTCTTTATAAATATCCGCGCGCTCGCTTTGACGATAAGGCGCATGGGGTCCGCCGACATCAGGACCTTCCGCCCAGTCAAGTCCCACCCAACGTAGCGCATCCAAGATCATCTGCTCGGAGGCCTCAGTGGAGCGCGCCTGATCGGTATCTTCGATACGCAGGATAAACTCGCCGCCATGCGCCTTGGCAAAGGCTAAATTAAACAGCGCAATATAAGCAGTGCCGACGTGCGGAAAGCCAGTAGGGGAGGGCGCAATACGAGTACGCACGGGACGAGTGGCAGGGGCTGGGCTGTGTGAAGTGTGTGAAGTGGTTTGCATCAGGTCGCCTTACATAGAATGATCAGTTAAAAAAATTGCTTATTGCTTTAGAAATGGAGTGAAGACGGTTATAACTAACCGCAAAAAATAGCGTAAAATAGAGCGCTATTATAACAGACAGCCAAGATATTTTTGGCGAAAAGCCCAGTTGGTGCTTGACTCGCTGTGTATCCTTGCGATAATAACGCTAGCGAGGCATAACTTGTTTATTTTTATCCTGTTTTTTTACAACATTATTGGCCCATAGGGTCGTCATCTATTGAGTTATTTGTGTCATTATCGAAGCCAAAGCCCAGTCCAAAATTAGCTGACCAAGCAGCAACGCAGTCTGCTACTGCTACTGCTAATGAATCAGAGTTTAGTCATCAAGCGGTGCTGCTAGAAGAAGCGGTCGCGGCGGTACTTGGTGTCAAATCACTGCCGAAAGCCAGTAGCGACAACAGTCTACAAGCGCGCGGCATCTATGTCGATGCGACTTTTGGGCGCGGTGGTCATAGCCGCCTGCTACTCTCGCAATTGGCTGACGATGCCAAGCTCATTGTCTTCGATAAAGATCCGACAGCGATTGCTGTGGCTAATGAATTGGCAGCTACAGATAACCGCGTAACCGTTGTGCATGATAGCTTTGCCACTTTGACAGATAGCTTAGCTGCGCTTGGTATTAGTCAAGTTGATGGGCTCATGGCAGATCTAGGTATCTCCTCGCCGCAGATAGATGATGGTAGCCGCGGCTTTAGTTTTATGCGTGATGGCGCTGTCGATATGCGTATGGATACCAGCCGTGGTCAGTCGGTTGCTGATTGGCTTGCGCAAGTCGATGATGAGACTTTGGCCAACGTGTTATACGAGTTTGGTGAGGAGCGCCACAGCCGCCGTATTGCGCGTGCAATCAAGCAGATGGACAGCTATGAGTCGACGCTTGCGCTGGCGGAGGTCATCAAAGAGGCGCATCCGAACTGGCAACGCGGTAAACATCCGGCGACGCAGAGCTTTCAGGCGATGCGCATCTTTATCAATAATGAGCTTGGCGATGTTGATAGTTTTTTGACGCAGAGCCTTAGGGTATTAAAGACAGGTGGTCAGCTGTCGGTGATCAGCTTTCACTCATTAGAGGATCGCCGCATTAAGCAGTTTTTGCAGCGTCATAGTAAGGGGCAGTATCCTGAGGACGAAAACCTGCCGATGCCACCTAAGCGTCCGCGTTACTTTAATAAACCTAAGCGCATCGGCCCAAGCAAATCTGAGATCGCTCAAAATCCGCGCTCGCGTAGTGCTTGGCTACGTGCGGCGACTCGTACTGATATCGCTTATGAGCACCGATCTGATTGAGCGTTGAATCAATATAAGATTTCACGGTGATCAAATAGTTAGTTAAAACTGAAAATCTCTTTATAGTAAAAATACAAAATTGCAAAAACATAAGGTTTTCAGCCATCGTTGCTTAGTATAATGTTGCAACGGATACGTAACCGTTAAAAAGCCGTAAGTAATGGCAGTTAAACTAACCTGCTAGTTACTGTTGAGTTGTACTAAAAAATAGCTGTTCGTTTTTATTTATCTTTAAGTCCACCTTTTTGAGATCGTCATGGCAATATCTGGCAAACCTAAATCCGGCCGCGTAGCAAGCCCAACTCATAGCGATGTGGGCGAGATGTTTGCACAGCGTTTTAGTGTAATAAATATCTATGTAATGGTGCTATTACTGCTTGCGGCGGGTATTGTCTGGAGTGGTATCAAAACAGCTGAGGCAGTGCAACAATACCATCAGGACTATAAAACTTTGCAAGATATGAAAAAACAACAGCGCAAATTGCAAGTAGAGCATCAACGCTTGCTCATTGAGCAGCAAACCTTTAGTGCCACACCGCAGATTGCTAGCCGCGCAGTTGCAGAACTAGGCATGTACTCGCCGACGCTAAAAGACAAGCTCATTATTCAGCCGGGCGCTCCGGTGATAGCGGGCGACTCTTTTGCTCGCGCTGATACTGATAATAGTAGTACTGATGTTGCCAATACTGATCTTAGCCCAGAAAGCCCGTCCGCTGCAGACTCTAGAGGGGATGGACAATGAGTAGCAAAAAGTCATCAACCGATAAAAAATCAGCTAGCGGTAAAGTAATAAAACCACTGCGCCCGGCTAATAAAGCAAAAGCGCAGCAAAAAGCTAAAGGTAACGCTCCTAGTGCGGGTAAAAAAATATTCTCTCGTAAGAAAAAGAGCGACGCACAAGGCGCTTACACTAGCGTAAAGAACCGTAAATCGAAACGCACCATTATGAGTAAGGCCTCAGGTGCGTCTTCGCGCGGCGGCTTTGAATATGACAAAAACCGCTTTCGGATGGTGTGGGCCATCGCCTTAACGTTCTTGGTGCTATTGATAGGCCGTGCTTATTATATTCAAGTTGCCAACGCCCAGTTTTATCAAGATAAAGGTAATGAGCTAATCACCAGCGAGCGCACACAAAAATCCTATCGCGGCATGATTACCGACCGCAATAATTTACCTTTAGCGGTCAGTGCACCACTCGCGACTGTCTCCTTTAGTCCGCACGACTATGCGCGCGAGTACTATGAGCTCAACCGAGTCATCATTGAAAACCCCAGTCAACCAGTACTACGAGCGCGGATGCAAAAGCGCTTGGATAATATGGATCTGACGGTATTGGCCGCCGCGGCTAATATTCCGGTAGCTGAGCTTGAAAAGGCCGCCGCTATCGATAAGAGCGTCGATGTCACCGATGATGAGGCGGTTAAAGCGGCTCTGCCTTCAGGCCCAGGTTCACACTACCTGCCATTACTCAATAAAGTCACTCCAGAGATCGCTCAAAGCGTCAGCTCGCTTGACTTCCCAGGCGTCTATGAGAGAAACTTCTTTCAGCGCTATTATCCTCAGCCGCAGCCCAATGCGCAGCTACTTGGCTTTATGGGTCAAAACGCCAATGATCCTGACGGCGGCTATGAGGGCCGCGCGGGTATTGAGCGTCAGTTTGAGCAAATACTAGCAGGAGAGGACGGTAAGGTCTTAGTGCTAAAAGATGCCAAGCAGAACAGTCTCAAAGAGATTAAGCAATTAAAGCCAGAAGTCGCAGGCAAAGATGTGGCTTTGACTATTGATTCGCGCTTGCAGTACCTGCTTTATAAAGAATTAGAGAAAGCTGGACGTTTGCAGCAGGCGCGTTGGTCGACGGGTATGATAGTAGACGTGCAAAACGGTGAGGTATTAGCCTTGTCGACTTGGCCTTCTTTTAACTCTAATAATCTCAATGAGATGACCGGCGAAAACCAGCGAAACCGTGCGCTGTTAGACGTCTTTGAGCCAGGCTCAGTGATGAAGCCATTTACTGTGGCTGCGGCGTTAGACTCGGGTAAATATACCGCGACGTCATTGATTGATACCAATCCAGGCTCAATACGCGTTCGCGGCTATACCATTCGCGATCACCGTAATCTCGGCATGATCAACATGGGCACGCTACTACAAAAATCGAGTAACGTTGCCTCGACCAAGATTGCATTATCCCTGCCGCCTGATGCCATTACCAATATGCAAAAGCAGTTTGGCTTTGGTGAAAAAACCCCATTGCAGTTCCCGGGCGAGGGTAGTGGTCTGGTGGTCACGCCAAAAGAAAAAGAAACCTCGCGCCGAGCCACCGTCAGTTATGGCTATGGTATGGAAGCGACACTTGCACAAGTCGCGCAAGCTTATGCGGCATTAGCGGCAGGCGGGGTCATGCATCCTTTAACCTTGACTAAGACCGACAAACCGCTGCCTAGTAAGCGCATCATGGAGCATGATCAGGCGATGGCCATCGTCGAGATGCTTGAGTCAGTAACGCTGCCCGGTGGTACCGCAAAAGCGGCGAACATCGATGGCTACCGCGTCGCTGGCAAGACCGGTACCTCGCGCCGTATCAACCCAGATGGCGGCTACTACACCGATCAGTATCGTAATATCTTCGCCGGTATGGCGCCTGCGTCCAACCCAAGGCTGGTGGGCGTGATGCTCATCGAAGACCCGCGCGCGCAGATTTATGCGGGTCTGACTGTCGCTCCTGTCTTTCATAATGTCATGAAAGAGGCGCTACGCCTGTATAATGTGCCACTTGATAAGCCACTACAAACGCAAGAGCAGTAGCAAGCTTGAGGCTAAGCATTCACTTTATTTTATTTTAAAGCTCTAGGATTTTTCATGACCGACGCTTATCAAGTTAACAGTGATCAAAGCAGTACTGACCAGAACAATAATGACCAAAGCAATAATGACCAAAGCAGTACCGTGACCTTGCAGCAGCTACTAGAAAACAGAGACGTCAGCAGTACTTTGGCACGTGAGCGTCTAGCACAACAATTAGCGGCCATTACTGATTTGAATGCTGTGCTGGATATTGCTTTTGCCCAATTGCGTTTAGATAGTCGGCAAGTGAGCGAAAACGATGCTTTTATCCTTTTAAAGAGCCAAACACCAAACTGTCAGCAGAGCCGTCGTTATTTGCAACAAGCAGCAAAGAGCGCGGCTTTTATCTTATCTGAGCTAGATCCCGAAGCCCTGCTTAGCGAAGCTAACGCGCCAGCCGATGCTAATATTCAGCTGAATGATAATAAATTAGCGGCTGAGCAGCCACTAACGAATCTGCCTTGTCCTGTAGTTTATGTACCTAATATCCGCGATTTTTTTGGTGACTTAGTGCAGCTGCGGCTGCAATATGCGCAGCCGGTAGTCTTGCCAACAGTCGCTGCGGTCACTGGTACCAATGGCAAGACCACGATCAGCCAACTGGTCGCCCAGCTTACGCAGTTAGCGGGCATGAGTAGCGCGGTGATGGGCACAGCAGGTAATGGTAAATTAGAGGCGTTGGTACAAGCCAGCCATACCACTGGCGATGCGCTAGCGGTGCAGCAGTTTTTGCAGAATATGGGCGCGCAGCAAGTCGATCTCTTAGCGCTAGAGGCCAGCTCGCACGGTCTTGACCAGCAGCGTCTGCAAGGCGTGCCGATTAAAGTTGCTATTTATACCAATCTGTCGCGTGATCATTTAGATTATCATGCCGATATGGATGAGTATGTGGCGGCCAAAGCAAAGCTTTTTGATAAACAGCATTTCCCTAGTCTGACTCATGCCATTATCAATATCGATGATGAGCATACGCAAACTATGCTCGATACCGCGCAAGCGAGTGGGCTTAAAGTTTGGACTTATAGTCTAGACCCATCTATGAATGCCACCTTTAGCGCCGCTAGTATTGAGCCAAGCTTGCAAGGCGTGACGATAGCTATGCAGAGCGAATTTGGTAATATTGAGATGGTCAGTCCACTATTAGGGCGCTTCAATGTTGCCAATCTATTGGCGGCTATTGCAGCGGCGGTGGCGCTCGGGGTAGATATTGAGCGCATCAGCGACTTGGTGCCTAAGCTGCACGGCGCTGTCGGACGCATGCAGCGCGTGACCTCAAATAATGGCTGCTTTATCGTCGATTATGCACATACGCCGGACGCGCTCAGTCAAGTATTGACAAGCCTTAAAGCGCACTGTGAAGGTCAGCTTTGGGCAGTGTTTGGCTGCGGCGGCGATCGTGATGCTGGCAAGCGCCCTATTATGGCGCAAGCGGGGCTAGCTGGCGCTGATCGGGTCATATTGACCGCCGATAATCCGCGTAGCGAAGACCCCAATATCATCTTACAAGATATGCAAGCTGGCATGACGGACGAGCAATATGAGCGCACCTATATCGAGCCTGCGCGGCAAAAGGCGATAGAGCACGCCGTCAAAAATGCAGCGGCCAATGATATCGTCGTGATCGCCGGCAAAGGCCATGAGACTTATCAGGAAATCAAAGGCGTGCGTTATGACTTCGATGACAGTGTTATCTTGCAGCAAGCACTCAAACAAGCAAAGCGTGCCTAGTCTAAATCATCTAGAGCACAAGCTTTCTTGAAACATAAACACAGACTATGAGCTACTAAGTCTCAGTCAAACATCTATAAAAGTAGTCGTTAATTATTAATATACAAGGTATTCACTATGACAGCTGACCACCATAATACTATTCAGTCGCAAGGACTGTATGTCTGGCAAGCAGATAACTTGCTGGCAGCGACAGCAGCGCTTAGTGGACATTGGCAACCAGCGCAGGAGAGCCAAGACAGTACCGAGCTGGAGGTGACGAGCAATCGTATCACTACAGATACGCGTACCATCCAAGCAGGGGATATATTCTTAGCTTTAAGTGGTGATAATTTTGATGGACATGATTATATTAACGTTGCGGCCTCTAAAGGCGCTATCGCTGCTATCGTCTCGCGTCCTATCTCAACAAGCATTGCGCAGTTAGTCGTTGATGACACCCGTCTGGCTTTGGGTCAGCTCGCTGCGTATCGTCGTCAGCAGCATCCCAATCTAACCGTTATTGCCATTACCGGCTCCAGTGGTAAGACGACCTGTAAAGAGATGCTCGGTAGTATCTTTGGTCGCCTAGCGCCCACATTGATCACCCGTGGTAATCTCAATAATGATTTAGGCGTACCCATGATGCTGCTTGAGCTGTCTGATCATCATCGTTACGCCGTATTAGAATTGGGCGCCAATCATATCGGCGAGATCGCTTATACCACTGAGATTGTCCGTCCTGATGTGGCCTGTATTCTCAATATCGGTACGGCGCATTTAGGCGAGTTTGGTAGCCGTGAAGGTATCTGCCAAACCAAATCTGAGATTTACCACACCTTGACAGATAACCAGTTTGCGATTGTGCCGGACAAAGATGACTTCACCAATCAGCTGCGCCGTACTGCTGAAAAAAACACCGCAAAAGTAATCGGTTTTGGCAATACCGACGTCAGTGCGAGCCACTTAGACGTTGAGCCTGAGCGCAGCGAGTTTAAATTACATATCGGCACGCAGGTAAAAGATATCTGTCTGCCACTCGCCGGTGAGCATAATGTCAATAACGCGCTAGCGGCAGCGGCTTGCGCTTATGCGTTAGCGATCGATGTTGAAGATATTGTCATCGGTTTAGAAAACACCCGTCCAGCCAAAGGCCGTCTCAACAGTCAAATACTAGGCAATCATCGCTTGATTGATGATACTTATAATGCCAATCCGCACGCCGTACGCGCCGCTGCCAAAGTCTTAGCGGCGCAAACCGGTACGCAAGTTATGGTACTTGGCGACATCGGTGAGCTGGGCGACGCTGCAGTTAGCGAGCATCAAAGCTTAGGCCGTACTATTGCTGCTATCGGTATTAATGTACTGCTTTGCGTTGGGGAGTACGCTCGGTACACGGTGGCCGGAGCCGAAGAGATCGGCGGTATTACCGCGCATGATTTTGAGGATAAAGACAGCTTATTACAGTATCTCCAGCAGTATCTACAAGCGCAGCAAGCACATCCTTGCACTGTGTTATTCAAAGGGTCTCGTTTTATGGAAATGGAAACCCTCATCAATGCGCTAATCGAGGAGTAAGCGGTGTTAGTTTGGTTTTTTGAATGGCTCAGCCAGTATTATTCGCCGTTTTCTGCGGTATCCTCTTTGACGCTGCGCGCACTATTAGCGGTCATTACCGCTTTAGGGTTTAGTCTGCTCTTAGGCCGGCGGGTGATTCGTCATCTGCGTACTCTTCGCTATGGACAGGCCATTCGTGATGATGGTCCGCAGTCGCATTTGGCCAAGACAGGTACGCCAACGATGGGCGGGGTGCTTATCCTCACCTCTATTGGCGTGGCGAGTCTGTTGTGGGCGCGCTTAGATAACCCTTACGTTTGGATTTTGCTTGTGGTGATGGTTATCTTTGGCGCGGTCGGTTGGGCTGACGACTGGTTGAAGATTAAATACAAAGATCCTAAAGGGCTGATTGCGCGTAAGAAGTACTTTTGGCTATCAGTCGGTGCTATCTTTGTCGGGGTCTCTTTATACTATATTGCGACCCTGCAACCTGATACTGCTACGACGCGAATGATGCAGGATCTGCTGCTGCCAGTATTTAAGGACTGGTACATTCCGTTTTCTGCAGTGCCGTTTGGCATTGCCTTTATTATCTTTACTTACTTTGTGATTAACGGTGCTTCTAACGCGGTTAACTTAACCGACGGTTTAGATGGTCTGGCGATACTGCCAGTAGTGTTGGTCGCTGCAGGCCTTGGCGCGATGGCTTATGTCTCAGGTGATGTGCGCTTCTCAGAGTACTTACACGTGCCTTATATACCTTATAATTCAGAGGTCATTATCGTCTGCGGGGCGATGGTCGGCGCAGGACTCGGGTTTTTGTGGTTCAACGCTCATCCCGCGCAAGTGTTTATGGGTGATGTTGGCGCGTTAGCACTGGGCGCGATGCTCGGTACGATCGCGGTGATGACCCGCCAAGAGATTGCCTTTGCCATTATGGGCGGCTTATTTGTCGCCGAAGCGATATCGGTGATATTGCAAGTTGGCTCTTATAAGCTACGCAAAAAACGCATCTTTCGTATGGCGCCGCTGCATCATCATTTCGAAGAGATCGGCTGGAAAGAGACACAGGTAGTAGCCAGATTTTGGATTATTGCCATTGTGCTCGTGGTGCTAGGGTTGATGACGTTAAAACTGCGTTAAATGCTTGCTTGATTAGGTTCAATACTCCTGATCACTCAGCCAAAAAGCCACTCTAGATTATTTTAGAGTGGCTTTTTTATCGCTTATCGGCAGTGATTTTTGCTAAGATGCTGATGTTAAACTATTGAGTAAATTTAGAAGAGGTTAAGAGACTGGTGTCGATATTTATATGTCCTATTTGCCAATCGCCGCTAGTACCAGCAGCTGATACTTGGCGCTGTGATGGCAGCTTAAACCCTAAAAACACTTGCCATCCTTTTGATATAGCACGGCAAGGCTATGTCAACTTACTGCCTGTACAGCAAAAAAAATCCAAAGCGCCCGGCGACAGTAGCGACTCTATCCTTGCTCGGAAGCGGTTTTTGGCTGCCGGTTATTATCAGCCGTTACAAGATCTGCTCTGTGAGCGGATACAAAGCATCTTGCCACAAGACGGCGCAAGAAAAAATAAAGAGTCTGTGACGTGGTTAGATATTGGCTGCGGCGAGGGGTATTACACGGGAGCTATTGCGCAAACCAAGGGCATTGATCGCTTGATCGCCGCCGATATTAGCAAGGCTGCCGTGTTAGAAGTGGCCAAAGCGAGCAAAGCGGCTAAGCGCTTATGGCTAGAGGCTGATAAGCTGGATGACAGCAAAGCGACTATTTATCCTATCGTCACAAGCGCCGCCCATCTTCCGCTAAGTAATAATAGCTTGATGGGTATCAGTAGTGTTTTTAGCCCGATATTGCCCACAGCTTTTAATGATGTCTTGCAGCAGGGCGGCTATGTAGTGATAGCTAAGCCCGATATTAGCCATTTGGCTAGCGTGCGCGAGGCGCTATTTGATGAAGTACGTGAGCATAATTCAGATAAGTTTTTGACTGAGCTTGCGCCTTTTTTTGATTTATTAGAGACTCATAAAGTCAGCACTGAGCTGAGCTTGTCTGAGCAAGCATTAGCGGACTTATTAACCATGACCCCTTATGCTTATCGTGCCCAGCCCGATAAACGGCGAGCGCTCTTGGCAAAAGCGGCAGCGGCGAGCTTTAACACGGAAGCCAGATTTGTGGTTTATATCCTAAAAAAACGGCCGTTATAGCCTATTATAGTCGATTCTAAATAAAATAGAGACATATAAGCGGGTGTTTTGACACTGTTTTGAGAATATGTCTGATCAAGCTAAGGTCTGTTTAGCTCTTTAGAGTCGACTATACCGTATTTTATGCCGCTCAATATATCAAAACGTAAGCTAAAGACTGTGTTTAACTTGTGTTTAACATTATCAATACTACATTTGAGACAGGCATTAAAAAACGCAGCCAGCTTTTGAGCGACTGCGATTTCTTCGATTAGATTTTGAGAGTTAGACTTTTTTAATTAAGCCTAGCGTTTGCCTCATTGGTTCATATGACCCTCTTGATTCATGTGGCCTTTGTTTATCATATGGCCATCTTGATTCATATGACCTCGTTTCATCATATGACCGCCTTGTTTCATATGCTGCGCGCGCATTGTCGCAAGTTTCTGGCGTTGTTCTGGGGTTAATATATTCATCATGGCTTCACGGTTTTGCATATGATTACCACGATTATTCTGTCTAAGCGCTTGAATTTGCGCTTTTTGATTGGTGCTTAAATTTAGCTCAGCCATCATATTACTCATCATAGTGTTCATGCCGCTGTGCATATGCTGACCGCCATTATTATGCTGCATTTGCTGCATATTGTTATGAGGCATAGTGTTATTAGCATTCGTATTGGCACAAGCGCTAATCGCTGTAAGGCTTGAGAGTGCAAGAGTGGCATTTAGTAATAACTTTTTCATAAAAGCTCCTTGTTTTTATAATGAAATTTATATTATATGTTAACATAATTTATTTATAATGAAAGTATCTATAGTGTAAAGTATACTGCCGACGCTACTATGTATAAGACTTTATTAAAGGGAGTCAGCATTTTAGAGTTATATTTTATTGATAGATTAAGTGACAATCTCATTATTAATGGCTTTTGCCCAGCGCCGACTCTTGTTATGACAGCGATTGCAAAGCTCATGCGCCTGCGTCAGATAAGCGACATTGCCGCAGTACATACACGCGTAGTGATAGTTGGGTTGAACTTGCTGCACCGCTTGCTAGGGTTTAGGAAATAGCGGTAGACCATAACGGGTATCTTCGAGCGGATAGAGCACGAGACTGAAATTGCCATTGACCTCTAACAGACCGATACGCACTTGCCGTAAGTGCTCAACGCCTTGTCGGCGCATCTCAGAGAAAAACTCATCGTGCGACATTTTACCTTCTTTTATTTTTTCTAGTACCAAGCGGCCATTTTCGACGATATAAACGGGTTTTCCTTCTAATAGATACTCAAAAGGCTGATACTTCATCATAAACCATGTGCATAAGCGGTACAGGCCGATGACTACGCTCATGATGATCACCGCTTGAATAATGGGCAGATCCTCAGTGAACATCGGATCGCCTGCAATAGAGCCAAGTGACAAATAAGCCCAAAACCATAACGGTCGCAAAAACGCCCCAAGTTGCGAGGGTGACAGCAGGTTTAAGTCCGACTCGAAACGACTGAAAGGAAGTGCGCAGGCCGCCATCAAGCAAGATACAGGCTAAGGCAGCTTGACCGATAAAGTTGGCAATATTGTATTGTGAGAACTCAATACCCAGCAGACCTTCTTCACCTGCGAGCATGCCCACTATTAAGAATAGCAGCAACAAAGGTACGCCTAAACGCGCTGATAAGGTGCTCGCCATAATGCTAGCGAAAATCAGTAATGCCCCTACTAAATATAGGACGTTTAAGGTATCCATTTTTTATATCCTAATACTCGCCCAATAGCCAACCGCTAACAAAAGCAAAATACTCACGAAACCAAGCGTTATAGCGGATAGATAGAGGTGTGGGGCTGGCGACGGTAATGGGCTGGGTATAGCCTTGATGGCGCGCAATAGCGGCTGAGCGTATAGTATGAAAATCGCTAGTAACGATAGCAATAGGTGCTTTGATACTGATTCCTTGTGCGGCGAGGAGTGATTTTGAGTTCGCCAAGTTCTCCTCAGTGCTGGTGCTTTTGTCTTCTTGCCATACACTATCTAGTGCAATCTGGTGCGCCTCATTTAAGTAGCTGGCCATAATATCAGCCTCGCTACGATCGCGCCCGAAGCCAACGCCGCCACTAGTGATAGCGATGGCTGCTGGCTGAGCAATAATAATCGGCGCGGCGCTATCTAAACGACTCGCCAGTGTCGGGGTAGGTTTGCCATCGACCGTACCTGAGCCCAAAACGATAATCGCTGCGAGATCTGGTAGTGGCTGACGGCTGAGCTCAATTTGCTGCTGTAGCGAGATGATAAACACCGCGAAGCTGACTAACCAAACGCTGAATAATCCCCATAGCGCGTACCAACCACGCTTAAGTAAAGGCCTGCGCTTAATGAATCTTTGTATTCGCGGCCACGACAGTCCATGCGCGACAAATATCAGCCCAATCATCAAGGGGACAGTAGTGCCGAAGTTGATCTTGCCTACCGCTATTAGCGCGGCACATTCAACAATAATTACCGCGCCTGCCACGGTTAAAATAATACGAGTTAACGTTAATAAAGGCTTTCGCATAGTAAGTATTGACTCGTGATAGTAGGGTAAAATTGGCAAACAAAACCCACCGGTTAAGTGGGCTCTGATTTTATAATAGGCTATAGGCTAGCGACTAGTAAAGGTGATAGCTTGATAACTACCGATATCGACAGGTTGGCTAATCGCGACTTTACTCGCTAGGATATCGCCTTGTGCGTTGATTTTGTAGCACTCTGTAGAGCTGCCATGAGTAACATTATTGAGCAGTAGGTTCTCTGAGGTCTCTATACATAGCCAAGCTTGGGTTTTATTCTCGCGCGTCAGTGACCAGCTTTGTTTATAGCTGCCGGTCTGTTTGCGCATACTACTATCACTATAGACGTTTTCAGTGATCAGCTGACTGCTGTCGCCAATGCTTGCCAGCTTGGGAATGGGCGCAGTCTGCTTAGATAGCGAGTATCTACCACTAGTGTCTGTAAAACCGTGAAACTCTAGTGGATTTGTCGTGAAGTAGTTGGTAGCAACCGATTGATTAGTGATTTGATCGAAGCGCTTGGTGATCGTGCCAATATCGGCCGCTTGTACGCTTTTATTATTAAAAACCGTAGCGCCTTTGGGAGTGACGTTGATGTCAGCGACGATCGTTTGCTCATCGACTTTGGCGTATAGTCTTTCGCTACGCGGCTGGGTGTAGATGTTAAGAAAAGCGGTCTCGATAGGGTACTGAGTGACGACGACGTTATCATTATCGTCACCCATGCCATGCATCGGCGCGTTGATGGTCACACAAGCGCTTAAACTCAGTCCTGCTAGTCCTGCTACTACTAAATTTTTCATGATTCATCCTTGCTATTGCTTTGCGTTAATATGCAGTCGATATCGACCGCCAATAGCTACTATAAGCGAGTTTTATAGCAGCTGCGTCTGACATTCGTTATTCGTCGCGCTATAGCTATAAGATTATCATTACTAGCGTTATAGTAATGATTAAATAGTTAATGTCTGGCTAATGAGCACAAGTTTGATTACTCTACTAGACTAAGTTTTACAAATATTATAGCAAAAGCAATAGGTGACATATGGATGTGTTATCACAGTGGCAAGGGTTTTATAACGACCCTTGGTTTTGGCAGTTCCCAATGGCGACGCTGGCGATTAGTATGGCGGCATTTTTGTTAGCAGCGATTCCGTGGACGATTATCGCTTGGCGTGATCCTATCGCACTACGCAAATACAAGATTCAACCAAAACCCTTTGAGATGAAGAGGTTTTTGTTGCCCTCCATCGGCCGCATTGTGGTCAACAATATTATCTTGGCCTCAGTATTGGTCCTGGTTTGGCCTATGCTTAAGCTGACAGGCGTGCATAATGGCGCGCACATTTACATGGTCTATGGGTGATACTACGGCAATTGAAGGCGCAGACGGACATATCGGCTATGATATTCCATGGAATCCGGCGCATTTATTTCCCGTCTATGAAGGGCCAGTCTATCACGACTTTCATCATGCCAAATTCAAAGGCAATTACGCGGGGTTTTTACCGTATTTGGATAAGTATCTAGGTAGAACTCATATTCCAGCTTATCTGAATTATCTCAAACAAAAGAAAAAGGGCCTGAAGCCCGTTGAGATTGAGGGAAGTGCGAAGGAAGCAAAGCGGCAGGCAAAACTGCTTAAACGGCAGGCGCGGAGTGGTTAATGTTTAAAAAAATTAACACCCCGTCTGGTATAAGCGCAAGTGGCATAAGTACAAAATTGCAAATATGTCAGACAGGGTCAGCGGTAATAAAGAAGCAGAAGCCAATATAAATGTAAGAGCGCTTAAGAGATTATGTTATATCGCAACAAGACAACGATCGTAGCAGCACTGATCAACACGCTGAGAAAGATATAGAACAAAACATTATTACTGACTAATTTCTTTTCGACGTCAGAATAGCCTAGACTATCAAAGGTAATAGCTTCCTTATCGAGGGCGGAGTAGTCCAAGTTTTTCATAGAGTCGACAAAACTCTCAACGAACCAGTGCGGCCAGTGCTTTGGCTTAAAGGGGGAGATGCCACTCATACGAGTTTGATTCGAAAATCTTGCCCAGTTACTATCGCCTAAATTAAGGCTGTGCATACGCCAGTCAGTGAAGCTATAACCACTTACCTTTTCGGTGAGGACCACATCGACGTCTTTATGGTTGGGGTCTTGGAAGATCCGCTGCATAAGGGAGAAGATGCTTTTTTTACTACCTTCCAAAAATTGCAAGAAGCTCTCATCGTCATTGCATAAAAACCCCATAATACGGTTATTTTTATTAAAATTCTCTGAGTGCTTTTGAATATGCTCAAAGACAGAACTCTCATTGGTATTTATCGTGCTCACGTATACCAATCTGATAAGGGTATCTGCAGGTGTCTTCTTCATTGACCCTTCTAGCATATCGTGAGTTGTTATAGTTGTAGCGATACGCCTTGCTCCTTAGTTTATAATCTTACTTTTTTAAGCATAATGTTTCTTATTGTACATTGTCACTGAATGCTTATTCCGTTCTAGCGTATATAAAATAAAGTAAATCGTCCATATTTTAGTCATTTTACTATCAAAATCAACTGGTTTGTTAGCAACAGAGAGATAGTCTTGTGCATTAGCTGACGACTGGTATGCAATAGGTTCAGCATAAAGGACTACGATTTTCATGACATCATGGCTACAATAAACTTAACCCACCACACGCTGTATCTGATATGAAAGGCAAAAAACACGCCTTACGCCGTCAAACCGCTGTTGGATGTTAAAGCCAAATATAGCAATGGATACCTGCATCATAATATCAAAGCTGAGCGGCAGATCGATCTGAGAGTGGGGCTTCGTACTTAGGTTTATTGGCTTGTCGATCTAAAAGAGGCCTACTATAAATAAATATTCGAGCAGCGGAGAGTGTTAAGCAGAGTAGGATGGCTTGTGACCCTTCACCATAACCACTAATCTCAAGGAAGAGAGATGTCAGCAACCAAAGAAGAGATCATCGCTTTTATACAATCAGAATCTCCAAACTCTAAATATAAGATTGAGTCAGTAGGGGATAGCAAAGCTACTTTGTCGCTCAATGTCGGCACGGACGAGCTACGACCTGGCGGCACCGTCTCTGGTCCTGTACTAATGAGTATCGCTGATATCGCGATTTATATTGCAATATTGGGTGAAATCGGTATCGTACCCTTGGCCGTGACCACTAGCTTGACGATTAACTTTTTGCGTCGACCCTCAGCAGATAGGAGTATCGTCGCCGAGTGTAGCTTGATAAAAGTCGGGCGCGCGCTAATCGTAGGCGAAGTGTCGCTCTACTCCAAAGGCTCTGAGGATATGGTCGCCCACGTGGTGGGTACTTACTCTATACCGCCTAAGCGTAACTAACTCTATCCCGCCTAAACATGACTAAGCGTACGTAAATAAGTGTGACTAAGCGCCCTTATAACCGGCTTTAGGGCTAAAAGGTTTTAGAAGGGTTCTAAAGGGTTTTTAGAAAGGTTTTAAAGGGTAGAATAGAAAACAGAAGAGATGTGCTTGATAGGAATAAATGGCGGTGACGGAGGGATTCGAACCCTCGATACGCTATGAACGTATACACACTTTCCAGGCGTGCGGTTTCAGCCACTCAACCACGTCACCAATTTTAGAC
>Ga0115011_10000903_pt1 | contig 22245 bp, 11 predicted proteins | sample TroAtlMetagenome_2_FD_88705 | JGI IMG/M metagenome (GOLD analysis project Ga0115011, IMG submission 88705) | Marine eukaryotic phytoplankton communities from Atlantic Ocean - Tropical Atlantic ANT8 Metagenome | ecosystem: Environmental > Aquatic > Marine > Oceanic | place: Tropical Atlantic...
TTAAAGTTCATTTTGACATGGAGGTTAAAAGTCATTCCCAAAACACAGAGTCTCACGACAATAAACAAGTGGATCATTCAGAGTCTGAAGTTCACGCATCTGTTAGTGGTCATTTCTGGGGGGTAGGTTTTGAAGCTGGAGGTAGCCATTCCAATTCACATACAGGAACAGTTACATCACATTCTGAAAACATTAGATCATCAGACTTCTCAGCTCGTTATTCTATTGATGTGGAAGCTACACAAAATCCACCAGCGGAAGGACTTGCAAAATTTACACAAATGCTGGCATCCACAATGGAACCAGTAGACACCCAAGCAACAAACTAAATAGAAAGATAAATAATAATGGCTAATACATACAAGTGCGTAAGGCTAGAACCGATGTGCGACTGCGATGAACTGGATACAGTTTGCAGTGTCGTGATCGGGTTAACAGCTACAACTGAAGACGAAAAACATAGTGCCTATATAGACGGCATATATAAATACGATGAGGAAAACAAACCTACAATTGAGGAGTTCAAGGCTGGGGCATCTGCTTTAGTCTCACAGTTTGCTGCTGATAACGGCTGGATTGCCAGTTTAGATGCACAAATAGAGGCAACTAAAAAACAAGATGTTCCTGTTGCTGACTTTGAAGCTCCAGAAATAACGGTTGATACCACTGTGGAACCAACCCCTGATCCTGTGCCTGTTGAACCAGCGGTAGAAGATGAAGAAGTTCAACCTGCCAATGACTCCGATACTGAGGAAGATACTGATTGAGTTTGAATAAAAAAACATATAGTATTTTTGCTCCTTATGGACGAAGAAAATAAGTTCCAGTCGGCGCAGCAACAGGTTGCTACATTGTTCCAAGCGGCACAATCGGCCCTGCTACCTGCTAGAGACCATCAGGTCATTCAAGAATCAGCCCGTAGTTTAGCTACCTTTATCCAAGAGTTGGAAAAAGAAGGTAAAGGTGATGGCGATACAACTATCGCAATGCCTGACCAAGGTTAAGATTCTACACTGATTAGCTGACCCCTTAGTTTGTGATATACTTAATTAAAATAACATGCGAATTTCGATTGAAGATATTAAAATCATTGGTGCTGGCACACTGGGGGTCGGCAATCATTTCGTTGAGCAAATTGACATTGGTGTCAAATTGCTAATAAGTTTGGTAACACTGGCTTATGTTGGTGTTAAGTTATATAGACTAATAAAAGAAGGAAAATAGATAAATGTTAAAATCAAAGACATTGTGGACCGCGATAACTGGAGCAATAGGCGGGGTAGCTGCTTATTTTACAGGTGATCTAGAATTAGGTGCAGCAGCTAACGTAGTTATTACTTCGTTGCTGGCCGTTTTCTTGAGACACGGAATCAAGAAATCAGAGAGTTAAGTTTAAGTGGGTGTTATCTTTTCAATATTAAAAGCTATAGCATTGATCCCTGCTTTAAAAGGGATAGCTAAGCAAATTGAAAATGCCCTTAGAAGATCAGAGGCGAATAGTAGGCGTGATGAAAAACTCAAGTATATTGATGATGCCATTGCTAATGCTATTACTCACCCTAGCGAACGGGTGCGTGATAACGAAGTACGAGAACGCTCACGATCTGATAAAGAAACATCCTAAAGGATTTAAGGATGCTGTAAATGCTAGCCCTGAGTCGCGTCATTTTGTTGATGATGCACTCAGGGTTATTGTTAATTTAGAACATAAAATAGAAAGCGGAGAATAGACATGCCATCACCAAGTAAACCAAGTGAATTTTCAAACCTAGTATTAACCTCGTCGGCAACACTGTGTGACAGGTTTAAAGCAGTGCTGCTCACCTTGCCGAGCAAGTTGTATAACTTTATTAATTATATTTTAGACGCAGAAGGGAATCCATCAAAAGAGTTTTCAAAAGATTTATTATCTAATACTGGAATATGGTCAGTAGGTGATATAAAATCTAATGTTTCAACAAATGTTTCCGATGGATGGCTTGAATGCAGTGGTCAGTCTGTAAGTAGAGTGACATATGCTGATCTTTTTTCAGCAATTGGAACTGACCACGGTAGTGGAGACGGAAGTACTACATTCAATGTTCCAGACCTTAGGGCTCATGTGCTAATTGGAGCCAATCCTGCCGCTGATCAAGCAGTTGGTTTTTCAGCTTATGCTTTAGGGTCTACAGTTGGAACGGAGAGTATAGAGATGACTCAAGCTATGCTTCCTCCTCATAATCATTATAACGAACAATATGCTGACCTTAAAGTTTGGCATGATGAACAATATAATCCAATTACTCCGGGGCAAAGAAGAAGAGATCATTTTGGTGATGGTAATGGTGATGCTGGTTGGAGCAGAGTTAAAGAATTATTTTCTGATGCTGGCGGGGATGAAGAGTTTGAGTCTCAGGCAATATCAGTTGTTCAACCCGGTGTTGCAGTAAGATTTTTAATATACTCAGGAGTTCATAGTTCAGATAATTAATATGCCAAGGCTACCAAAGTTTAAGGATGTTCCCGTAAGCCCTTTAACTGGGCCTATGAATTCTTTTACGCCTCTTGATCTTTTAAGTGAGAAGCAATTCAGGTATGTAAAAAACTTTAGGGTAGACGGGGCTGGTCGTTTAAAGAGAGCTGGAGGTCTTAAGCCATTATTTGATGATGGTAATTATAATGTTGGCGGGACTATTAAAAACAACAGTGATCTTCATGATCAACTAGGATCTAAACAGAATCCTACTAATAATATTAGAGAGCATATAACAATGCTCTATGAATTTGAAAGTGGAGGAGGTTCCCGTAAGCTGATAGCAGCAACTAAAAGCAGGGTATATGCCCTTAACCAAAGATCTAGGAACTGGGTATTAATAGGAGATAATGGAGGGGCTGGTTATGGAGAAGGAACTTCTGCTGATTACAGTACAACTAAATTTAAAGCATCTCAATTAGGTAATAATATTGTTTTCACAAATAATTACAACGAGCCTTTATACTGGTATTTTGATTCGACACCTGATTCAGCAAATAAGAATTTACTTCAAACCATCCCTGATTTAGTAAAGTTAAAGATAACTAAAGTTAACTACATATCTGAATACAAGGGGTTCATGTTTCTTGCTGATCTTGAGGAAAACACAACTCAACAGATAGCTAAAGTTCAATGGTCTGATTATGTTGATGCTACCAGTTATTATCCTTCAACAGCTTCTTTATCTGGTCAACAAACAGTTGGAGATATAGGTGAAGCTATTATTGGAATGGCAGTGCTCGGTGATCACTTAATGATTTATAAAGAAAGAAGTATATGGAGATGTTCTTTAGTTAGCTCTGCCAATCTATTTGTTTTTAAACAAATTTACCAAGGAGAGAATACTCCATTTTACACAGACACTCTTATCTCTGCGGGAGACTCTCATTTTTACATGGCTGAAGCTGGTATCTATAGAATAAGTGTTTCAGATATTAGGCCAGTAAGGATCGACTGGATTCATAATTCTTCAGCGATTATTTATAATAAAGAAATGATTAGTGCTGAAGACGCTACTGGTCCTAGGCATGTAACAGGAGGGATAAAGTCTGTTTCTATTCCTCAGTCTGGAGTTATCGCTCAAGTTTCAGGGTGCTCTGACAATGACCCTGTTATATCTGCACATCCCGGTAATCTCACTATTAATGGGAATCCTTGTTCTATTGCTAGTTACACTGGAGATGCAACACTGTCGGTTGCAACTTCTTCTGGCAGAGAGCCTTTTACTTATCAGTGGCAAGTGAGCTTAGTGTCCGCAGTTGTTGGAAGTTGCACTACTACGAATGGAAGTAATGTTGTAATATCAAATGATCAGATGCTTTGTTATAGTGACGGGTTAATTCCAACTAGTAGTATTATTGTTGGTGGACCGATAACAGGATCAGGAATTCCAGCAAACACTGTTGTCAGTTCAATAATTGATTCTACTTCTTTTACTATATCAAATGAAGCTAACGCTACTGGAACTAACAATTTAACTTTTGGAACAGGATATGTTAATATTCCTAATCAAAACTCATCATCATTTAAAATAAACAAACCAACTTCAGCTGAAGTAAATAATAAGAAGTACAGAGTTAATGTTGCAAATGAGGATAAACCTGAAGGAGTTAACAGTAATGATTCTACTGTGACATTAGCAGGGCAATCTTCTGCTCCAAGTTTTACTTCTATCCCTTCTAGTCAGACAGTTGAAGTAGGAGACACAGTTTATATTGAGGCAAGGTGGTGTACTGCGGCTACATCATTAGCTTGGCAATCAAAAGCTTCTGGAGGAAGTTATGCTAATGTTACATACGGAAATCAATCCAGCGGAGTAAACAGCGGATCACATATTTCAAGAAAAGATGGTATGGTTGCTCCTTCTGGTAGTGTTGCTGGTTATTATTTTAGTAGGCTAGCTATAAAAGATATAAAATCATCAGCATCGGGAGCTGCTTATAGGATTAGTGTGATCAATTCATCAGGAAGTGCTGCCACTAATAGTACTAACAATACATGTGATACAGATAATACAGCAGCAACTGAAGCTAACGGAAAAGATCCTAAGCGGATTCAATGTGATTCAACTGCTAATATAATAGTAGGGCAAACCGTTACAGGTTCTGGCATACCAGCAAATACAACTGTTCAATCAATTATAGATAGTGGTTCTTTTATAATTTCTAATCCAGTTACAGCTACAGCTAATAATGTTACTCTTACATTTGAGACAGTAATAACTGTAATTGCAGTTCCTTCTTCTTCGGTTGATGGAGATTCAGGAAAGGAAACCATAACAGCTGGAGGATCATTAGAAGTTCAAGATTTTCATGGTGAAAGTAGATCTGTCTTGCCTAATGAGACAGTTGGTTATTCTTTAAAGGAAGTAGGCGGAACAATACTAGGATCAACAGAGTTAGCTAAGAATAGCAGGGTTAGTCCCGGTAGTAGCAGGTCTCTTATTATTGAGCACAAGCCTTTCACAGTTAAAGCAATGGGAGGTACTCCAGATTATATATTCCAGTGGTATTCTAATGTTGATACAGGTGGAGTTTCGATTAACATGGCGAGTCCACCTTCACCCGGTTCTGGTGTGAGTATAACAGTGTTACCTTTACCAACTAAACTTAAGTCTGGTTCCAAAGTTAAGTGGGTTAATACTAATATTGCAGATGATCCTACAGCTACTTTAACATTAACTTCAGATTCAGATGCAGGAGCAACTACAATAACAGGAAACTTGGTTGGAGCACTTGCAAACGATTTGGTAAGTGAAAGGTTCTGGGATAGTAGTTCTGAATTATTAATAAGTGACCATAAAGATTCAACATGTGATATAGTAAATCACACAAAACAATGCACTGTCACCTTGAATAGCTCAGCAATTACATGCACTGAAGATGCTAATATATTAAAAGGCATGACTGTTTCTGGAACAGGAATTCCTGATAAGGCATATATAGAAAAGATTACTACAGCTAACGGAACTTCAACCATAACTCTCTCAGCAGAGGCTACACAAGCTGGAACTCCAACATTAAACTTTATTAAGAATAAAATCACTTGTGATTCAAACGCAAATATCAGGGTCGGAGATACCATTAATTCTCAGTCAAGTATAGGTATTCCATCAGGTACTGTGGTGACAGCAATTACAGGAGGGAGTGCTGGGGCTGTTACTGAGTTTGAGGTTGATAATTTTCCTAATGAAGCTGGGAACAATAAAGAAATTACATTCACTCCAGAATCAGCTCATACATATTTCCAAAAAGAAATAACCACTAGTTATAAAAATGACACAACCACGCTATCGCTTAGGGTGAATGATCATGACAGTATTAGTTTTAAAGGAGTAAATAAAGTAGGGGTAGAAACTCAATATAGATGTAAAGTTACTGATTCAGCTTCAACTCCTGCAACAGACATATCAAATCCGTTCCATATTGAAATATTTAGTATAATATAATGGCTGAGAATAAACATAAAACTCCGATTTCTGGTTACAATCCTAGAACAAGAGAATTGTTTTTTTCTTGGAGGTCTGACGAGGCAGGAGCAGACAACTCCCCTGATAGGACTTTAGTTCTAAACCTAGAATATGGACATGCTAGTTATATGGATCATGGATTCACATCTATGGTTAACTATCAGTCTTACAATCAATATGCATTAAGAGATTTTCTTTTGGAAATTGTCGGATCTACAGATACAAGTATATGTGACTGTGATGATTCTTTAGGTGATTTAATTCAAGGAGATCCTTATGTGGTTGGAAGGACTGCAAGTTTTGTAAAAGGAGGTTGTTCTACAGACACAGGTAATAATACAAAAATCACTTTCACTCAAACAACTGTAGGGGTGAAGGTTGGACAGTCTGTTACTGGATCTGGAATACAAGCTGGATCTGTAGTCACAGCAATTGATTCAAACACTCAGGCAACTATAAGCAAAACGGTAACTGCTACTGCTAGCGGGTTAGATATAACATTTAAAACAGGTGTTTATCCTGATCTTTGGAATTCACAGGAAAACACAGGTGCATCTATGGCTTCTGATAGTTTATGTGCATCACTTGGTTCTAAGGGTTTTGAGAGTTTTTGTGAGGATGGAACAGAGGGTAGTACTTTTGTCATGGCAAGTACGTCTGATAAATGTTTAAAGCAATACGAAACAGATTATTATCAAAGGGATATTTACAATGGTTCTGCTTATATACGAAACGGCTATCACAGTATATTAGAATCAGGAGCGTTACACTTTGATACTGACGATGAGAAATTACTGCAAAGGATTACTCTAGAATATTCAGGGGTTGGGTCTACGAAAACTGTTGCAAGTTGCGAGACAACAAGTGGGAGTAATGTTGTTACATGTGCAGAAAATACAATCATTAAAGCAGGGCAATCTGTTAGTGGTACAAACATTCCTGATGGAGCTGTTGTTGCATCTGTTAACACAGATGGAGCTGTTACATCTTTTACTATGGGTACAGGGCAAAATGCTACTGGAACACATGACGCTGATGATCATGGAGGGGTTGGTCTTAATTTGAATTTTACTGTACCAGTAACAGCAGCAATGAAATTTGGTAAAGCTAATCAGCCTGATGAATTATTATCTGGAATTAACTACCAGTTGTTATCTAACACTCAGATACTAGACGATCAATCAGCAGCTACTAGTGCTAATGTTGTTAATAACAATATTAACCCTGACGATAAGGCTTACTTTAATAATTACACAAGAGGTAGATACCTAGGGTATCAGGTAAAACTTTCTGGCAACGGGCCAGCTACAATATCTAGGGTTACTTTGTCTACTAGATTGGCAGAAAAATAATGGCTACCAACATAGAGATACAAAGAATGGCTCTGGATAGCTCAGCTTTAGTTGAGGCTAGTGGATTGCGTCCACCTAAATTGCCAGAAGATGTTGTAAAAAGGTTTCCATCTATGGCAAAATATGAGGAACAGCTAGATGAATATTTTAGTAAGTTGGATAAGTATTTTACTTCCCAGCTTATAGCAGTGAAACAGGAAAACGATTAAGGAGAATACATATGGACCCATTAACAACTTCAGCGGCATTAAGTGCAGGAGGAAAACTAATTGGAGGTCTCTTCGGTAAGAAGAAGACTAAAATTAAACGTAAAGCTTTAAGCCCTGAGATTGCAGCAGCTATGAAAGCTAACGAGGCAAACCTCAAAGGCGACATGGCTCAGTACAGAGAGACTGGTGACGCTGCGTTTGGAGATATAAACCAAAAAGTATCTGGTCTTTCATCTATATATGATAAAGGCCAGCAAACTCTTGGTGGTTACGGCCCAGAAGGCAGGCAATTTCAAAGAAGCAGGCAAGCTATTGGTAGATACGGGGATGCTTTAAGAGCATCTAATCAAGACGCTTTAGATTCAACTACTAAACAATTTAATCAACAGCAAGCATTGATGGGGGCTGGAGGAAGCATGAGTCCATTTATGGCAGCTTCATTGGCTAATCAGCAAGGAATCCTTAATAGAGGTGTTGCCCGTGAGTTAGGTGGATTAGAAATGGCTAACATTAATAGGTTCCAAGATATTGGAAGACAGATGCCAATGCAGCAGATGGGTTTATTTAACGCTTATGCTGGATCTAGGCAGGCTCCGATGCAAGCTCTAGGAAGAAGAGATGCTTTAACTAATCAAAGATTAATGGGTGCTATTGGAGCTAATAGAGCAGGTCATGATACTCATATCACTACAAAAGATAATTGGGCTAACAAGCTAGGTGGAGGAATGCAGGCTGTTGGAGGAGCGATAGGTGGGCTTCATAATGCTCAAATGGGGCAGGCTTTAAATAATGCTTATATGGATAGTTTTGGATATGACGCTCCAACACAAGGTTGGGGTGGGTTGATGAAGGGTTATCAATTCAACAACAGAAACAAGTAATAAAGGCTAAAGGAATAATAAAATGGCTACTTACAGGATAGACGAGAGTTCAAGACCAGTACAATCTCAACCACAAGGAGGTGGTGGTTCTAATACTGGTTCAATATTTGGTGCTTTAGCTCAACTTAATGCAGCCAAGCAACGTAATAGGTATTATGATTATCTTAATGAAGCACAGAAGCAGAAGCTAGGTGCTACTGAGATGGGACACAGAGGTGCTGCAATTACTCAGATAGATCTGAATAGAAGAGCTGAACAGGATTTTAAAAGAACAAGACATGCTCTTGCTAGAAATAAACCTGAATTTAATGCAGCTATGTCAGCTATTGATGATGAGTTAAGCATCCAAAAATTCGAAACTGACGAGGACTACGAAGATTATAAAGATGAATTTTTTGAGGCAGGAGTGGGAGTTATCGCAACAAAGCTTCCTTTGATTGCGACAAATAAAGATAGCATTTATAGCAAGGCAGAGGACAGGCTTGCAGAATACAGGAAGTATGTAAATTCAGACCTGTTTCAACGCTATACAAGAACCTCAAAGGCAGCTGCTAGAAAAGCTAATCAAGTTAAAGATATGCTTTCTAGGGCTGAAGCTGCTGCTGCATTTGACAAGTCTAACAGAAAGAAATTACTAGGAATGCCCGGAGTTTCTGTTGTCAATAAAATGTATGAAACAGAAGGCAAGCCTCCTGTTCCTTATACAGATTATGAGTTTAATCCCGCTAGAGATAAGATTAAATTTTATAAGTCACAATACAATAAGAACCCTAGAACTGGAGCTCCAATACAGCCTAATTCACCTGACGCTGTTGATGCAGCAAGTCCTGCATCACTTCCTCGAGGTACTAGAGGGCAATCTAAAGTGGGAGACAGAGAATATGTAACTCCGTTACCTAGTGAGGCTACGTCACCGCTAGGTGTTTCATCTCCTCCATCAAGAGCAGCAGCTATGGGATCTCCTCCTACCCCAGAACAAGCTTTTCGAAATCAAAACCTAAGTACGAATATTCCTTCATCACCTTATGCTGGTACAGAAGCTGAATCTCCAACAGTTCTTCCATCACCTTATGCTGGCACAGAAGCATTACCAGTTGATGATAGCGGAGATCCGCCTGAAGGATGGTCCCCTCCAGATATGGAAGGGTATGGGCCTGATGGTTACTTATTACCATCTTCGACTACACAATCTTCTGTCCAGCCATATACAGGGGGAGCTGTCAGTGAGATAGATTTAGCTGCAGAGGAATGGAACAAAATTAAAAACGAATTAGACGCAACAGTTGATAAGAGTGGAAACAAAGGATATATAGAAGAACCTCAGAGTAATCTTTGGGGGAATATGACGGGAGCGTTTAGAAATTTATACAACGATCCCTTGTATCAAAAAAGAAGACAATTAAGCAGGCAGCAAGATGCAGCTTATGCAAATTGGAAAAATATTAATGACAAATTAGAAGCAGCTGCGACTCCTGCTGTTGAAGGAAACACTCCTATGAGATTAGATCAACTTCAACAACCAGTTGAGGATGTTTCTTATCTTCCATCTAGATCAGAATTTACTCCTCCAGATATGGAAGGATATAGTGCAGACGGAACATTATCCCCGTATTCACCATCACCACAATACCCTTGGGCTCAAGCTCCTAGTTCAGATCAATTTTCTGCTATGTTTGATAGTAGGTTTGACCCTGAAGGAGGTGGTTATGACTACGAAACTGCTAGGGCTTACGGGTTAGGGCCAGATGAAACTGGTCATTGGCCAAGTCGTGTACCTGAAACTGGTCAGATATTAAAAGGAAGAAAACATCCAACCTTTAATGAAACAGTACAAGCTGAATCGGCTTTAGGTAATCAGATATTTAAAGGAAGTGGTGGTTCAGACGTTAATGATTTAACTCCTTATTTTTCTGAACCACCAAATGCTCCTTACCCTTATCTAGGTCAAAACATAGCTGACAACTGGGAAGATCAGCCTAGCTATATTCCAACATACGAGCCAATGAACCCTCAAATGGGTCCAGAATATTATAGACAAGCTCAACCTGTTGCACCTACTTCACTAGAGGCTACAATAGAATCTCCACCAATCCAGTCAGGAGCATCCTCATCATCTTACGCTCCCGGTGATTATCCTCCGTTAATGGAGATGTCTCCTAGAGAGGAAGTTTCAGATGGAGATCCTTACATGGATAGAATGAAAGAATGGTTAAGCTTTCCAAATTTTATTCCAACTGATCAACAACAAACAGATAGTAGTTTAATGCCAATGGGAAATCCTGATGCTAGGCTTCCTATGGTAGATAGAAGTTTTCCACAAATGGGTCCTTTAGTTCAAAGTACTGCTGATCCTGTTGAATTAAATACTTTTGGAGGCAATACAATATCTAGGAGAATGCTCCCTGCCGCTTCAGGTAGTGATAGATATATGGAATTGATGAGACAATTTTTAAGTAATGCTAATCAAAGGCAATTAAGTCCTCAGGAGCTTGAGCCATACCAAGACGAAACATATTAACAATAATACGGAGAGAAAATAATGCCTAAAGAATATTCACTAGATGTTCCACCATCATCTAGTAATGATGAAATAGAAATGACTCCCGGTCCGAATGATTTCTCTGCCGCTTTTTTAAATTCATCACAAACTAATTCGCCTCCTGCTTTAGATGCAGGACAAGTTCAAACCCCGCAGCCAGACAGCGGTGTAACACCATTCTTAGTAAACCCAGCATTAAATATTGTTCAAACAATGGGTGGAAATGATGGAGATCTACCTTGGTACATGAAGCCCGGGGGTGTTGGGATAATGGAGGACATGACTGAAGGGGTTGATAAGCATCAAGGTTTTATTCCGTTTGACAGGAAGGTTAGAAAGTATAGAAGAAAATATGGAGAAGATCCCCCTGCTGCTCCTTTAGTTGGTTTAAAAGCTGGATCTTTAGGAGGGCTTTCTGGTGACGCAGGATTTTTTGAAACTGCATTTGATATAGCTGGAATAGACTCAGGAAAAAAAATAGCAAAATCTGTTGGGGATACACTTGAAAAGTATGCATACGACACACCAATGCGTACTGTTAGAGATCTTGATAGTTTTGGTGATGTAGCTGCTTATGCTGGCCAAGCTGTGGGTTATGTATTTGGGTACTTAGGGTCTATGATTCCTACTGCTATAGCAACAGGTGGTGGATCTGCAGCATATAGAAGTGCTGCTCCAAAAGTTCTTAAAGGTTTAACAAAAAAAGAAATAGCTACTAAAACAGCAAAAGCTGTAGGTAAGGCTACATTACTCCCATCCATAATAAAAAACACAGGTCATACTTATAGAGGTGTAAGAGAAGAAACTGATGTTGAAGCTCCTTATCTTGCTTTAGGAGTTGGTGGTCTTTCTGGTTGGATGGAGAGAATAGGTCTTGGTAAAACTTTTGAAGCTTTTTTTGATGCCTTACCTGTTGGAGCAAAAAAACAATTATGGCAACAAACAGTAAACAAAGCTTTAACAGCTGCAGGAAAAGCTGCTTTAGTAGAAGGAGCAACGGAAGCAGGTCAAGAGTCTTTACAGATTATTGCAAACAAAATAGCTGACAGTACTTATGATGTCGTTAATGGTGAGAATTTTTGGCGTATTCTTGATGCTTCTGCTATGGGGGCTTTTGGTGCTGCTCCTATTGGTGGGATTGGTGGTGCAAGAAATTATTACACATCAGGAAAGAAGAAGGAAAAAATAGAATCAGTAAAAGCTACACTTGATAAACTTTCTGAACTAGCAGAGCAGGAAAGAAAAGGAAGTCAGTTTCAAGTTGAAACCCTTAAGAGGGAGTTAGAAAAAACAAGTAAATTATTATCTGATCCAAATTATATTCCAACTGAGGAGGAGCGGAGAGCACTTTTTAACATTACTGAAAGGATCTCAGAAGAAACTTCTTTCTCTGAAGAACAAGCTGCTGAATTAAAAAACGCAGCAGGGTCAGTTCTTAGTGCATATGATGAAAGGATAAAGCCTCAAATAGAAGAACAGAAAGATTTAGAAGCTCAAGAAGCTCAATCTCAAGCTGATTTAGAATCAAGGTCTGCAGAGTTAACTAATACTGCAGCACAGACAGCAGGAGTTGATACTGATAAATATAAACCAGAGGCTTTTTACAGGGACCCTAGAGTTTCTGAATCAGCACAAATCTTACCTGAGGAAAGATCTCCTTATAACGATACAGAAGCTCAGTTTGAAGTTGGTCAAACATATCTTCATGGAGTAATAAATCCAAACGGAGAGAGAGATCAGGTTGAAGCAACTATAACTAAGGTAGATAAGAATGGTAGAGTATTAGAATCTGTTTTTAAAAGTGAAGATGGCAGAGAGTTTCCACTTATCACTACCAAAAGAAACAGAACTAAAGTATTAATATCTGAAAGTGAAATTCAAAATGAAATTTCATTAAGAGATTTAGATCCTAATGATCCTAAATACACAAAAACAGCAGAGCAAAAAAATGTTGAACTAGAGATACTAAAAAGAAAATTAAGGACAGACAAAGAACAAGAGCAGATTTTAAAAGACTTAGCTGAGGGTCCTGCTGTAATTGAAGGGACTAAAAAAAGAACAGTTGAAGATAACATAAAACAAAGAGAAAAGGTTGAAGCAAAAAGAAAGCCAAGAGAACAAAAGCCTACTAGAAAAACTTATAGATTTCCCCAACCTACACCTAAAACTAAACGTCAAGGTGAAATTGCTAGGCTTAATCGTATAGAAAACGCAATTAAAAAGTCAGCAATAGTTGAGGTGTCATCAAGAGGTGAGGCAAGAAAAGTTGCTATCATTAAAGATGTTCAAAGATTACCTGACTTTGGTTCAGAATTAAAACAATGGACAGCTAAAGCTATCTTCGAAGATGAGATACTTCAAATAAGTATTGATGAAGAATTTAATACTAACCAACCGATAGATGGGCGTGCTGTTGTTGCTATAAACGGCAAGCTAACTAAAGAACAGGAAAAGTTTATATCTGATTGGGAGCAGGAAGCTGTAACGGCAGCAGGAGAACCAGAAGAAACTGGTACACTCACAGCAGACATTGATGAAATATTCAAAAGAGGTAAAAGAGCAACCGCTGAGACTCCATCTACTAAGGAATCTAAATCTGAAAAAGTAAAAATTGTTAAAGGAAGGAAAGGGGCTGAAGTTAAATCTAAAAAGCCTGCACAATCTGATACACTTGCAGGCAGGAAATTAGATCCTGATCTAGCTAAGAGTCTTGAAGAATTAAATCAAGACCAAGCCGCTTTAGGTGATCTGATTCTTGATGTAACTGCACTTCCAATAATAGCATCTAAAAGATTAAATATAATTTTAAAGAAAGTTCTTCTATACATAAAGCAAGCACTTAGAGATAGACAAAAATTAAAAACAAAAAAAACAAAAAGTGAAATTATTAATGGAGTTTTAAGTTCTATTGATCCATCTGTTTTAGACAGCCTTGGAGAATACTTTCCAGATTTTGACAGTGATAATCCAAGTAAGTTTATAGAAAGGTTAGTTAACGCTGCTATTAACGAGGGAGGCAATGATTTAGATGGTCTTTCAAATCAAGATAAAGATAATGATATTATAGGTAAGATCAACAACGAGATAGCTAAGTACATAGACTTTCCTATCACAGATGGAGGAGATCTTATATCAGTTACTAATACAAATGTATTTAAAGACTTAGAAAATTTCGACTTGATTGATGGTCTTAGTCTTTATAACGATAACCAAACTCAATCATCTGAGGCTATCCTAGATTTCTCTACTGCTGGCAGAACTAAAGGGGGAGTAATAAGTATTAAAGCTAAAGACTCTACTGTTGTTTCTTATAAGTTAAATAAGGAAGCAATGGATCAGGTTCAGTTGCAGTACAGTAAAATAAAAGGGCAGGAAAAAACTATAGTATTCGCACACATACCTAAGTCTTTAATAATAAATGAAGACGGAGATATTCAGTATGGCAACTGGGAGCGTGACACAAAGAAAGGTGGATTTAGTTTCCTTAAAGACGTTAGCTGGGTTGGGCTTAGCCGTGACGATTTTATTAAATTTGTAAAACAATCAACAAAAGCAGGAAAGATTAAACAGTTTCTTGATAGTCCAGCTGGGGAACTCGCATTTACAAATAAGGAAGAGATAGGTGCAATAATATCTAGTGCCATTCAGTTAATAAAAGATACTAGATACTCTGATCTTAAGAAGAAAGATACTCCAGCGTATAAAGCTATAGCGAAAATACGCAAATCAAAAATAAAAGTAGGAAACCTTAAGCCTAGTGACTTGCATAAATTATTTGAACACGCAGTTAATCTTCACTTAGATCATTTTGCAACTATCACTGAGGATCAGTTAGCTCCGATTAGTGAAGATCGTAAAACCTTACAAAGGTTAGAGATATATAGGCGTAAACTTGCAAGGGCTATTGATAGAAACCTACCTCAAGGTATGGATCTCCCTAAGTATGGAACTGTTAAAGAAAAAACAACAACTGTAACAACAAAATCAGGCAAATCTAAAGTTAAGAAAACTTATGTTATAGTTAATGACCCTACTAATACTAATAACTTAAAACCTGTACCTACTGGAGCTAGCATACCAGCAACACAAAGAGCATCTTTACCTGAAAAAGATAGGTTCTTTTCTGTCTCTGCAGACAAAGGACAAAAGAGAAAGAGCCTTACCCCAGAAGACCAGAAGTATGCAGAAGAATTGCTAGCTGAACTAGATAAAGAAATAGATAGAATCTCAAGTGAGACAAGGGTTTATGAAGAGACAGATCGAATACCACTTAGAGCTAACAACTTAAGTGGATTAGATAGGGCCTATGAAAATTACAGCCAACCCTATAGCGTCAAAGATGCTAAAGATCTTGTAGGTCGTGTTCGAAATTATATTAACAGTGACGGGAGTTACGTTAAAGATTCCGAATTGTCTATAGTGTATGGTATAGTATCAAATATTTATCAAGAGGCAATTGAGAATGAAGCAAATAAGTTTTCAGCCGAGTATAGAGGGGTTCTTATTCAAGATGAGGCTCCAGAGATGGATCTTTCTAGAGATATTTCTGCTAAAGGGGAATTAGATGTAGCTGTCGGATCTGATTTAGCTACAGGAGAAGTGTCTCCAGCTGATGTACTGGAAGCAAGTGAAGAGGAAATCGAGCTGCGGAAATTTCTTGAAGGAAAATTTGATGATAACACTGAGATAGGACGAGCTAATAAACAATTTGTAAATGCAAGATCTAAGCTGGTTAGATTATTGCAAAGTAATAATTTAGAAGACGAGTCCATTACTCAAAATATAATTGATCTTCAAGCTCAAATGCTTGATGGATGGAATAAATTTTTAGAAGCAAGGGGTACTGACTTTTTATTATTTGATGGGAACGAACTACAAGCTAGGAGTGAATCCCAATATGATCTTTATAATTCTTTAAGAAAGGAAAACATATCTAGAATTGAAACATCTAGCATACATACCACTCCAGAAGAAAGAGTTAAGTTTTACGTTAATCAATTTAACGAACTTAAAGAGAAAAGTGACAATCTTTACGATGCTTATAACGAAGCCTTTCGTAAGTGGAGTGCTGCTATTGATTTAATAGAAAAAGGAACTAAGAAATTCTATGAAGAAGCATCAAGAACTAACCCTCAATTACTACAAGATGCTGGATGGGCAGCTCCACCACTATCAACTGACTTCACTGCAGAGAAGATATTAGCTAACCCGTCTAAATACAGTATTACTGGTAGTTATAATTCGCAAACAGGAGATTACCAATCATTAATTACACCTGAATCAAGAGACTTCTTAATTGAATTCCAAGGATTAAATCCAGTTGTAAAAGAGTTTAGGGAAGTTAAGAAAAAGTTACTAGTTACAGCTAGTGCTATAACCATGTTTGATCCAGAGCTTGGGTCTCAGTATGGATTTGATGCATCAATTGATACTAACTTAGAAGAAAAACAATATTGGAAGTTAGATGATAAAGAGCAAGTAGTTAGATCTATTGATAGTGAGGGTGACGTTAAGGTTAATTTTATTATAGGCAAAGGCAAAGACATCACACCAGAAGAATATAAAACAGCTAAAGAACTTAAATTACTAAAGCCTAAAAAATCAGATGTTGCTGAAAGAGGAAGGAAGTCTTTTACTTTAACTGCTTCAGACTTTAACAGAATAAGAAAAATAAAAAACAAACTAGAAGAAGAACGTGAAACTTTTGAAGGTGATAAATTATTTAAAAAGAGAAATAAAGAAATAGGAGCACATCTTAGACTAACAAATAAACTTCTTGGACTTCAGAGATCTAGGGTTAAGGAAGCTGCATTAGCTACTGGCAAGTTCAAGATGACTGCCAAAAAACTTAGGAAGAGAGGGCTTTACTTTGAGGTTATCTTGGATTCATTTTATAGGGGAGGCGTTAGATCTATGGACCCCGGTTCAATGTTTGGAACATTAATATCATTAGCTAATAAATTCAATGAAGATAAATTCAGAGCGACTCAAGAATTCTTTAAAGCTAAAATAAAGAAAACTAAAAAAACAACTTCCCCAAGGGAAGAGACTCCTACTACTTTATATTATAAGTTATACAAAACATTAGAGCTTCGTGATCCTTTTAAGATATTAGAGCACCCTCTCTTTTCTAATTCTGGATTATACCTTGGGCCAATTAATCCTAAAGGGATAACACCTGAAGATTTCATTAATAAGAAGGAGAGAGTTAGGTCCTATATAAATAAGATTATGGACTCTTACAAACTTAGGGATGAAAACGAATCAAGGAAAAGGTTTATAAAGGAAGAAATAATAGGAACTATTTATGACGAGTTTATAGAGTTGTTTTCTAGTGAAGCGGGAATGGTAGATAAAGAGTCTATAGTTAAAAAGATTACAGATTTAGGTGCTAAGAAAAACCAAGTGTTGGATTACTTAGCTGGAGCTCTTGAAATTCCTTTCGAGCCTAGGGTAATGGAGGAGTTAGAGAAAAAAGAAATCATTGAAGAGGCAGGCAAGAAGCTTATAGCAGATCTCGGTGAAGCTAGGGAGAAATCCAAGGAAGCCGAACAAGCTTTAGCAGATAATAAAGATACAATTGATAGAGCTGAAAGAGGAACTATTGGACTTCTAAGAGAGAGGGGAGCACGTTCATCTGCTGGATTAAATGAAGAATACAATGAGCTTGTAAGAATTAAGAATGAACTAAAAAGCAACTCTAGAGAAGCTCGTAAAGAGTTGCAACTTGCGGAGCAAAAGGTTTTAAACGCTACGTATAATCCTGATATTTTGTTAGATGACAGATCAGGAAGTGGTGAAGCTAGCTTAGATAGAATAGGAAGCAAGTACCATTCTGTTACCATTAATAATACTCTCCCTCGCGGATACACTTCAGTTAAGTCTGACAGACCTTCACCTGATATGCCTATTAATCGTGGTAACGCATGGGATCATGATGGATTAATAACAGGAGTTAAGTCTGACAAGACCACAGAACCTGAACTTATAGGGTCTGCGGTTGGTGCTAACGGTATAGTTGAGCTTCTGGAAAACAATAGAGATAAACTTGGTGTTGAGTTTGTTGACAGGGCTATATCTTTATTAAGTAATATTCCTGATAAATACTTAACAGACTTAACAATGTCTATTAACACATCGTTAAGAACAGATAAAGGATTTGAATTAGGTGGTTCGTTCGTGGAAGCAATTAAAACTGTCTTCATTCCAGTGGAAGGAAAGACTACTGATAGTTTCACACATGAGTTCTCTCATTATCTTCATGCATTTCTTCCTAGAGATATGCAAGAGAGCGTTACAGAGATGCGTAGGAATGCTTTAAACAAAGTTATCTCTAATACTCCTGATGGCAACTTAAGATACAGATTAGAAATAGCTAGGGATATACTATCTAATATAGATTCAAGAGAACAATTTAACATAGAGAAGTTTCAAGAATACATAAACAAGTATGGGGAAAGGGCTAGTGATATGTATCATTTAATAAATGATAACGAGTTCTTTGCTTATGTTATGACCAAAGAAGGTCAGTCTGATATAAACAATCTATCACCAGAGACTAACCCTATAGGATTAGTTTCCAGAGTTAAGTCTTATCTTTCTGATCTTTTAGACTGGATGTTTAACAAGCTTGGTTTAGTTACCTCTGAAAGACAATTTGCCAAGGAAGTCTTAGCTAAGTTTAAGTCAGGTGAGTTTACTGTTGAGAGGCAGATGTTTACTGCTGGCCCTAACTTCAACGCTTCTATACGCACAGCTAAGGACCTGCAAGAAGCAATTAACCTAGATGTAAGGAACTCCGTTCTTCAAGAAGGCGGTAATGCTGAGGCAGCAAAAAGGTTATCACTTGAAGCTGGATCTTTTCATAACATGATAAGCAGTCTGGCTCAAGGCATCTTGAAAGAGATGTCTGAGTCGGAAGAGTTTAGGAACTTGGTAGGTAAACCTAAATTTGAAGATGGCGAGATCGTTACAAAGGTTGATGATGTATTTGAAATCAGTAAAGGTGCATCTGCTTTAGCATCTCTCACCCAATCAGAAGCTATAAGAAAGATCCTAGAAGAAAATGAAACAACAACTAATGGATTAATATTCAGTGCTGAAAGCTGGATGAAGCTTTATGAATTAAAACAAAAGGATGCAAATTCAATTCCAGATTCAATGTGGGAGCAAGTAACTAAAGAGTTCTTCAAGAATACAGAAGAGTTTGTTATCCAATACAGGGATCTGAAAGAAAAAGCTGATGCATTAGATAGTGATACTCATAAAGAAAAATTACTAACATTAATGGAAAGTCTTAAAGAGAAAGACGCGACTAAAAAAGCTTCCATGAATCAAGTAAATTCTCTAAGGAGTCAATTAACTCAAGCAATTAAGCTAGTGAAAGATCAAGGCGTTGAATCAAAACTCCTTCAAAGTCTAAAAAGTTTTGGATACGATTTAAATTCTGTTAATGAACGATTGAGTCAGACAATTTTATCTAATGATTCAAAGGTAAGGGAGTCAGTTAACTGGCAGGTAGAAAGTTTTTATAAAGCTATATGGAATAATGCAGATGCTCAAATAATTCTTCACAAGGGGATTAATAGGGATGGTAAACCAGCCACATGGAAGGATCTTGTTTGGACTTATATCGTAGAGAAGGAACTTTATCGTGATTTCGTAAGCAAAAGACATAAAGATGTAAACAAGCTAAGCACTAAACTTGAGTCTGAAATATTTGATAGCGTAGATCCTATGATTAAGATGGTTGCTAATCATATATTACTTAATCATAAGAATGATATTCTTATGAACAAAATTTCTGAAGAAAACCTTCGTAATTCACTAGACTCTTACAGTGATTACGAGAAAGAGATTCAAATATTATTTGAAACAGACAAAGAGTACGTAACAAGAGGGGGCAAACGTGTTCTTGTTACAGTCGATGGACCTAAAAAAGCAATAGATAAACTATTAAAAGATTATAATAAAGCAACAGGGGAGAAAGCTATAGCTAATAGATTGTACCTTTCAATGAGAAGAGGGGTGCTAAAAGAGATAGAAAAAAATAACAACATTAGAGTTGCCGCCCATATAGCAGGGAAAATAATAGAGTCACCTGAGTTCTCTGAATCAAGAAAGCTTTCTGGTTCATTAATAAATGTTAAGCCTGTCGAAATTATTAGGACTACAAGGGATCACGGCAACTTTCCGCATCCTATTCCAGAGAAAAGTGTTACCATTAATTGGTCTGTCAGTGATAAAAAAGGCAGGGAAGAACAATTAAATAAACTAGATATTTACATTAATGATCTTATTGAATGGATTTCTCTAGAAGAAAACCAAAACGATCCTTATCTACCTGCTTGGCAAGAATATAAAGATCATGCAGTAGCGATGTACCTAGGGCCTAGCTTAAGGGATGGTAAATCATTACACAGCATACTCACTTTCCGCACGCCTTTGATTCCATTAAAGGATATGTTAGCGGAAATAGGAACCTATACAGCTAAAGTAGCATCAAAACATTTAGATAACTGGGCTTATCTTTTAGAGAGAGCTACAAACTGGAGGAATGATCATGGAGAGGATATTGAAAAAGCTTTATATGAAGCTGCAAGATCTCATGGATTACAAGATGGCCCAATAGGAGTGGCAGACTGGAGAAACATAATAGGTCAAAGATTTTTTGCGTTAGCACAACAAACAGGAAGATTACCTAATGTAGGGGAAGTTGCTACAGTTTCTGATTTAACTGAAATCAAAACAATAACAAAAGAAGATATGGTTGCACTTAATCTTCAAGTTAAAGCTTTTGACGGACTGTATACACTTAATGTTAAAGAAGATAGAGGCGATCTTATTCTTAGTAGGAGAGTGAATGAGGAGTTAATACCTAGGGATAAAAAATCTCCTAAGAAGATTGGAAGAAGACCTCTTAAGGATACAGAGTACACATTACCTAAGAGGTTTTCTAAGTTTGCTCAGAATTTAACAACAAAAATATCTTCTTTATTAGAATCCAACAAGGAAGATGCCGAAAAAATTGACGCTCTTGAAGATAAAACAGATAAAGAAAAGAGAGAGCTTAAGCTTCAATTGTTTGCTAGAACTAACAACAAGGACGAGTCTGTAATTACACTTATAGCAAACAACTTCCATAGATATGTATTACCTTTCTTAGATAACAGAGAAGGAAAAATAACAAAAGGAACTAACTCTTACTTTACAGAAGGTATTTATGATGAAGCTAGAGATGCTGTTTTTGCTGGCGAGATTAATGACTTAGCAGATTTAGCAATGTTCTTTTCGGAGAGATCTGTTGATGTGACTAAACTAGGAGAGGATGAAGCTCCTGTAAAGTTAACCAGAGAGGAAACTTTATATGAGTTAGTTCGTGAGATGTCTGAACAAACTTATAAGTTCTATAAGTTTTTTGCTGTGTCTGATGATGCTGAAGGAATGGTTACATACACAAAAGAAACTCATGACTCTGCTTTTACTACGGCAAGGAAAGAAGTTTTTGCTAATTATTTCTACTATGAATACGGAGCTTTCGAAACAGCTACTATACATAACTTGGTTAATGAAGCTGCTGTTCAGTACTTAGATTCTTTTGCTAGCTCTTTAAAAGCAATTCGTGGAGAGCTGGAACTTTCAGAAGCCGAGCTTAATGATGCCATACAAAACAACAGGAAAAAAGAATTCCTAAATGAAAAGAAAAAAGAAGCTGAGTTAGGCGAGGTTAGTATGGACTATGAGAACCTTAAGAAGAATCAAGCTATACTTGAAAGCAAAATACAAGAGCTAGAAGGGTTCATTGAGAAGGATAAGAAATATGAAATGCAGGTCCACAGAACTTGGAGGAAAGTCTTTGGTGATCAGACAATGTGGGCTATACAAGCATTAACAACTGGTGTTGTTAATGTATTAGGCACAGCTACTAGGTCACAAATGAGATTGATGGTCATGTTTGGTGGAAGTGCTAGTTTAAATTCTAGATTTGCATTAGATATATTAAGGTCAATTGTAGAAGGAGTTGGGACATTTGGATATGGTTTTGGAAAAGGAATTGTTACAGCCCCAGTCGAGACAGTTAAGACTCGCAGTTTAAGGAAAGGGTTAATTAAGTTTATAGATGAGTTCCTAAATAAACCTTATGTTGAGGACATAGCATTAGGACAATGGAAAATAAATGAGACATTAAGAAGAATAAATGACGCTGGCTATTCAGCTAGAATAAATGTTTCTGGTAAGATTGATAATTATTTTGAATCCGTTCAAACAAGGGGGAGGATAGAA
>Ga0115011_10000904_pt1 | contig 22208 bp, 34 predicted proteins | sample TroAtlMetagenome_2_FD_88705 | JGI IMG/M metagenome (GOLD analysis project Ga0115011, IMG submission 88705) | Marine eukaryotic phytoplankton communities from Atlantic Ocean - Tropical Atlantic ANT8 Metagenome | ecosystem: Environmental > Aquatic > Marine > Oceanic | place: Tropical Atlantic...
AATATCACGACGTCGAATTGCGAATCACGTGGGGTGCTCAAGCCGTGGCGAATTCTGAAAAGTGGGAATGCTACGCGCATTACGTACACTTGGACACAGACGAGCGTCAAGTTCTCGCGAATAAACCACAAAATATGGTCATTACACAAACCCAAAAGGCGATCGCCTCTAACTCTAAGATCCAGGAACTATCATTTAATCACCCCGTCAAATTCTTGGCCGTGAGCAAGGCGGGTGGTGCCGATATCGATATCGCTGCCGCAGCCAATAAACTGAAACTTCAAATTAACGGGACCGATGTTGCCGATTCTAAATATGTCGATCCTCACTTCACAGCCGTTACGTCTTATTACCACACAGCGACGAGCAAGGATGCGGGTGCTGGTGATGGCGATAACAAGAATTTCTTCTTATACCCGTTCTGTTTGGACACCGCCAAACTACAACCAACAGGTTCGCTCAATTTCTCTCGCCTAGACTCCGCTCGCCTCGTGAACTCTACAGCCAATTCTGCCGATGACGTGTACGCCGTAAATTACAATATTTTACGCATAGAAAACGGTATGGGAGGTTTAATGTACTCGAATTAAATAGTATATAATAGTAAATGTTTTGGTCGTTTGTATTTTTATTGGCATTTGTATTCGTGCTAACATACGACCCAAAATCCCACACGTTAGATAATATTATCACCGAAAATGCAAAGTGTAAAGAAGGTCATTACACCGAATTACAGTTTGCACAACACGGATATGAATGTCCCCAGGGAAAAAATGTACATATGGGTGCGGTTATATCTAAATAAAACAATACAGGTATAGAATAAAATATGTTCACGTTCGACCGAGAGACTATGACTATGATCGCAGTCGTTTTATCGATTCTCGCTACAGTGTATATGTACAAAGAACTTAATAAGACGAAGGAGGATATGAATGGTATAAAACAGACATTTGTTGGTTTTGTTAACCATATTTCATCGAACGAAACCCCTAATCAACAGGCGATTTCAGAAGATTCCGACGACGAGGAAGTGCCTGTATCCAAGACGGAAAGTAAAGGCAAAAATAAACAACCAAGTGAAACAAACTTAGGAGAATAAACATATTGTCAGAATATAACTTGCAAATGCGCAATGAAAAAATACAAAGCGATAGCTATACCAGTAACATTTACCGACGATAAACCAAGATTTCTGACAGTAAGAGATCGACGATTCAAGGATTGGATTTTTGTGACAGGCGGGTGCAGGAGAAAAGAAATCGCCAACCCTTTACGATGCGCACTCAGAGAACTGGAAGAAGAGACGAGGGGCGTGATATCTCTTAAAAATGGCGAATATACATCTTATAAATTCACAGTAAAGGAAAACCCAACCACGGAATTAGAATATAACGTATATATATTTTTTGTCAACTATTCGAGAGCTGAACAGGCGACATTCATAAAGAAATTTAACGAAGAAAAACAGAAAACAAATCTCAAAAAAATTAATAAACAACCTATAAAAAGGACATTCGATGAAAACGATTATATGAATTTCGAATCTTTACAAGAGTTTAATACGAAAAAGAGATGGGATCGTATAGTGAAGAACGTCATAAACAATCCAGAATTTTATTCGTGTGTGACTTCCTTGAATAGAAAAACATTTTCTATAAAATAATGAAGTCGAAGAACTATATTCTGATGCAAATTCATAAACTTCTTATGGATAATAGAGCGTATACACAAGAAAAGGCTGACACGTTTATAGAACAGAATAAAGGTAAAAAGGTATATGAATTGCTTGTATTAAGAAAAACTTTAGCAGAGAAAGTAGTGCGCCCGGATGTATCGTATAGACGATCTATTTGGCATTATCGATCATCGAGTGATGAAGAAGAGGATTAAAAGAAACGCGCGTTTGTAATTAAATGTTTAGGTCTTGGTGTAAGGAACAGGGGTTTTGTAATGGTACCAATATATCACATGTGCTCATGGACGGGGGTGTTCTTTACGTGCCTTTTGATAGATTGAACGATTTTTATACAATGTACGTCGATTGTATAAAGAAGGGTGAAAAACTGTTTGTAGTAGAACAGAAAACAGACACATATAATTTCTTTTTAGATTTAGATTATAAAGATGACGACGAATTAACCATAGAAGAAATTGAGAAGATATGTCGAGTCATTTATGATAAAGTAAAGAGTTTCGGTGGTAATGAATGTATCGTGAGTGTGGCTCAACCAAAACCCATAGGTGAGTACATAAAACACGGAGTTCACATAAATTGGCCAAATTTTGTTGTGGATAAGGCAGCCGCGGTAGCGTTACGAACACACATCGTATCGACGATGAATCTTACATTCGGGTCAAAGAATTGGGAGGATATAGTCGATTTATCCGTATACGGTCGTAAGAATAATCGAGACAAAGGAAGTGGGTTTCGTATGCCGTGGTCTCATAAAAAGGAGAAACACGAAGCGTGTTCCGGAAATGGGTGCAAGGAGTGTGGTAATACGGGTAAGATAACAAAAGGCGAATATTTACCAATTTTCAAATACACAAGTAGACCAAAAACGGTACGCGAGGATATATCACAAGAGCCATCGGTAGAAATCATGCACATGGTTACATTGCGAACAGAGAATACAGAGTCGGTATTCATAGAAGGCGCAGAGAAGGATCGAGAATTCGGAGTTATCGATACGAGAGACGAATTAAAAGACGAAGAAACGTGTATGCTCATAGAGAAGTTTATTCAAAAACATATGAAAGGATACCAAACGGCGTATGTTCAAAGGATATATAATAATTCGGGTACATTTGTTATACAGACGACATCCAAATATTGTCAAAATATAAATAAAGAACATAACGGAAACCACGTGAGATTCCTTATAAAGGGTGAATATATACACCAGAAATGTTTTTCTATAAATGGGACGTGTAAGGATTTCACTGGAAAAGATTATTTGTTAACACCCAATATCATCAGTAAATTATATAAAGTGGACGAAGTTCCTAAGAAATCTAAATTTAAATTTATAAATCAAGATATAGAATACACAGATGCTAGAGAGTGTGTACACGCATTTATTACTAAATACATGACAGCATTTTGTAGAGAGGTAAAGGAAATAATACCCACAAAAAAATCAAAAAAACCTAAACAATTCGAGGTTGTTTCGGATGCGAGGTGTCAAGAGTGTGATACCATGAATATGAAAATATACATCGAAAAGAAAAATATATACCAGGAGTGTAAATGTCCGCGTAGACTTTATGAACTTAATGTTAAATCACTCGATAAATTATATCCTAAATAAATATATTATGTACGCCGTTATATTTTTGGTATTTGTTATATATATAACTACAAAAATCGTGAAAAGAACTAGAGGGTTCGATAAGGTTGATACACTCATAAAGGAAACGCTTAAATATTCCGGTATAAATAATTCTCTCTACAGTGAATTTTTAGCCAATATAAACATGGCGAAAGAGTATATAGATCACGTCGATATGTCGTCTAAAATGTTATATAGATCTATCAAAACATTAGAAAATATAGGTCTAGAGGGTGTTTCGGGTGATACGGATTTTCAAGAAGACATAACTAGATTATCCTTAGCTTTAGCATACGAATTCGAACAAATTTTAATAGACCAGGCTATTAATAATAACGTAGAATTCAAACCAAAATATTTAAATGATAGGATGTAATGCGATAATAGAGCTTAAAAAAACAATTAAACTAATATAAAATGGAGACAGATATAGGCAACCCCATAGATTTTGAACCAGATATCCAAATGAATAATAAGGAGAGTGATCCAGCACCGGAACATGAAAATAATAATAACGAAGATCCGTTTTATTTTCATCAACCGCAAATGATGATGCAACAACCACAATATCAACACGCGTTCCCTAATAACGGAAACGATTTTTTTGCAAATCTGGACAAGACGGCGTATGCTATAATTTTCGTTGCATTTATATTAGGATTCTTTATGGGAAAAACCATGCAACCTGTTATCCTCAGACCAGGATGATTCCATACCCGTGAAATCACCTATCGGACCAGTCGTTGGTTCTGTAAAATACGCCCTACTCACAACAAGTGGGTCTTTGAGAGTATCACGTAAAACTTCAGACGCTTTTATATCGGGTTTACTTTTTTGTGCTCTATCATACAGCCCCAAAAATAAACCAATCGCGAGCGCTACGATAAGAATGGTGATTATGTTTAAGATAATACTTATACTCAACATACTTACATTTATATAACAAAATTATTTACTTAGAATTCACTTCTTCTTCTCCGTCGTCGACCGCTTCAGAAATAACCGCATCAGTAGAGGATTCCGTAATTTCACCCTCTTCGATTTCACTTTCCTTTTCCTTAGCTTCCTTTTCGCGCTTCTCTTGTCTTTCTTTGATTTCTTGCGCGACCATGGCATCTGCCTTCTTAACGAGCTCTTCCATCGGAGTGTCTGGTTCTTCCTTTTGCAACTTTTCAAGAATTTCTGCTGGATGGCTGATGGGTGGTTCATCTGGTTTGTTATAGTATTTACTGTTTTCATCTCCGGGTTTGATGTACGGAGTATCCGTACCTTCGAGTTTAGTGGCTTGCATATCTCGTTTACGCTCTTCAAACATTTTAGCGGCCTGTGCCTGGTTTTCCTTATACCCCTGCATCAATGCTTCTAATTTTTCGTTAGTGAAATGAACGTCGTCAATTTTGGATGGATCCGGTGGGATCAATAGCCATTTGTACATATCTACCACATAAATATCGAATGTACTATCTTCGTTTTGTAATCTTTTTGCGTGTGACGCCGCTTCATCACGGGAATTGAAACATCCTCTAATTTTAATTCCGAATTTGTCATTTTTTTGTGGGGCTTCTGGGCCTACGATAGACAGGCACGCAAATAACTGACCCGGGACGGTCGTGTAATCTTGTTCGAGACTCATTGATATACTACATGTGTGTATTAACTTTAAGCCAGCTTAAAAATATATCGCATGAAATAATATATCGCGAATGCATGAATTTTGGTCTACACAACCCGTGCCCAATGATAAAATAAACTATGATAAAGATGGAGAGATAGATACATCACACACTCGTAATATAAAACCAATTATACTCCCCGATGGGTATGTATGGAGTTGTTGTTCATTACAAGAACTTTATCCGTTTTTACTAGAACATTACATATCCGGAGACGTGTTTAATTTTGCTTATTCAAAGGATATAATTTTATGGTCACTGTATGCACCTGGATTTAAAGAGGATTGGCACATCGCTATCAGAGAAGAGAGTTCGGGTAAATTGTCCGCGTTTATATCAGGCGTCCCGTTACATATTCGCGTGATCGATAACGAGATACCCGTCACACAGGTTAATTTCTTGTGCGTGCGTAAGGATTTAAGATCAATGGGATTCGCACCCATTTTGATAAGTGAGATAACGCGTCGCTCGAATTTATATAACATTTGGCAAGCTGTATACACGGCGTCAATATGTATACCTACGCCGGTGTGTCAAGTCGATTATTGGCACAGGCTTTTAAATGTAGAAAAATTAAATAGACTTGGATTTTCGGACACCGACGAGTCCAAACACACGATACGAGGTAAAACCCATTTACGTGAAATGACCGACGAAGATGTTTCATACGTGACAAAACTTTTCAAAGAACATACATCTTCTTTTAAAATAGCACCCGTCGTAAACGAGGAATATGTACGATATTGGTTGTTGCCGCGCGACGGGATAGTATATTCCTATGTAGACAAAGATAAGGATAAGTTTGTATCATTTTATAGCGTTCCATTCATACACAAAGATACTGGAGAGATTATTCACCAAGCATATATATTTTATATAGTCGGAGATTCATTAAACGATGCCGCGCACGTAGCTAAGAAGGAAGGATTTGATATGTTAAACTGTACGAATGCGGGGATTGGAAATTCAGAATTATTGAAAAATATGTTTTGTATGGGAGATGGGATGAATCACTATTATTTATACAATTGGACCACACGGGATCGTATATCTCGAGAAGATATATGTTTTACAATAATATAGAATGGGGAGAGGTAAATTTTTCACCATACTAACTACAATCGTGGGTTTTAATACGTGGACCATGATGACTATGGATTTGGATTTTATTAAAAAATATACTCCATTAAATGACGACGAAGATTAATCATTACATCACGAGAGACTTTTCTACGAGATCTTTCAGTGTTAATATAATTTTGGTATGTTCGCTTGACGCCATACATTGCGGATCTAGAATGACTTCTAAAATGCGCGCATTGTCGTCGGGATCACCAGGAAGTTCGAATTTTCTTATATAATCCGCTGCCGTGTAAACGAGTGCGTCTAGAAATTCCTCGTTCGCCATGTGCATCCATGAATCTCTGGGAGTTCCCCAAGACATGGTATTCATACACACACGAACACCATGCCCATATTTAGATTTGCCGAGATTTAATCTTCCTAAAATTAAATCATATACCATATACATTTATTGGGTATAGATGTCTTTAAATAAAATAGATAAAATAAAATAATTATAGAGTATAAAATGATATATTTCTTAAGAAAAATGTTCAAAGCCGTGAAATTATGTGAAATGAACAGATCATTCAGTTATACATTCGGAGAATGACCTAAGTGATTTAAAAATATAGAAATAGATAATCGTAGAATGGAGTCTATTCGTCGTTATCACAACGATGAAAAACGATCTCTCATCCAAATGGTCACGCGCGAGGGGCATAACATTTTGGATGTGGGATCTGGATTTGGGGGTGATCTACAAAAATGGAAACACGCAGGCGCTTATATAAGTATGTGTGAACCAAACACAGAGTCTCTAGAAGAGGCAAAAACGCGCGCTAAGAATATGAAAATTCGTGTAAATTTTTATCACGGTGATATATTCGCGGCACCACACAGACGTTACGATATTATATGTTATAATTTTTCCCTTCATTATATTTTTGAATCTAGAGACCTTTTTATAACGTCTCTTCGAGAGATTAGAAATAGAATGAATGTGGGTGGGTATTTTATAGGTATTATTCCCAATTCAGATAAAATTATATTCAGGACACCTTTCCGTGACGATTTAGGGAATTTTTTTATAATGGAAGAATCAAGTTCTGGAAATTTCGGAGAGAAATTGTCCGTGAATTTGACCGATACACCCTATTACAAAGACGGACCTAAACCAGAGCCAATTGCACATAGAGATTTGTTGATAACACATGTAGAAAATATGGGATTTACTTTAGAGTATTGGGAGGATTTAAAAGGAAATCCTCTTTCAGAATTATACAGTAAATTTATCTTTACATATAGAAAATGATACTCGCTCTAGTACTTGTAATCATAAATATATTCATATACATGAACACACACGAACCAGAAAATCTCAGGATAGTCAAGGAAAAATATAGGATTTTACGCGAACATTTAAAAGAGACGAATAACAAAGAATTTGAAATGTTGCAGAAACCTATACCCATTACGGCACATACTAGAACAGAGACTATTGGGTATAATACAAATAAGGGTCAAGAGATTGGTTTATGTATAAGTGGGGATACAAACAAAATCATGCACGTTTTAATACACGAATTGGCTCATAGTGCTATAAAAGAGTACGATCATAGCGAAGAATATTGGGATAAATATAATAAATTAATACAAATTTGTAAAGAACTAGGTATATACGAACCGATTACCCAGAAGACAAAATTCTGTGGAAAACACGTACAAGATAAATAATTTCTCAGTAAAATATAATAACCATGGAAGCTACTCCGTATTCAGATGTGGGTATAATGATGTTATATTGGATTTTTGTATTGTTTACATTGGCATCTCCGTTAATCACGGATAACTACACAGCAAAGACTATACTACTCACATTCGTTATCCCAAATATGTTATTATCTCTGTCCACGGGATTACCCCGCTTATCGGTCGATAGAGGATACTTAATAGCGGCGACATTTTTGGCCACACTCGCCGTTTTTGCTGTAAGCGAAGTACACCCACGATCGAAGACAACCATCAAAGAATTTGGTAAGGATAAAAACAAGACACTAGAGGGTGCCGGTATCCTCACATGTGCGTTTGTTATTGGTGGTATACTGTCTTACCTCATAATCGATAAATCTATATACGATTCTCTAAAGGAAACGAATGCGAATAACGCGATTTAATCTATATCGGGTATATGGTCTAATTGTATACCATTTCTCCAGAGAGGATCAGTGGTGTCTCCATATTGTTCACTAACCGTGTTTACATTAGTATTATTATCATCGTCATCATCGAGTGATAATTCTGCAACAACATCGGGTGTGTTAATAAAAGTTTCTGCATAACGTGTATTTTCAGGAAGTGTGTTGTCGTTTATTGTGTATTGTATAGGCGAGTTCAATGAGCCTTCGTCTTCATCTTCGTCTTCGTACCGAATAAGTAGATTTTCAGTCGCTCCAACAACTCGTGGATCCAACATAGCCATTTCAGTTTCAAGTTCATCTATTTTGTCATACAATTCTTCTTTTCGAGCCATTATTTCTGTTAGATGTTTACGTACAAATGAATTTTCGAGGGTCATATATGTTTCACACAGTTCACCGAACATTTTTTCAAAGTTGGCTATTTCCTGTTCAGAACCATTTTCTTCATAATGTTTTCTGAGATAATCATACGTCCAATCTTCTAAGCGTATTCGATGTAAAGCGCAAAAATGTTGAACCACTTCGTTTTTAAAACCAATGACACGTCGTTTGCGTTCTTTAAAATAATACGTCTCTTCATCTACGAGTCCCTTTATTTCGTGTTCTTTACATCGTATTTCTGACCACAATCTATTACATTTATGATTGTTGTAAAAATAATTTATCGCATCTTCGTTTAAACCCGGTATATTTTGGATAGATATGGGTTGCTGAAATACATTGGGTGTCGACGACACTTTAGACTGGAAAACTGTACGCATGTGGTTGCATATTTGTAGATAGTCTCCTTCCTCTATAATATGTACATCTTCACCCGCATGTTTATCTATAAGGGTTTGTATTTCTCGGAGGCTGTTAGAGGCATCCATCATGAAAAATCCATTTCATATTATTAACTTAGGTTTTAAAAATATAAGTTAATAATAAATGTGGAAGCGTTTGAAATCGTGGTTTTTTTCATTAAGCGATGTTAATTTACCTCCGTGGTATAAACCGATCGATCCTACACTCCAGGAATTTTTAAAACAATACCACGTATCTACCGAATCCAGTGGGACCGTGGGGGATGACGACGGTAAAGGTAAGAGAAAAAAGCATCATAAACTTCCTCGCGTCTTGAGACGAAAATACGCAAATTTATGTCCATGTTATGATATCCCATACCAAACGCACTTGGGTTCGTGTACATTATTGAAACGAACACTAGGTTCTAAAATGAAATATTCGACGTCCACAAATGTTATTTTTGTCAACTTTTCAAGGTATAATCTTAAATTATCAGTGACGACTATAGCGACGAGTATAAATGGGTTTTCTTTGGGTGTTATGGGTAATAGCATAGAACTAGATGTGAATAAAACTGAACCACAGACACAATCTATTATTCTCAAACCAATATTATTTAAACATGGTTTTGTTGGAAACGTGAGAGACGATGAACGTATATTAAAGCATTTTTCTCGAAGATCCATTAAGGCGAGTTCAAATAAAGCTTATTTAGTTATACCGAAGTGCTTGGCTTCATCTACTGTTCAGATAGATCCGTGTTCACGGGCATATTATTTGACTATAGACGTGGTGGACGATAAGGGTAATGTTGAGCGTTCTTTAATGAAAGACATTTTACACCGGTCGTGTTACGACGTTATATTTAACGACGAAAATATAGATAAGGACTTTAATGTTATTATATATAAGCAATTAAAAGATATTCTCAAAACACTAGAACACGAAGATAATCAAAAGGGGCGCCAGATTCATAAGGTAAAAAGGGAATTAAAATTACACGATGAAAAAATTGCACGCATGTCGGTGAGCGAGCGACAGAAGTATACAGATGCTTAAACGGATGGATCGATTAAAGATTTAATGACATAGAAGTATATATGAGTAATTGGACCCCATCTGTTGTGAAGTATGATGTAGTCCCGGGTTTCACGGGGAAAGTAATTGGAGGAGAACACGATATGATACGTCGCGCATCGTCCATGTATCCCAAACCCCCTCCTCGCAAATGGGATATCAGTGAATGCACCCCAAAAACTAAATGGGACGCGAATAGCAAATCAAAAATAACGACATTATATTTACCACACGGAGAATTGTACAATCCCATGATACACAAAAAGACACCGAGGCGTCAAAATGCAACTTCAATTGGTCATAATATGGAATTGACGGGAGAGGATTTTCAGGAATTTATAAGTCCAGAATTATTAGAAAATGGAGATGGAACGATCGATTAGATAATATTTTCGCCGCTTATTTTAATGAGGCTTTCACTGATAGTTTTACTTTTAATTGTTGTTGTTCTTGTTTCGATGGTTAAAACAGAACAATATTCAAAGGCTTCTGGGTTTGCTGGATATCACGCACCTTCTAGAAGTATCGTGATAGACGACCCTCAGGAAGATCTTTCAAAATACACAGAACAAGATGAGAAGATTAGTCTTACGAATGATCAAATGGAGGCGATGGTTCTCGCAACAAATAAATATATATCGGAACGAACGAAAATGTGTACCTATATAATTGAAACTATCTCTGTTAAAAAATTTAAACCTAAAATTATAAAAAATGTCGAGGGGAGTGTACAAGAAGTTATAAATAGAGGGGATGTACCTAAAAGGGATTTATATAAGGCTATGTTTATGGTCGTTAAGCACGGTGGATATTCAACCGGGTTTTCAGTAACAGTAGATTTACAATTCATAGATGATACGAATGTAAAGGTATTAAGTGCGCATACACAACCAATGGATATAGATGAGCCCTTAAATAAAGAACCTTATTTAGATAGAGGAACCGGTAAGGTATTTGTAGATTATAACACGGTTAAGAAATCTGAGTTAGATTTCCTTAAAAATAATTTGCTTTAATTGTAATGATCAGTATAGATGAAATTGCAAAGATCGAAGAGAAAAAGAAGCAATTACTGAAAGATACATACGTATCAATTTATAATCAAGTATCTAAGAAAATACGTCAGACCGTAGAGATTGGAAATAAACAATTATTTGTAGTCGTTCCAGGTTTTGTAGTGGGACATCCCACATTTGACCGTATGAAAGCCACACAATATATAAAACGTCAGCTCGAGCGCGGGGGGTTTATAGTAAAACATACAAATGATTACGAATTATATATAACGTGGAATATCAAGAAGAAAAAACAAGAAGAACCAGTGTTAGATGAGGAATTTCCTTCATTTATAAACTTGAAAAAAGCTGCAAATAAGTACAGGGGAAAGTGATGCGCGATAATGGTTTTTTTAAAAAATTACATATATCATAAATGGATAACCTGAATATTCTGGTAGAGGCCAAAAAGGAGTATATTGGTCAATTATGTTTATTAATGGCCCCAGTTATGATAGATGTATTTGATGATATGTATGAAGAAGCAAACAAAATGTCTAAAGGGCGGAAGGTGTTAGTGATGTTTCAAAAATTATTGAAAGAAGTACCAAATTGGAGTGATGCTATGTCAAAAACACATTCCGATAATATTACAAATCGATGCGCGTGGTTCAGCGATCTATTGGCGGCTGTTTTTGTCGCCACTACAAAAATTTTATCCGCGGTTCGTTTAAGTTCGGACAACAAAAAATTATCACTTAAACTTCCTTCAAACGAAGTATTTATTCAAATGTGTTATAATAATGCAGCAAAGGATATATACAGGGATCCTTATATATTCCACGAATCTCAAAATGAGCATCAACGTAATGATACTTTATTTGAACGATTTTCAGTTTGCATAGAAACAACTGTTAAGGAGCTTATACCTGTACAAGAAATACTACAAACATACATCTCTCAAAGAGATTCAGATATAAACATAGGAGGCGATATCGAGGATACACAAGATCCAGAAATAGTAGAAGGAGATACGGAGACGGAACCAGGGACGGAACCGGGGATGGAGCCGGGGATGGAGCCGGGGATGGAACCAGGGATGGAACCAGGGATGGAACCAGGGATGGAACCAGGGATGGAACCAGGGATGGAACCAGGGATGGAATCGGGTGTGGAACCGGGTATGGAACAGGGCATGTAACAGGAAACGGAACCCGTGTCCGAACAAATTCCTGTATCTGAAATGCCGAGTCGTTCCCCATTCGAGGACGAATTCAGAAATATTCGCACATCTCGTATACCTCAGGAAAAGACTCACACGGATTCTATCCAAGAAGATGTATTATTTCCAGATGCAGCAGATGATAGAAGAAAAAAAGTTGGCTATTATTAAATGGAAATAGAAGACTATCTTCGAGATCCCGTTTGGGCATCTATCGTAGCCGGGGGTATAACCGCCGGATACATACACGCAAAGGCAAAGTTAAATAACGAAGGAAAGTTGCAATTAAGCGCATACGCTAAACCAGCTACACTAGTGGCTATTTTAGTTTTTTTTATAGTAACAAATGGTTTAGGTAAGAGAGAGACTATTTCTACCGAACCATTTTAGTATTCTGACTTAAAGATATAGTCTATTATATAATAACACTACACCAATGACCTCGGTATCCGCATTCACAGATATGATGGAGCAATTCCTTGTGGAATTACACAAGACGTTTCCAGAAGAAAAGGGGCTCCGCAAATGCAAATCCGCATTTGATTTAATGAAAAGCGCAAATCCTCGGCTAATCGTTGATGGGTTCATGGCTAGTGTTTCTCCACACTCAGAAAAACTTACAGCTAAGGATGAAACGTTTTTCATCGAGGAATCAAAGAATATGGATTTTATTAAAGATGTTAATTTGAAATCTCATTGGGGTAATGCAAAACAAGCTACAAAAGACGCTATTTGGCAATATGTACAAACACTGTATATGTTAGGAACGACGATTCAGTCAATCGACCCCAAAACACTTTCGGTGATAGAAAGTGTAGCATCTAAAATGGCGAACGAATTGGGGGAAAACGGGGGTGATTTGGATGAAGCCCAATTGCTCAAATCTGTACAGGGTATGTTGGGAGGGATGTTGAAAAAATAAACCTATACTAATATAAATGAGCACTGTATTTGAAGATCCTATGCAGCTTGTAAAAGCCGATAAGGTAACCGAGTTTTGGCCAAATAATAGCCAGACATCAGACGAGCGCATAAATGCAACAGCCCGTTTTATTATATACGCTACGTGTATTATCTATTTAATTAAGAGAGATGCCCGTATATTTGTTTTAGGTGCGACAGTTCTTGGCGTACTATATGTTATGCAAAAATCAAACATGATTAAAGAAGGGGTCGCGAGACCCGTAGTAGCTCGCCCGGTTCGTGGGGGCGCGTGTCAGAGACCAACACCAGATAACCCAATGGGGAATGTTTTATTGAGCGATTATAATGATAATCCAGATCGCCCATCTGCGTGCTATTACCCCACTATTAAGCAGAGTGTGAACGCTCAAACGACTAGTCGTGTTCCATACGGACCAGCGCGTTCTCGTTCCGCTTTACCACAATATCAAAGGAATGCATTATCTAGACAATTTGTATCCAGTCCAGTTACGGATATTCCAGGAGATCAAACTGCATACGCTGAATGGTTATACGGAGGAAAAAATAGACCGATGTGTCGTTCGGATCCTCGCATGTGCGACCCCGATGCGAGAGGTGTTCAATTAGGTGCATTCGCGGGCCTCGATCCAAATGGAGATAAGAGAAGTGGTATGCATAGGGGGTCTGGACTTGGTGGTGGACTCACTACTTAAATTTTAGGTTAGTAAATATAAACGCTGATACTCGATTTACTTATAAACAAAATGTTATATAATAGTAAATGGCGTATCAACTTCAACCAGGCTTGAATATTGTTCAACATCCAGCCGTTCCACCCGTGTGCGCGACCGCTGATGTTAACCCCTTACCTCAGCCCACTTCATTAAATTACGGCTCCCGCCCAAATACCGTATTATATGGGACAGCTCCTTATATGGCTGGAAAGGGCAGTCCAGCGGAATTTATCGAAACGAGTGATCAACTCAGACCACAAACAACATCTCAATTTAATAAAAATTTAGTCGAAACTTACAGTCGGGGATATTTCCCACTCCAGAATGTTCAATGTAAAGTTCCTCTCCGAACTCGAACATATGAACCATCCAGTACTCGAGCCAATACTCAAAATGGTATGTTTTTGCAAAGGTACGGGAATAAAAATGTGTCTAAGTAATAAGAAAGATGGCTGATCCTATATCCATTTTAGCTATTGCGGGCTTAGTGTACGCCGGGCGTACATTAAGTAAACCTCATAAGGAAACGTATGAACCAGAAATGGAACAACCCACGCAAGAAACACCAGATTTTGTTATTCCAGACAGCGACGATACCGTTGTTATACCAAGTAAAAAGGTAGAAATGCCACAATTTGGGGATATAGCGCCCCAGCAAAAATCGAGCGGCCAGGAGATATTAGAAATGCGCGATCGTATGTTTGATACAGGACGAATGAATAATTTGGCGCCTATAGAAAAACAACAAGTTGGACCCGGTCTTGGGGTTGGTAGCGAAATACCAAGTTTTGGTGGTTATCAACAATTATTCCGTGTTAACCCAGTTAACGTGGGTGAATACAAATTAACAACACTTCCAGGTAGAACCGGACCAGGTGGGGATATAACGGGTGGTCGAAGAGGACTTGCGGGGGAACTTGGTAATAACAGACCAGAAAAGACTGCATTCCTTCCAGAGAGGCTTCCCACAGTCCCAGGACGAGCTCAAGGTATGACCGGCGTTACTCCGAGACAAGAACACGAACGTACAAAGCGTACCACGAATCGAGCCGAAACCGGGTTGAGAACAGACGGTCTTTCGAACGCACCCGCGAAGCGGTTTATACCAATGAGCACCCGTGCACAAGATCCTACGCGTAATAAGAAGGATGGCAATGTAGAACAATACCAATACGCGAATCAACCAGCTCCGGGTATACATAGTTTCCATCACGGATACATTAATGCCCCGGGTAGTAAGATTGGAGAAAAGAGAATTTACGGTACACCACACACAGTCGAAGAATTACAGAATTATGGGTTCAGACCAGATGATCGTCGTGGAAAACCAAACAGAGCCGGTGGTGCTGGTAGAATGAATGTCAGAGCTGGACCACTTAATCAAGGTGGTTTAGTAACGAGTGTGCGCTCTGATTCTAGTAGAATAGATGGACGTGTGAATGCTGCTAATGGGGCGTGGACACAGCAATACAATAACTCCAAATTCCACCAGTTTAACGCATATAAGGGCATTTATAACCCACACGCGAGTAATATGAATTTGGACTTGGCTAAACACCAACTCCAGAAGAACCCACTCGCGCATAGTCTTTCATAATTGTAATAAAATCAAGATAAGATCGAGATAAACAATCATTAAAATATTATCCATATATTTTAATGAAGGTACATACCTTAGACATAGATAGTGGCGAAAGAGATCCCGTTTTATATCCTAACCCCGCAGACTATGTCGTGAGTTTAAAAAATCCAATTTACGATGTGACTAAAATTTCACTTATATCAGCCCGGATACACGCGAGTCAAATGTTAATCAATGAGCGCAACAATACGTTTTCCGTGAATGGGATAACGACGTCATTACCAAATGATAACTATACGGGCGCTACACTCGCTTCAGCAATGTCTTCAGCTTGCTCAAATATCGCGACAGCTTCGTACGATTCTGGTACGAATGATATCACATTTACAAATTCGTCAACACCATTTACACTTGAATTTTATGGAGGTGTGCGTGGGTATCACACCAATGTACTCGTAGATGGGTACACGACACCACACGATATTTTGGGATTTTCTGCGAGTAATGTTTCATCCACGAGCGTAGGTGGAACACAAACACTAAAAACAGGCTCTATAAATATACAGGGACCTGATGCGATTATAGTAAAATTAAGTAGTGGTTCTGAAGAATTTAACAAGACTATATTTTCAAAGACTCCCTTTTATACGGGTCGCATCCTGATGTGTGGGGATGTTATTAATTTTTCGGGTGTCGACGACATTGTTGAGCATAATTTTGATTCTGGACCTCGGAATATAACGAGTTTGCGTGTACAATTCTTTTACAGCAGTAATAATCAATTAATTCCGTATGATTTTAGAAGTGCAAATCATATACTTAAACTAGCAGTGACGTGTTCTACGAATAAACTAGAGAGTGTTCCTAAAGTCATGAGAGACATGTCTCTCCCACCGCCTATGAAAATCCCCGAATTAGAGGATCCGCATAGATGGGATGCATTTGTATCTATTTTTGTAATAGTATTGACCGGTCTCATATTATTGATATTTATGAGGAAACCAAAATCTATCGAGTAACGGCAAAGACTGGTGTGCGTGGCTTCTCGACACGAGGAGACACTCTGGAAATACCGAGATAGACAAGGACCGACAACAAGGTAGTGAAGATCGCAGTCAAAGCGTAGTTAGCGCCACCATTCTTGTTAACCTTGACGATTTGGTTAATAACCCATCGCACGAGATCCATCCAAGAGAGCGCCGCAGCGAAGCTGAAGCCAGCGACAACAGCGTTGAGGCTTTGAGATTCGAGTTCCTGAGTAACAAGAGTGAGTGTTTCGTCCATTTTTTATACTATTAAAAGATATTTTATTCTGGGAGTAGTTCCTCCTCGACTAATATTTTCTTATATTCAGTTTTTTCAAATCCTTTCATATCCTTGACCTTTTTGTTAAATTTAGGAGGTTTATTACCTTCTTGGGAGTTGGCGGTAGAATCCGTACACGATTCTGTATCCGTATCCGTCTCAGTTTCAGAAGTATCGCTTCCACACACACTAAAGTGTTTGTAATCGATGACATCCCATCCTGATGGTTCGTCGGTAGGATCTAATTCCATTAATATGATAAATGTTTTTTATTTATTGCGTTCTTTCCCAGAAATCATCGTAATTATTATCAGTTAATTCGGAATTATTATCGATGGAATCTTTTATCATTTGTTCCGCTTCATTTTGAGGCACCCACTCGTCCCAAATATCGTAGGATTCGTTTATTTTTAGGAATTTATCATCCCCCCCTGAATAACGTTCAAATTTTAAACCTTCTTTTTTTTCGTTAACAATTTCAAAATCTTCTTCATCACTATCTTCGTCATCACCGTCATATATTTCCGGAAAAAGGGAACCGGAATGTAGTCCTACGGTGTTCATGGCGCAGTATTTAATACAATATTCCATATCTTGGGATAAAATTGTATCACGCCCACACGCTTTTGCGTATTCCCCTGATAATACCAGAGCTTGTTCTAATACGGGCTGAATTATATCAATGGCCGTTTGTTCGATGTCCATTATTGTATAAATAGTATTTTACTGATTCCATTTTCAATGCGGAGTATGTTGTAACTTAGGGCATATACACGCAAGCCGCGGTCCCCGAATCCGACGTGTGGGTTGATTTTTATTTTGAGATTTTGGTTTTTTATAAAACTGAAGTTTTTCTGTCCAGTTGGGTACCAACGCTCTGGTTCGAGACTGAAGCTATATGAATAGAAACGTCGGTAAAGGGGTGTTCGGGAATGGTGTATACCACTTTGAACTGCGCGTAGATTTATTAAACTACCTGTATCTTCGTCCAAAATAGTTTCCCCATCGAGTGTTAATGAAAGATTATGAAGATTTTCATAATTTATATATCTCGACATAGGAATAGCGCTCGAGTGAGAAGATCCCGTGTTTAGAATTTGTTCGGTGTGGTCCCAATCAAAGGCGGATACCCACCGACTACTAATGGGTACTGTTATGACCTTTTGAATCACGAAGAATAGTTCTTTTATAGGGTTTACAAAATTCAGTCTATATGTCGCTTCTGAAAATGTGTTATGGTTATCTTCCCTGGGAAGTGGGTCAAATGTATTTTCCTGTATTTGCGTTACTATATAATCAATTTTTTTGCTTTGTAGTTTAGCTCGTTCTGGTTCATCTAAACAGACCATTTCGGCAGTGACTTTGAGACTTTTAATAAGGTTTTTGATTTCTACACCGTATCTGCGTAGATGCCCACCAGAAGTTTCTTGATAGTGATAACAATCCGCAGAATTCGCCAATTTAAATACGATTTCAACTTCTTGTTTATCTATGGCACATAATGGAATCGCCAATTCTGGATTATTATAGAAATAGAATGGAATGTCTACAAAATATTTAGTATACGCAGTGGCATACGGGAGATATCCCAATATATCCGAACCATTAACTTTAGATCCAGATAATTCACCTGGTGGTTTTCCTATGAGGGTAGCTAATGGGGTTTGGTTTGTTTGTGTTACGTACAATTCGCTATAAATTTGTAGAAAGTTTCGTGGTATGCGTTGTATTAATTGTCCCCCAATAAAAAGCTCTACATATTCAAACATAGCGTGTCCAATAGATTCGTTATACCTAGTCCCATCTGTGCCTCCTACCAAGGACTGGTTTATGGGTGATAATTCAACTTTAAAACTTAGAGTTTTTAAGAGATCTCCTTGATTTTGTGGAATCGTACAACGTAAATTATTTCCAAATTCTACTTCACCATCCACGTCGAGATCAACAAAGAACGTAGAAAAATTTGTATGTTTTTTGAAATTCTTTATAAAATACGTATACTCTGGGTCTTCTGTAAAGAATATGTCTTGTGGGCCTGATGTTGCGAGTTGTACTCTACCAGCCATTACTATTATTACTATCTAAAATTTTAAACCACCTAGGCCGCTTTCTATTCTTAAAACGTTATAATTTACGGCATAAACCCGAACAGTGTTACCACTTGAATTAGCGAGTTCCATTTCGAGTAGTTTATGAGAAACTCGACTCATATTTACTTGTCCTGTCGGTCTGTATGTTTCCGGTTTAAGAGAAAAACTATACAACCCAAATCTAGAGTTAGTATCTGGGTATCCAGTATGATATTTAAGAGGTTGTTCATTTTCTAACATCATATAATCTGCATCTATAACCGTATTATTGTTGAATTTTAACACAACGTTATTAATTTTTGTATGTTCATCTATTCCCCCATCTTTAATAGCTATGAAATACATTTCTTTGACCGGGTTTTTAAAATTCACCATGATTGCCTTTTTAGATTCTCCCGACTCCATACGAAACTGCGATTTTTGAACTTGTGTTATCACATATTCAATGGGTCTCGTGAGCATGAAATTACGTTCATCTTCTGTTATATAAAAGAAATCTGTTATCAGGGATAGATTTTTCATAGTAGACGCAACATTCGAAGGGGGTGAAGATGCAGTACCACCCGAATAGGATATAGATACATCCTTTAATGGTTTGAATTTAACTCGAACTTCCACGAGTTGTTTTGTGAGCGCGTGTACAGGTAAAGCTAAACTTGGATGCCGGAAAAAATAGAAGGGTATGAGTACATTATATGTAAATTCACTACCAACCGTGATATATTGGTCATGCCCCGTTAAAAAATAGAGTGTCTGATTTGTGTCGTCTGTTGTATTATGGAGCTGGTCGTACATATATATGTATTCACCCGTGAGACGCTGTATAGTCTGACCACCAATAGATAGGTCTATGTAGTCTATTATGCGAGTACCTATAGATTTATTAAACCGTGCATTTGTTCCAGAAGGATGTGTTAGGGTGAATCGAAGCATCATACTTCGAATGAGATCTCCTTTATTATTGGGTATACGACATTCTAAAATATTATCGAAGTCAGTCGTGCCGTCAAAAGGTGTTTCTATAGATTCTGCTGCGAATCGAGTATGCCGTCTGAAGTTCATCAAGAAATACGAGAATTGAGGTTCTCCCGTGAGCCATTTATCAGGAATCCCTTTAGTAGCTAGATTTAAACGTCCGGCCATTCTTACTATTCGTGAGTAAAATTTTGTGAATTAAAACGACGCTATATTTTAGATGAATCTTCAATTACGAAAATTCAAACCTGAACGAATGGCAGACGATAAAGTTTGTGTATTTATAGGTAAACGTAACACTGGTAAATCTACTCTGGTAACGGATATATTGTTTCATAAGAAACATCTACCAGCGGGCGTTGTGATGTCGGCAACAGAGGAGGGGAATCATTATTATCAACAATACGTTCCAGATTTATTCATATACGGGGATTATGATAGAGAGGCTATAGAACGAGTATTAGAGAGACAGAGAAAACTTATAGGTTCAGGAAAGACACAGAATAGTGGAGCATTTTTACTTTTAGATGATTGTATGTATGATTCTAAATTCATGAAAGATACATGTATTAGACAGTGTTTTATGAACGGAAGACATTGGAAAATATTCTTTATGCTTACTATGCAATATTGTATGGACCTTCCACCCGCTTTACGTGCAAATGTAGACTATGTTTTTATTTTACGCGAGAATATAATACAAAACCGCGAAAAGCTCTATAAATCCTTCATGGGCATTTTCCCTTCTTTCCATTTGTTTAATCAGGTGATGGATGCTTGTACGGAAAACTACGAGTGTCTTGTACTTGATAATACTTCCAAATCAAATAAAATTGAGGACTGTGTATTCTGGTATAAAGCGAGTGTACGTAAAAATTTTAAGGTTGGCGCACCCCAATTTTGGCAAACACATAAAAAGATGTTTAATCCAAAACACGATAATATCAAAAAAGGAAACCTTAAGTCAGCGTCAAAGAATACAAATTTTACTATAACTAAAAAGAAATGACGCTTGTTCGAGAGTTAATTAAAAGACAAATTAGGAAAATGCACGCACAGCCCACAATCTCGTTGAGATTACCCGAAGAGTTATTATTCCCACATAAGAGATTACCTTCGGAAATTGTAGATGATTCCACTTTTAGTCATGGATATTCATTTTATATAGATGTAAACCATGAAAAAAACCAGATTCACATCAACGATACCATGACCGATTTGGAGAGAGGTCACATTTTACCAAAATACAGGCGGATGTTAAGAGGAATACACCCAAATTACGACGTGATAACTACAGGACGAGGCGCGTAAATGTTTTTTGGGAAAAAAGTTAGATATTATTAAATGACCGATGTACACACGCTAAATTTAGCTGATTCAGGTGATGGTATGGTATCGTTAAATAACCCATCTACATCGTTTATTCCAAACACTTCGCAGAATTTCCCTGAAAAAAATATAAGTGAAGATAAACAGACAATGGACTCTACACCAATTTCGGATATTATGGGCCAGACACAAGAACCACTCGAACCACCAATGATGGCCGCCGATCCACGCATGGTTCAATCTCAAATGCAGGCGCCAATGATGGCTTTGCAACAACCAGTCCAACAACAAACACAAACAGAAGAAAAGAAGAGTACAGGAAACCCCCTTAACCTCACAGACGAGCAATTGCAACTTGTTTTAATTGCTGCGTGTACTGGCGCGGCTATCAGTAAACCAGTCCAGGAGAAGTTGGCGAATTTTGTACCCCAATTTTTGAACGCGAATGGTAATAGAAGCATGGTTGGACTTGCATCTACCGGTGTTGTTGCAGCCGCTATGTTTTACATTGTTAAGCGATACGTATAAATATCATAGTTAAATTGTATTAATATCAATATTAATAAGAAATTCTCGGTTCTTATTTATATAAAATATATACTTATAGTAATAATGCCTGTTAGTAGTTCGCGGCGAATAGGTGGATCAATGACGGTGCCCAGGTTTACAATGGGTAGTTTCAGATCGGGATTTTATAATACCGACTTGGGTACTCGAGGACGACGACAAGGACAACGACAAAGTAGACAACGTACCTTGAACGAGCGTCGCGGTATGTTAAGATATATTCCCAATTCTAATTCTAATTCTAATTCTAATTCCAATTCGAATAACAATAACAAAAACAAGAATAATACAAAAAACAAGAATGTCGTGGCGTGGTTTAATAACGAAATGTATCCAGGAAAGAAGAATATG
>Ga0115011_10000906_pt1 | contig 22169 bp, 9 predicted proteins | sample TroAtlMetagenome_2_FD_88705 | JGI IMG/M metagenome (GOLD analysis project Ga0115011, IMG submission 88705) | Marine eukaryotic phytoplankton communities from Atlantic Ocean - Tropical Atlantic ANT8 Metagenome | ecosystem: Environmental > Aquatic > Marine > Oceanic | place: Tropical Atlantic...
CATATACATTCACCGGTTTAATCGTCACACTCGCCATGACCAAAACAGGTGTATATTTCGTTACAGTCGTTACGGCGACCATACCAATTGTCTGCTTGTTCGTCTCCCGATGAACATGTGCATTCTACGTTATCTTTATCTGCGTTAATGTGACATTTACCATGTCCGGAACAAGGGACCTGAACGGTAGGTTTTCTAGGACATTCCCATTGACAAGCTGGAGAGCCAGTAGCAATGTATGTTGCATCACAAGCACAGAATGCATGGTCATATTCAGTTCCTTCGAATTCTATTTTCTGTGTAACACCGTCGTAGTAGCAACTACCGTGACCGAAACAGGCTTCACCCTCAAAGGTGACAGGATTTATGCCTGGGCATATTACATCGCATTTAGGTTCGTCCCAAAACCCTTCTTTACAGAAACATTTTGGTTGGTTGTTTACTATCTCGCACATGGCATTCTCTCCACATATTGGGTCACCGTTCTCATCGACACAGGCTTCCACGCATTGAATACCTTCTTCATTATCAAAGTAACCGTCTGTACAAACACATTCGCCTTCTGCGTCACAGGTTCCGTGACCATTACAGGCGTTGCAAATACCATCATAAGACAAATCTATTTGATTACAATCCATAATGGAACCATGAGGTAAACATACCTTGTTACATTGTTGCGCGGGACCAGGCGTTATTTGAGCATCCGTATGTCCAGGACGCGTGTAGTTGTAAGCCGCTAGACGGGTACCATCACAGTCTCCCATGCAATCATCATCGCCGAATCCGTTGGCGTAACATTTATTACATAAGAATCCAGTCCAGCGTTTTTCAGGGCCTTTTGCACATCTACATCCGTATAGGGACACAACATCGTCTTTGATGGCGCTGCTGTATCGTGTCAATACGCTGAAATGCTGACAGTCGTGTTCCTCACAGTAATCCCCTTTAAAGAGACCTTGTGACACGGAGCAGTCGCAAATCTGAGTAGTTTTATTATAAGTGCCGCCTCGCATACATGGGTCAATAATATCATTGACTTCGTTGATGCCTCTTTGGGCCAACCACGCTGCTAAGAGCACAGATACTATGGCAGCAGCAAGAGCGCATACATATAATGGTATAATCTTGAATCCTCCTTGTCCACCTGCCGGCATGTGTAATTATTAAAATATGTGATGGGTTTATACTGTATATAGAATAAGTCTAGAATATCCGGTTCGTTCTATATAAGGGTTTGGATTCTAAATTAAACATGTCAAGAATAGAAGTTCCTAGGTGTGGAACTGCGTTGAAAGCATTATCCGCCCTTTTTAGGTCTGATAGATTCGACGAACATGACATCGCGAACGCTTCCGCCATGCTAGCACAGAAAGGTATGCCTGTTCAAGAACAAACGTTAGAAACTAAATTGAAGTTTATGCTAAATGAATGGGGAATTGGGTTTGATGGTTGTATAGAGAAAGACTCTCTTGGGAGTTCAACATGGATGTATGACTCCATGACCTTTCTAACCAAGAACCCGTGTATTATTGGCTTTATGGTTCATCACAAAGACGACGAATGGCGAGCGGTCAAACGCATAGAAGATACATGGGATTGGCAATTAAATGGTATGGAATGGGAGCGTGTCGAACGTCATCTCATCATTAATAAATTGATGCAATTCAACTGTCCTATCTTTTTAGTATGGAAACAATGGGTACCACTGAATCAGTGGATTAGAGATTCCCGCCCATTCTATGTGCGTAGTACCGACACAGAGCAGAGCTGTAGGTGGGAATACGAGCCTACGTCATGCTGGATGCCACAGAAGATGGTGTACCAAGGTAAAGACAAAGAGATTGCTAGAATATTGAAAAAGTGGTCTTCACCCTGTCTTATATCCAATGCTAAACAATTTCTCATGTTGGCACCAGGTCCGTCAGGGTGGGAATCAGAACAGGTTATGGAGTTCGACGGACTACCGTTGGGAACAGTTTCAGACCGTCTAGCTGGTCTTATACAGCAGCAAATAGAAGCACATATCAACAAACACCCGACACAGAAAAAAGAAATCATGCCTTACCTCGCTCACTCGTTGATGAGCGTAGCACACAAGTTTGGAATTAAGATTAATCACAAACAACTTTCGGCGTTCCAAATGGATTGTGATGACGTACATAAACTAAGAGCATACGAAGAAGCGTTGAGTAAAATTAGCTAAGGATTCGCTTCGAATATGTGAGAGTATATCTAACATCATTTAATATTTAAATCATGGGTAACAAAGCTACTAAAGAAACTATCAAAACGGTTGCTCCGGCTCCGGCCAAGGCAACTCGTCGAATCGATGCATTGTCATTGATGAATGCTAAAAATTCTCAGCAACGCCTAAGTATCATCAAGCGAAGAATGACCTCCGGGGCCAGCCAGAGGAAACCACGCACCTTTATTAGGCCCCCAAAAGAGGTACAGATACTTGGACCTCCACCTTCGAAACCTTCCACCGTTGTTCCCGCCAAATATGTAGCTCATACTGGGAGTTCTTACGAATACAATAAGACTGTCAACAAGTTGACACGTGAAGAGTCGTGGTGGGGCAAATACCAACATAACCCCGTTGAGCTTCCATTCAAAGGCTTCGTTCCAGGCTATGTTATGGACTTGGAAACTTGTTATACCAACGATTCAGGTTTTCAAATTAACAAAATGAAATCTTACATCATGCAAATCGGTGCGTGTCCCATCGGTAAAACCGGTGAAAACTTTGACGTTTGCTGTCTTCTTCCAGAGCGTTCAACGCTAGACAACACCCTTATCATATGTCCTACGTCATGGGACCAGTTTAAAGCGACTTTAAATCGTTTGGAACAGACACCTGGTTCCACTATAGGTGGGTATAGGAAATGCATAGGCAAACCCAACAAGTCAAATGACTGGTTCGTGGAATGTTATAAAGCTTCCTGGCATTTTTGGAGAGAGAATGAGATAAGTGTGTTCAAGGACCCCGTGGCAGAGATAAACAAATGGAAGAGTAGATACAAGAGACCATACCCTCTTCTATTCCCTATTGAAGAGTCGTTGAAGTTTTTCATTGAGTATTGTAAGGACGCGCCCGTGTGGTATGCCCACAACGGTCACGGTTTTGATTACATTATCATGGAAAAATGGTTTCGAGTGTTTGGTCTCAGACAGACCTTGGATTGTCAAGTATACAAACCCAGGTCAACTACTGCTATGCAATACTTGAGAACGAGACGGGAAGGTCCTAAATACGACTGTTACAGAGCAGATGGTGTGAATATTGGTAAGACACCATGGCCGCGTACGGGTTCTATTATCAAGGGCTATGATACGATGAAGATGTTTAAGAGCCATGCGTTGTCTCGCTACAACACTAAGAAAAGTGCTGGTGCTCCGCGTAAATCGCAGGGGGTAGGCAAGCGAACGATGATACAGACAGAGCTGGGTGGGCCAACGAAGACGGTGTATCAATGGGCCGATGGTTCGAAGACTAGCACAGCATTCTCTTACAAACAGCAAGACTTGATTGAAGAAGAAGGTATGCGTGGCAACGACCCAAGTGCTCACACCGCGTTGGCGGATTGTTTAACACTGAGAGAACTAATCTACCGAATATTTGACAGTAGAGTGCGTGATATATCCAACACGGACGAGAGAGCGGTGATATTTAAGAGATTACAAGAGGTTCGTAAAGAAGGGTTAAAGCACTGTCCTTTATCGGACGAAGCTGTCTTACTAAAAACCTTAAGAGAATTGGGTATAAATGACTAATATGTTTTATTAATGTCAGAACCTCATATGTTCTTATTAAACCCTGTACACTCACACTTTGAACAGTTACCTAAATTCTTTACCTATTATTATGTATTGAACTGGATGGGAGAGTTAGAAGCGGTAAAAAACTTAATGACTTCACCAGGACAAATTACAAAGTGGTATTATTTTAATAAATGGAAAACTATTCGTAAGTAGGAAAGTAATAATGAATATGTTCCGCACCTACATCCGGCCTTACATCCTTGGCTTTAAAAATACAAGAAAGGCTATGACCTCCTTCCGTTGTTTCGTACGTACTGGGCGGACGCAATTTACTCTTGATAGTAATAGTCTTGGTACTAGTAGGTACCCATATCTCCACGACGACTCCACCTCTTGTATCAATATATTCAAAGGTGCCGGTAGTAGCCTGTGGATGACCCTTTACAACCACTGGCATGTCGTTCTTCCAAAATCGTTTAGGAGCAGTTTCTAAGCGTATTTTTTCCTTTTCCACCCATTCGTCATCGTCGCCAAATGCATCCCAACTAAACAATAAAAGTCTCTTGTCGTGCGTCAACTTTGGAACAAGTCCCCACTTGTAGAAAGGATTACCGCCGGGAAAGGGCTCCATACCAAATGCGATAGACATACCCACGTCGAAGAATTTCCACTCGTTGTTAACTACAGCCATGTTCATTAAATGACAGTCTCTGTGGAAGAATCCCCACTCATTTCCAACACGAGCCAATTCTTCTACGATTTCTTTCTTCCATCTACGTGTCATATCGGTGTCTTTCCTTCCTTGCTCTACTAGTTTTTCGTAGATAGTACAGTCTATACGTTCCAAACCCATACACATGGATGGGCATGCTAAACCGTTGTTGAATGCTATCAATTTTAACCACAACGGTTTAATAATTTTCGGTTCGAGTCCTTCTTCTATATATTTGTCGTATATTTTGCAATGTATTTTGTACTCTGCGAAAAGTTGCATTTGTTTTTCCGGTGCATCACCCATCGGTGATTTGATAGCGCAGATGGTTCCATCTGGTTGATGGTAATCTGTCCACACGTGGCTATATGTTCCTGTGGTATGTGTACTAGCGTTTATAATACCTGTAGGGTTATTCAACCAAGATTTGACATGGTTGCTAGGTCGCAACGGTACGGATATAGATTTAGCTTCCTTATACCATTTATAATATTCATCATGAATTTCTTTGGTAAAATCCGCACAGATGGATGTCATTAGTTTTATATTCAAAGGTTTTATATTCTAATACACGAATATGTTTAGAGTATAAGAAGGGTTGAGAATCCAAGAAATGCTCTGGTTTTTTATCGGTTTCATATTTGGTTTATTCGTAGCACAAGAATCCCCACAATTTCCTAATATAAAACGCAATGCCCGAAAGGGTGGACATTTCATTTACGATTTAATTACTACAGAAGCTAAGGAGTTTGTGGCAACTCAAACTGCCGACACAGGGTACACGCGTTCGAAGAGCGAATGATACTATAAGTAGAATATAAAAACTGATAACAATGGAATTCCTAGATTCGCCTAGAACAAGAGAAAGGAGGTATCGTGTAAATAGAACTTCTCAAGCACACCCTCTCAACATGCCCCGCGGCTTACCACTGATGATGGCTCCACGTGACTTAACACGGCATAGAAGTGTGTACGTACAAGAGATGCCAGTGGGGTTACAAGTATTCAATCGTATACACTCCGCTATAGCTAGCGCAGAACGTCGTCTATTAATGACACCGGACGACGATGTAAATCATTCGCATATTCCCAGCCCAATCGCCATGTTCGGCGAGGCAGAAAACCCACAGGCCCCCGCACAACAACAGGATGTAGGTATGTATGGATTATTACCCAGGACTCAAGCCCCTTTAGAGTTTGAATGTGGGGTTTGTTTTGAAAAGATAAAACGTGGCCAACCACAACAGTTATTAAACTGCGGACATAAATTCTGTGGTAATTGTTTCGATAGATGGCATGCTCAATCAGGCAATACAACTTGTCCATCTTGTAGGACACCTGTACATACTAACAGCATGAACCATCAACCGATGGGGAGGCTCGCAACTACACCTATTCGCGTTCAAACGAGCAGTAGATTTAGCGGCTCACAAGGAATGACACCACAACAACAAGCTATGGCAATGTTTATGAGAAGTACAAGGAGGTAGAGACTTCATTACAATAAAAACTCATTTAATTTTACTATATCAATACCATTTTTAACACTCTTAATTTTCATACTAGTATCAAAAACCGCTTCGTCGTTATGTTTACAGAATAGTATCACCACTTTCCACCATCTACATATGGTGTATAGATGAACATCGTTAGTCATCACCACACGTAGACTAGCCTGTTTCTTCTTACACCATTGATACCATATCCTATGTACGTGGTTACTCTTCATGGTTTTTTTCGCATCTTCCACGCATAAAATATTTGCTATGGTTTTGCCCAATGCATACGTATCGACCCATCTATTCTTTTCGGCTTCCTCAATGTCAGGACGTTTGATATATATTTGCTCAAGTGTGTGTTTACTTGGCATGTAATCCCTGGTCCCTTTGCAAGAGGTGTTTTCCGCCGCTGAACAGTTATCAATATCCACCAGTACGGGAATTCCATTACGCATGCAAATATTCTCCAGTTTAATATCTCTATGAACCAACCCATTTTCGTGTAGAAAGTTCACCGCTGTCATGATTTGGTTAAGAATGGCGTCTCTCTCGTTAGCGGTCCAAACATCTTTTCGCCGTACCCAATCTACCATATCACAGTCACAGAGAGGGTATACAAACGCGGTACCGTGTTTGGTTTGCAAAACGCGTGTTGGTAAAAGTACATACGTTGAAGAGCCATTGATTTTCTTAGATAATAACTTAATATTCATTTCCGTTTTAAACCCTTTTTTATGTCTGTTCTCTAGGATTAATTTACAGAAAGAACCTTGTAATTTAAATGGGAATCCATTGGGTCCTGCTCTTGACATCATTGGTGTAAAATTACCTATTCCTTTTTTGTCTGCCAAGGTTACCATTTCAGCCTCCGCATTGCTCCATGTGCGTCTAATATATACATCAGAGCTCCTCGTGTATTGACAACAGTTTCCCATTGTTGGGTTTCGGCTCCTCATTTATAGTTGGTTCTTTAATCAAAGCCACGGATGCTATGGGAAATAAATCTATTAAATTGCACAAAACGATGAGCTTCCAAAAATTATTAAAATGATTCTTGTTGACACCGTACATGTTGGCAAACACAGAACCCCATTCGGAACTAATAACTCCTGCCAAATTTGATATAGACATCAACGTTGCGTACAGAGAACCTTCTACACCATCTGGGCATATCTTAGCTGCCAATACTACTGAAGGCAACAGGATAAACTGTCCTAATAGACTCAATATGATAGAATCTCCCATTGCCAATACCATATTGGATATACCAATGGACTCGTTGAAACCGGTAACAATGCTCACATACGACCACTTTAGAACCCACGCGATGGCCAACACAACAAAGAATATTTTTCTAAAGGACACTCGTGCCAAATATTTTTTGTAGATGATTGTACCTATGATGGATGTGACGTAAGATGTTACATCTAAGATACTAAACTGAACCGCTGAAAACTTCAAAACATTTTCAAAATAATAAGATGTTACAGCTCCGAAACCAGGTGTAACTGAAACGATGAACAAAAATAGCGCAGGTTTCCATATATTGGGAGATTTGAAGGCCCGGCCCAACGTCTTAAATGTGTCAGATGCCGGTGGGCGTTTTTCAACTTTGTCTTCGTTGATAGCTAGAAACATTATGCTGATAATTAGAGGAAAGAAGCCCGTTACAATCTGTACCAACTCACCTCCAATGGCATCGTATGCGACCCCTCCAGTTAGAGAAGCCAACAGGCCACCGCAGGCTCTTAGTCCCCAACACCAAGATTGAATGGACCCGGTGTTCTCCTCGTCCTCTTTGCGCGCATGTGTTACCAATATAGAGTCACAAACAACGTCGGCAACGCATGTACCGAAGCTGGATAGAAACATACAGGCACATACCATTTCCATATCATTGGCGTACCAAGGTAGTGCCCAATAAGAAAGGGTAGTTAACCAGCACCCTATCATGATGTATGGCCGTCTTCGATATCCAAATATGGGATATGTATCCGACATGAATCCATAAACGGGTTTCAAACACCATGGTATCCCCGCCAAGCCTCCCATAGCCATTAGTTGTGCTGGAGATAACTTTACTTTTTCTATCAACCAGAAGCGCATAGCTACACTGGGGAACTGGAATACGAACCCAAGCATCAGGTAAAAAGATAATAAAATATGTTTCTGATATTTATCAAACATTATAGAGACAGGACTTACTATGTATAGTGGGGATTTCGACACGCCTTGGATTCATAGGAAAGGTTGGTGGGGCATTGTCGATTTCCAAAATAAATAAAGTATATATAACCCATGAATACAATCATTAATATGCGAGCGTTAATTATATATACGATTGCCTCATGCTGTTTAGCTTATGTTTCAGGACTTGGTGTTCCCGGTGAATACTATCCTAAGGTCCAATGGTCAGACCCTGGAACAACAGGTCAAACAGCAGCAGACTTAGATGAAGTCTTGGGCTTTAATTTAACGCATTTGGCTCCATGGCGTAAAATTCTACGACATGACCAGATTACGAATCTTCATAGACCTTACGGACTCCACCCATTCGAGCGCGCCTCTCCAATTTGGAAATTGAAGGCGGATACAGATGGTGGTTTCCAAGAAGGAGCAGATGGAGAAATGTCATTCACGGACGGAAGAGACCCTACCCCTTTCCCCGGCCGTTGTATTGACCTAGAAGATAGAGGAGTAACTACATATTACCGCCATACCCTTCCCAACGGTGAATGGCTACCAACGCAGAACCCATATGAGCGTCCGAACGCTACAACACAGATTCGCCATGAACATGTGTACTGGGTTTCTCGTACCGACGGTAGCATTGTATGGGACTTGGGTAATGATGCAAGTGGTACTGAAATTACACCAGCAGGTTACGTACGCCCATTGTGGGAAGGTGAACCACCAGCTTGTGAAGTAGAGACGAACCTAGGTGTTTATAAGACCGAAAACAATCAAAACTTGAACGGTGGTGGACCAATCCCTGGTTTCTATTCCGACGCGTGGGATTGGGACTTTGATAACAATGGTTTCCCAGAGACACGTAAAGGTGGTGAAGGTTGTCAAACCTGGTGGGATGGACGTGGAGGCTTCAACAATGAATGGAATCAGTGTGAATCTGGTGTCTGTAGAGATTACGCTGTGTATCAGAAAACTTCTATTTGGTTTGTAGCCCCAGCGGATGGCGGTTACTCGCCAATGCGTCCAGCTGATACCAATACCGAACTTAATATGGGTAAGAAATGTCAAATATCTTCGAACACACACGCATGTAAAGGTCCAGGAGGGGTAGAGGACGTTACATGTCACGCAGTTGGATTTGGAGGAGAAGATGATGGTGCTACTTGCGACGGTACCGTTTCTGAAACTTCTGACGGTCCAATCATTGATTTGGTAATCAAGGGTGGTGAAGTGACTGGTTCATATGCCTTGGTTGGTTGGTTCTCTAGCAAAGAAGCTTGTATGGATGTTATGTCTTCCGATACTGCTTATGATAAATGGAGACTGTTCTCCTATGGTTTCGGAGGTAAATGTAATTCGGATGGCGACTGTAAATGTTATGCACTGTGGGACAATAACGTTTTGAGCCCAACCGGTGATGTACTGTCTTATGGTACCTACTACGGCGGCTGTTCTGGGGACACACAAGGTTCCGCATACGCTGATGGTACGGACTGTGCCTCTAGTGGTTACAACACATTCGAATTAGACCGTAATAGAAAGATGTGCCAATGGTCTCTTGGTACATGTAGACAAGGCGAAGGTTGCGGCGACAACGATGGTTGCTTAGACTCTTCATGTATTCAATTCAAATCAGTATACGATACAGGTACAAACGGTCACTGTGCTGTTAGTTCCTTGGGAAAATTGTGCGCCGGAAAGATGGGAGAAGTTTGTTTAGAGAGCTCTGATTGTGCTTCCAACAACTGTGGTTTCATCGCCGGAAAGAAAGTATGTCTTGGCGATTACGGTGACCCATGTGAGGCTGCGTCTCAGTGTGGTCAATTCGCTCGTTGTAAAGGAAATGTATGTTGCCGTGATGTAGACGAAACCAACCCTGCTGTACCAGCAGGTGAACACTTATTCCAATGTATGCCTGGGTCCGGTTATGCCGGTATTTGTGAACCAGGTGCTGAGTATGTTTCTGGTTTCGGTTGTAAACGATTAGGCTGTAACATGGCATCCGATAGAGTTATACAGGGTGAACGCAATGGTTTGGTATCTCATATCGAACCATCATACTGTGATGTATTCTACGGTGATTACGACGCAGATGCTGTGTCCAAACTACCAAACGAGAATGTAAAGAAACTAACCTACGACGTAGAGCTTGGTTCTAGTTACGACCAATTGGCTTACGGTGATGTAGTTCAACAGAAAGAATCGTATGGTAAAGTGATAGACTACTCAGAAGAAGGTGTTGGCTCTTTAACATGGGGAGAAGCAAAGGATGGTTATTACTGTGGTGGTTCAAACTGGGGCACCGACGCCGCTAACGAATATTCCTTCAATGGCGCAGCACTTTGTAAAAATAAATGTGCTGACACGTCTGGTTGTACCGGGTTTTCCGTTCACTCTATGAGCGGTAGTGGTATCTACACCAAATGTGTTATCTGTACCTCTACAGACATTCCTTTGGACGACTCTCTCCCACCAACGACGGGATACTTGTTCGTACGTTATTTTCGACCAGTTACTACCATAGTAAAGGTGAAAATTGAAGTGGGGGCATTTACAAACGGTATTGCTTCGATTAAAGGAAATGCTAGAAATATTGTTGGAATTGAATCTATCAAAACTTCAATTAAAGACACTTCATCAGCTAGCACGTGTCCGGCTGCCCCAGCGATTTACACAGGAAGTGCACATGTAGGTATTGTGCCAACGGATATGACTTTCCAAGGTCGAATGCGCACTGGTCAACAAGCACAACAATTTTTCGGTACGACTAATCCTGATTACGCAACCGGTGTAAAAATAGGAACGTATGGCTCGTGTGCTAGATGGCCTTCGTTAGCCGACCAGGCGTCGGCTTACACAGCTTATTCGCATAAAACTTTCACATGGCCCCAAGAAGCTGTTGACAACGCAGGTAAGAGGGCTTTTTACGATAAGAAACAATGTTTGGATAAAGTCATGAGCAAAGACAATATGGAGATTGGTCAATGTGGTACACTTTGGGGTGACCGTAAAGAAGCAGTCGAATGGCTTGGAGGTATTAACCCAGCTACGGGAATGTTGGAGGTAAACCCAGACGACGAATCGATGTACAGATACCAATTGGCTCAATGTGATTACAAAATTAACTGTGGTATGGAGGGATGTATCCGTGATACGAAGAAAGCTGAATTACCTAACTTGGTAGCAACCAAGGCCCAATGTTTCAGAGGTGGAGGTGATGCTTACGTATCTTTGACCCCATACTTGCCTCAAACTAGTGAACCGACAGAAGATGGTAAGAACGCAGCACTTAGAGCTTGTCAATCTATGTCCCAAACCGAATTCAATGGTAGAGCAACCCACATTCTTTTCGCGTGGGGTTTGCCATGTTCCTCAGGAGAAGGAAACTGTGACAACTACCCTGATATGTGGATTAGCAGCGATTCTAAGAGTTCATTCAATTGTGAGACCACCGTATCCGGAGAAGACGAAGCGCGTGGTGCTTGTGACTGTTACGAAGCGGCCGCCAATCCTATTGCGGTAACGAGCGGAGCCAATTGCGCAGCTTCTGGTTACACGCCAGCTGCTAACTTGAGAGAATGTTCCTCTATCATCAATGGTCTTAGTGACTCCCCGTACAACCAGGATAGCGCTGCTTCTACTGACTCTAGCTCTGCCTATCCACCAGGATGTTATTGGTATGGCAGTGGTAATGCTGCTTATTTCAACGACGGGACAGGAAGCTGTAGCACTGACAACCCATGTTTGTGTTTCTCAGACTCTGAAAAAGCAGTCAAGGCAGGGCCAAGTTGCTACGGTAACACGTACGCCGAAGATTACTCTAGATATTTAATTCCTCGTATGAAATACCAGGTGCGTGAACCGCAACCATCTGCTGGTAAATGGAATTGTTTGGTTATAGACCCAGCTTACACTGGTGTAGACAACGAGAAAGTAAATCTATGTAACACACGTGATATCTACGGGAAAGCAGATATCTACTCCATCGCCGAATTGGACAAGGATAAACTACCATGGGGTAATCCTCACGATGGTACGGCCTCTAACTTCAACACTAGGTCCAACAAGTACGACAAGACAGAAGGTTATTACTGCTCGCCGAAAGCGTTGGGACAGAATATCCAATACGCTTGTGATAAGTTTAATCCTTTCTGGGACCTTTATGAATTAGGCCGTGCCGTTCCAGATACCATCGACGATAAAGGTAATGTTTGTGGAGGTGGTGGTTCTCAGTATTCAGAAAAGATTCCAATGGCAAAACGATACAAAGGCATGGTAGACGATAACCCATCGCACCAGAAATGTTATCACAAGAATGCGGATGGTGATACCGTACAACGTGTAGATTTCGAAGAGGCACACGGTACCACATACTGCCATAGTTTTGATTGGATGGCCGATTACAGAGCACGTACCGATGTCGCCGATTTACAAGGATGTAAAGACGCATGTGCTGCCAATGATGATTGTAACGCAATTACCTATCTCAGCTCAGCGCAAAATTGGGACTCCGAAAGTGCATCAAACACTGGAAGATGTGTCCAATGTACACAAAACACAGTGTTGCAAAACAACGGAGACTCGTCATTCACCACGTACATCAAATATTCTCATAGTCAACCAATTTGCGAATTAGAGAAACACGTATGGACACCGGAAACATGTACATGGGTACAATTCCAATCAAAGTCTGGTTCCTACTCGAACGAGAATAAATTGGTTGTAAAGAACGAAGCAGGTGAAGAGATTTACAAGATATCAGGTCTTGGTATTGGTTATTCGATGCCAAGGCTTGTAAGCTGTTACCAGGTTACCTCTGGTGGTAGTGAATGTCTCAGCTCCTTCGGTTCGAACGGTGACACGTTAACCCAAGACGATTCATGTTATGCGGCACCGACCGACTCAAACTACCAATGTACGCGACACTCTTCATGTGACACCAATTATTACGGAGATTTGTGTGACGCCGATTTCACCTCTGTTCCTATATTGCGAGTTAGAGCAGGAGAAAGGCGAATGTGTTTACCAAATGGTTACGACTACTCCATTGAGATGCTTGATACTTATGGTAATGGTTGGGATAGTGCATACGGCGCAGCTTTCTGCGTAGCCACTATTACAGAAGCAGGTGTAAAGACTGGACATCTTGCTGTAACACAAAATCTGATACAGACCGCAACGGATAGTAACAACAACCCAATATATGCACCATCGCAAGTAACGTCAGACTGTATGGAAGGCTCGTCCGGCTGGACAACCGTAAACAATGGTAAGTTCCATACACCAGGCGCTCAAGCGCCAGACTCGTGTAGTAACTCTGACATTGACAACGAAGCACAATGTATCAAGAGTAGTGTCAATAAATGGACATCGTACAACAGAGAAGGTTTCATCGTAGACTCAGCAGCTGCTTGTAACCGTGTATGTCGTGAGAACAAACCGTGCCGTAACTTTGCATTCTCTGAAGATGTATTGACCGGTAAAGCAAACACGTTGACATACGATTCATACGGACATAACGAACAGGGAGTTGCTCCATGTATGTTGGAAATGACCAGTGCGCGTAAAGGTATTTACCGCGCGTGGTGGAATGAAGCCAACCAGGGCTACCTAGCAGGCGAATGGAACTGGCAGAATCAAGAACAAGGGTTTGGTGAAGAGATTGTTCTAGATTTCTCCACTAAAGGTAACGATAACGTAGCACCGAACGATGCATACTGTAGTCAACAACAAGCGCTCTGGGGTTACCCAGGTTCATTCATGGATTATCCAGCAGCTCGTAACGCAATGAAGGCGCATACTATGGCAGAGTGTGCCGTAGCAACTGGTATGTTGGGTGGTTCTCACTTTACATTCGTTGGAGCAGAGAATAAGAAATCAGGAACTGGTAAAGATTATCATCTCCCACCTTTGGATGAGAACGGTCGTGTTCCAACGGGAGCTAAGTATGTAGCATGGCCTGCTGACACCAATTGTCCATATTATCCTGGTCCGTTATTGAAGTCGGATGGTTCTCTGGACATGGAAACTACGCATCCATATTTCCTAGCGAGTGGTGGAGGAACGACCCGGACTGACGTTCAAGCTTACTACAAAGTCGGAGCGGGTATTTGTTTCTCCCCGAATTGGTGGAACAGTAATACACAAGGGTCTGATTATGGAGTAAAAACATCTCAACCAGATGCCGCATCGTGCGCTGCCCATTGTCGTTCGGTATACGCAGACCCTAATGCTTATTACAGGGATTCGTCGAAGACCAATGACGGCGCAGTGTATGCTGGAGCAAAAGCATTTTCTATGATTAAAGGAACCACTACCAATAATTGTATCTGTTACGGTTCCTGTACAATCCAGGGCCCAGCGATTACTTGGGGTACATACGAAGTCTTGGAAGGTACAGAAAATAGAATTACCAACTACATCGCGGATGGAACCTACGATTTGTATGAATTTGATATTCCAGTTTATGGTATTCAGCCAGAAGATGCGGACAATGTAGAGAAATACCCAACTGAATGTATTCAATGTTTCCCATCCTTCGATTTGGGTGGTAACGGTGGAGCTTCTGCTCAACAAACTGCGAACCCAACAGGCAAGAGCTTCTTACCATGGCCTCCAGTTGGAGCTTCCATCTCTAATGTATCGCCGTTAGCGTGTATTCGTGGTTCCAACACATACATGCAGCAGACCTTCGCGCGTACCTTTAGAATTGCTGATAACGTACAGAAAGATTACAACACGAAGGTATCTGGAACGAATACCGGGTCCACGAAACTATCAAAGTATGAATGTGAAAAATTCTCAAAGAAGTATGCTATTCCATTCCGTGTATTGTGGGACCCTGACTCGACATCCGGTGGCTGTTGGCCATACTGTATTGACCTTGCTAACATGCCTATTGGTTGTATCTATGATTCCGCTCAAGATGAAGTTCGTTATATCGAAGTAGATATTCCGGGTTATCCAGGACAGGAATGTAGCTCTGAATTTCGTTGTATTACTAAACCGAAATACAATGGCCACTACATGGACTATAAGAAAACTGCCGGAGCGCACGATTTCCACCACAAATGGAGATTCCGTAAACAATACGAACGCAAATACCGCGAAATCGAGCACAGTAACAACAAAGACTATCCTGCTGGTCACTGGTCTGAATATGGTGACAGGAAAATCAAATTCGCTGAACGATATGGTAAATCGAACAGAAAGATTGAACAAGGTAGAACTTGTAGAGAAGCTTCTCAAGCTCTTTACGGTCATCAATTCATTTATTTACCAGTAAGACATCCCTCCGCAACTTCTTGTTACGGTGTTACGCCAATACCTGAGACAGCAGCATTCGCCAACTTCGACCCGGGACCAAGTGCTACGGTTTCTCATGCTGACCCAAGTGAAGCAGAATGTCAACAATTTGCCGAAGCTCTTGGAAAGACATACGAGGCATTCCATGACACATCGTTGAGTGCTGGATGTTCTTACCTAGCAGGTTCTGATAAAGTACGATACAACACACCAAACGCCAATGGCGGTACAGGTGCTTGGGGCTCAGGTAACTGTGGTAAAGTTGTCACGATTGATGGAATCGAACAGAACAGTTACTGTGTCTGCCGCATGTCTCCGTTGGGAACGAGAATGAACAATGGTAATTATGCTAGATTCAAGGATATTCCTAAGGGTTGTGCTAAGGTAGGGGATAAAGTGCTTTACACTGAAGACGATACTGGTAATACCGGTGGTACCACTGCTACTGTTCCGTGTTCCTCAACTAAAAAATGTATAGGATGGACATTGTATGGTGATAGTGTAGAGAATGGTGAAGACTACATTCCAGAATTGGATTATGGTGGTGATTACGCACCGCACGGTCCTATTATCGAATACTCACAAAAGGGTGGAAGAAAGCATTACACCGCGAACGATTGTATTATCTACGAACAAGACAAATACAACTTCTTGTACAAATACTATCAATCCTACCAGTCCACAGCGTTTACGCATCCTGGTAAATCCGATGGTGATTACTACTGTTATTTGGAGTCTATCTACCCAGGTAAGAGTTTCCAACCGGGTGACGCAACATGTTCCGACGCAGTAGAGAATCCAAACAGAGCAGGAAAGATTGTATCCTACGATGCTTGTAAATTCTATGTACAAGATAAGGTAGATACAAGAAGCGAGGAAGAATCTCAGTTATTGGCCTCAGCCTACCAGAAGAAAGTACAATACGATAACCGTAATGGTTTACAACGTACTTGTTCGTTGGCTGATTTGGTCATGAGAGACATTTCATGGGCATACTTGGATGGAATGATTAACCCATTAGAATGGGAAGAGAAGTATGCTGAAGCAGGAGATGGCGTTGAAAAATGTGAAACCAATCCTGTAACACAGCAAAAAGAAAACTGTGCCGCGGTAACGGGAACGTATTACCAACATATCTACTCGAAAGAGATTCGATTGACAAAGGATGAACAAACTCACCCTGGTACCGTCCCAAATAAATATGGGGTTGTTAATGGGTACCAAACCATTAACGAACGTAAGAATACAGCTTGCCCACCTTCGTCAGGTGTATCCGACCCGACATCGGACAAGTATCAAAAATACTGGGGTTACTTTAGAGACCAGTTCCCTGATTGGGTTATTATTAGCGAACAAGATTCTGGCTATGGTGAACGCCGTGGTTACACCGGTGCTTGTGCTACTAACCAAGGTATGTATGGTCAGTCAACAGCGAGTTTGGCAGCAATCAACGCAGAATTCGCTGGTTCTTCATTGGAAATGATTAATTTATTGGCAGATGAAGGAACAGTGCTCCAAGAGAAATACTTCTACTCGTACGATATCTGTCAACAATACGCTGAAGTTCGTAAAGCAATGAAGGAGAAAGCAGAAACATTGATTACCGAATCGGTAGGTTCTACTGCTTGCCAACCAAGATGTAAAGATGGATTCTTCTTGGTAGATGGTGTAACTTCTGAAATTTACGACTCAGATACCCGTATTACCTCCGTCGTTCCAAACACATTCTTATGTGACTACGAAACCTACTATTCCGAAGAGTTTAAATGGTTCGTGGAACCGTCATGCCGTGTGGTCAAGACCTGTAACCCAATTGCGGATTGCTTTGGCGGTGGTTGTTCATTAGACCAATTCACAGAAGATGCTGATGGTAACAGAAAATACTGGTGCTACTTGAAGGGTGTGGACCCATTCCAGTCCACTGTATGTGAAGATATTGTCAAGGATACGAAGAAATGTAAAGATTGCTTTAATGTGCGCTATCCAGTAGGTGACAAACACGACTGGTTCAAATCGTACGATATCTGTACCACACAAACAGAAGGTCTATTGGCAGCATTAGAAGCGAAGATGACTTGTAGTGCGCTTGAAGATTGTGCTTCTGCCTGTGAAAAGGTAGATGGAACGGAAGATTCATACCAATGCCGTGTGAAGAATGTATTAGTAGATGGAGATGGATACAAACAGGGTGATGTTAAACCAAACAAATGTTCTGATGTTACAATAGATGGTGCAAAGAGGCACTGTAATGTATACAGGGAAGGTTACCCACGCAATGCCAAATTGTACTACTACAGTTCTAATGGTGCTGGAGGTCCATTCGCATACGACGCTACGCAATGTATAGGTACCGAAGCAGAATCCGAAGCGGACCCCAACTGTCTGAGAGTATCCGCATCGTTGGGATGGTCGCCGACTGACACTCAAGATGTCCAAGACATTCCACGTTTATCTGATTATGGTTCTGACTTTAGTGTTGATACATGTGCCCACTGGTGTGAAGATTTGCCTGGTTGTGTTGGTTATCTATTTGATAACGAGGCCGCTTCAGATAACCTGTGGGCTGGATGCTTTGCTCTTGGTAAATTACCAGAAGAATTATGCTCCGAGATGACTGGCCACCCATTTATGGATGAACCTTGTTTGATGTTACCATCTCATCCCGAATTCGATTCAGGTAAAGCAAAGTACAAGACCGAAATCTGTGTAGATGATGTTAAAGCTTACTCACAAGAAATGTGCGAATCGTACAAAGCTGCTCTAGCAGCAGAAGCCGCGTTATTGGCAGCTGAAAAATCATGTGACCCACTACTCAATTGTTTTGATGCCACACCAGACGATACGGAAGATGACCTATGTTTCAAGGATACCTCTGGAGGGTCCATGGACGGCAAATACTATTGTACTTTGGTTGGGTCTACCAATGACGTTTCCAACTGTCCTGATGTAGAACAAGACCCTGTTCTAACCAATATGTTCAGGTCGTACGCTATTTGTGAAGCAGTTGGAGCAGCTAAGGCAGCAGCAGAAGCAGAGTTGGCCGCGGCGGGTGCCGCATTAGAAGCTGCTAAGCAATGTAGCCCATCGGTCAATTGTTTAGACCCAGCAGCAGGCGAACATGCTTGTCAAAAAGATGAGTCGGGCGAAGTGGCAAAATACTGGTGTAAACTTAAGACTGGAGATGAATTGGTAGCCACCGAAGGAGCCGATGCTATGTTGTCAGGCTTGACCGCAGATGTAGCCACATCGTGTTCAGATGTAACTCTAAGAGGACAAGACCTTGATGCTGATGGAAACCCAATCAATACGTATGAATCTGTAGAAATCTGTGCTGCGTACGCAGCGTTAGCAGAATCCGGATTAACATGTGTTATGGAAACAGACTGTATGGTAAACAGCGATGGTGACAAGTGTGCCAGAGACGCTAGTGATGGAAATTACTACTGTCAAGTTGAGGGCGCAATGACCACTGCCTGTACCGACGCAACTTGCACTGACCAGTTCTCAACGGTCGGTGGTGCTGGAGGAACAGCCGCCCCAGCCGAATACGTCACCGACTTAGAGAAATGTAAGGAATACAGTGCATCTATTGGCGAAACATGGGACGTGGCGACCCAAGAAGGTATTAACTGGAGTAAATTGTTAGCCGGTTGTAATGTCTACGCCGGTAAGACATATTTCCAGACAAATACAGGTAGTGCCAACGACGGTACCGTTGATTTAGAAGCTGGTACATCCATTGTTATTATAACTGGTTCAACCTGCCGCTCGAAAGAAGTATGCGATTCCTTCGCAGCTCAGAAAGCAGCAGAGATGGCAGCATTGGACGCAGCAAAGACCTGTGCTCCATCTATCAATTGTAAAGACCCAACAGACGGCCACGCTTGTCAGGTACGTGTAATAGGAGCGGGCACAGAGGAGGAAGCCAATGAATACTACTGTGAGCTTATTGGTGGACAAATTGAAGGTTCCGATATTGTTTTCGGCGCTGAAAAATTCTCCAGTTGTCCAGACCCAGTAGAAGTTGTTCAGGATACTACAGTAACCTGTGATTCTCTACGTGTTGACACCTTACCAGAAGCTCAGCAATTGGCCGAAAACTGTGGTTGTGACCCAGCTAACGCTGAGGCATCAGGAGATAAGTTTAAGGTTGGTGATGAATGTAATGGCGAATATGATAAATTCGAATCGCAAGCTGTCTGTGAAGCTTACGGTGCCAAGGTAGAGGCCGGCTTTACATGTGTAGCAGAATCAGACTGTGCCGAAGTAGGAACCTGTTCAGCGGGTGACTCTACTGATAGAGCTACTTGTGAAGGAGCAGGTGGTACATTTACAGTAGGAGATTCTTGCCAAGAAGGTACTTGGTTAGACCCTAACGGAAATATCATGACAACGTACCGATGCTTGTTGAAATCAGAAACAGATAATGCTTGTACCGATACCAAACAATGGCCAGCTGACTCAGGCGAGTTTAGGTCAAAGGAAGTATGTGACTCGTTCGCTGCCAAGAAAGCCGCAGAAGCAGCAGAGATTGAAGCGAAGAAGACCTGTACACCAAGCATTAACTGTGCTGACCCAACCGATGGTGGTCATGCGTGCCAGGTCGAATTGGTTACCGGAGGTGCTCAAGAATACAACCGTTATTACTGTGTAATCAAAACCTTTGCTGATTCCGATGTTATTCAAGAACAGGATGGTATCTTCAACGGTATGGGACCTCACGAAGTGTCTTCCTGTAGCGATGTGGTACAAGATTCCGATGGTAACTGGGAGTCTGACGAAATTTGCGAAGCTTATGGTGCCATGGCTGAAGCTGGTTACACTTGTGTAGCTGAAGCGGATTGTGATGATGCTGGATGTGTAGCAGATGGAGACAGATACTCGTGTAAACTTACCCAGACCACCGCCTGTACGGATGTAGCTACAGTGAGCAATAACGATGAAGTTATTAGTATCGTAGCTTACCATTTGGTGAACTCGAATACTTGTACTGGAGCTCAATTTGAAGATTTGACTGCTGAAGAATGCGAAGCTGCTAAAGATAATGCGGATGTCCAAGCTCTCACGTCTGGTTCCGTTGGATACGGAGGTAGCAATGACGATGGTTCTGGTTACCCAACAGGATGTTATTATTCAACCGGTGGTGGTTCACTATGGCATAGTACGAATGCGGGTGGTCAAGCTGGAACCAGTGATTACCCATTGTTATGTGGAGCAAGAGCAGTTACCACGCCAGGCACAACCTACGACAAATCGTTCGAAGTGTGCGATGCTTTCGCAGCAATGAGAGAAGCCGCATTAGCAGCTGTTATGGCGGATAGAACTTGTGCCCCAGCATTTAACTGTAAAGACCCAACATCAGGCCATGCATGTCAAGTGAGGAGAATAGCAGACCCAGACGACGCAGCTGAAATGATTAACCAGTATTACTGTGAAATCAAGACTTACACAGAGAAGGACGACGTAGAAAACCCAGCAACGGCTGAGTTCCCTAATGGTAAGTTCACTGGTCTATCAGAGAAATTGGTTACCAGTTGTGCTGATGTTACGGAAACTAGCGAAGGTTCCGGTGTTTTTGAATCGATTGAAATCTGTGAAGCGTATGGAGCTATGGCAGAAGCAGGATACAGTTGCGTACAAGAAACTGACTGTAGCGTTGATGCCGATGGCGCCAAATGTGTAGAACATGCGTCTGGTGAATACTACTCTTGTATTGTTCAAGACGGTCAAACCGCATGTACTGATGTATATGAAATGGCTGGTACTTACTATTCCAAAGAAGTGTGTGATGCATTTGCGGCAGCTGAAGCAGCTCGTAAAGCAGAAATTGAAGCACTTAAGTCATGTAGTCCATCTGTGAATTGTGTGAACCCAGACTCTGGCCACGCCTGTCAGGTTCGTGTAGACTCCAACGGGGACAATGAATACTACTGTAATATTAGGGCATTCGTAGACGGTGATGGTTCATCTGCTACCAGTGATAACCCTGATGGTATTTTCAATGGTCTTACACCTATGGAATCATCATCCTGTACGGATGTAGACTTGGTAGATGGTAGTGACCCAGCAACATACGAATCGTTAGAAATCTGTGCTACCTACGGTGCTAAGGTAGAAGCAGGATTGACTTGTACACAAGAAGCTGATTGTGACTCCAATGGTTGTGTATTGGATACGGACGACAACAACTACAAATGTGTTCTAACAAGAGAAACAGCATGTACAGACGTAACGACGGATGACCAATCAGTATCGAGGTCGAAAGAAGTGTGTGATGCGTTCGCTGCTAAGAAAGAAGCAGAGTTTGCTGCTTTATTGGCCAAGAGAACATGTGAACCATCTAAGAATTGTGAAGACCCAACAGAGGGCCATGCTTGTCAAGTTAGAATTCAAACCGATGGTGTTACGGGTGAAGAAAGCAATCAATACTACTGTACATTGAAGGTCTTTACTACGGATGACCCTGGAACCCAAGATGAAAACCCTGACGGTATGTTTACCGGTTTAACTTTGAACGAAGTATCCAGTTGTGGTGATGTAGCTCTCAATGGTGAATCTATATCTATTTGTGAGGCTTACGGAGCTATGGCTGAAGCTGGTTATACATGTGTAGAAGAGGCTGACTGTATTGCTGATTCCGATGGAAACAAATGTACAGGTTCCGTCTCTACATCCTTCTCTTGTCAAGTTACAAACGGTGA
>Ga0115011_10000909_pt1 | contig 22147 bp, 17 predicted proteins | sample TroAtlMetagenome_2_FD_88705 | JGI IMG/M metagenome (GOLD analysis project Ga0115011, IMG submission 88705) | Marine eukaryotic phytoplankton communities from Atlantic Ocean - Tropical Atlantic ANT8 Metagenome | ecosystem: Environmental > Aquatic > Marine > Oceanic | place: Tropical Atlantic...
AAAAGGGATTTTGTAAATTTGTAGTATGAAAAGGTTTGTTATCTTTACACTGATATGGATTAGTCAAAACTTAGCAATACCTTTTTGGGTAGTAGGACATATTCATTTATCTATCCATGATTTCCATGATGTGATAGAAATTATATCATCAGTAGGAATGAATATAATAGTAGGTATAGGATTTTATTTAGACTATAAGTATGACCGAACAACAAATACAAGCAAAGAGGATTAAGCAACTGGAGTCGGAAGGATACTATGTTCTTAAGCTAATCAAGACTAATAAGAATGGTATCCCCGACCTCATTGCAATTCCTCCTGACTGTGATGTATTATTTTCAGAAGTAAAAAAAACAACAGGTAAATTATCTAAACTACAAGAATACAGATTAAAAGAATTAGAAAAACATGGATGTAAAACCGAAGTATACAGAGGCGGGATATGATATTGATGAAGATTTTGTTGAAAGCATTCAGCAATTTGACATTAGAACAGGCCAAAAAATAGCTGAGTTTATACAAAAGAATATAAATGATATAGAGCCTAACATATTAGTTTCTACTATGTTAGCTGGTGTTATTATAAATGATAATAATAACCCTATTACCTTTGCAGTAGAAATAATAAAAGATCACTCCCCTAATATTATATTATCAGACTTAGTACAAATAGATATGGATGAATATCTTGACTTAATAAATTTAAAATCAAATGGAAAGATTAAAAGTAGACGCAATAAAAAATATAGTTAACACTTACTATAATATAGAAGTAAATTCTTCATTAAAAACCGATCAGTTAGTAAAAGCCAGGGCAATTTGCTATAAAATATTAAGGGAAGACTGTCATATGTCTTATACTTTTATTGGATTTTCTTTTAAGAAAAACCATGCAACTATTATGCATTCTATAAAAGGAATAAAATGGATGTTTCAATCTGACAAGCAAATGGAAAGAGACTACCATAATATAAAAGCAATATGGTTAGAGGAGTCTACCGATTATGTAGAGCTTAAACCTATTGAATTAAAAAAACAATTAAATTTGTTGCAAGAACAAAATAAAATGTTAAATTTGTCACTAATTAATGTTCAAGAAAAGTGTGAAGAACTATTAAAACACACTAAAAAATATAAGTCTGTAGTAGATATGATAGAAGAGAGGGTGCCTGAACAAAGAATAAAGGAAGTAGAATTAAAATTAAACCGAGTAATAAACGGACTATAGAATGCCAAGAGTAGCAGAAGAAGATCAAAAACAAATCACCCATATTAAATATGTTTGTAATAATATTCATGACTTTGGAGATGATCTTTATGAAGACTTAATGGATAGAGATTATAATAAAGTAAAAGAAAAAGCTGAGTTATTAATAAAAGATTTAAAAGATTTAATAACATCAATGTCAGATGAAGTGTAGTGTAATAGTTATTTGGCCAAGCTAAAGAATGGCTTATAAGGATAAAAAAGATCAGGCTGCTGCATCTAAACGTCATTATGAAGCTAATAAAAAAAAGATAAAAAAAAGATCTTTTTTAAGAAATAAAAGTCAAAGAAGAAAGGCAAAGGAATATATTGATGCAATTAAAAGTATATCTGAATGTATAGATTGTGGAGAAAGCAACCCATTGGTATTAGACTTTGATCACGTAAGAGGGAATAAAAAAATGTGTATTTCAAATATGGTAAGAAATTCTTATGCGTTAGAAACAATACAAAAAGAAATAGAGAAATGTGAGATTCGATGTTCTAATTGCCATCGAATAGTTACTCATCAAAGAATAAAGAAATGAAAGATAAAGAATTATTAATGGAAGTGTTAGCAGAGAACGAATGTTTATTAGCTGATGGTTATGAGACAGCATTAATTGGTATAACAGAAGGTGTAAATCCAGTAGCTGTATATGACACTCAGCTTTGTATTAAATGTTTAATGAAGGAAGATAATATGAGTGAAGAAGATGCTATAGATTTTTTTTATTATAACACAGTGAGTGCTCATGTTGGAGATAAGACACCTATATATATAAATACTTATGAAAAATAGAAAAACTAAATATAATTTAATTCATTTTAATAAAGAAACTGTATCTAATGGATTTAGTAATATTCCTAACACTATAAAAGAGGTTTGTAATTTAAAACCATTAGAAGATACAGCGGGTTGTATAAGAACTCTGGAAGATAAAGTTGTAGCAATTTATTTTTGGGTGACATCTGATGTACAACAGAGAGCTATTGTTAAATTTACTATAAAAGAAAATAATCTTGTTTTTGATTCTATATATATACGAAGAGAGTTAATAAATAAAAACGAGTTTGGTGAGATGGAAGCTGCAAAAGACTACAGGTACGATAAGAATCTTAATTTAATAGCCACTTACGATTTTAGTTTAGAGTCTATATTTTGTATTCAACATAAAGGTAAAAATAATACCAAAAGTTACACCTCTTTTCCAGAAGAAAAGCCTGCAAACAAAACCCTACAAGATTGTTCTGGTAAATATTTAACTCAAGCATTAAGTGATGAGACTTTTAATGCTTTTCATACAACTAAAAATTCTAACGAAATATACTGGCTTATACAATGAACAAACAAATTGCAAAAGAATTAAATGAGTTTAGTAAAGTAATTGCTAAAAGGTTTTCACGTACAGATAGAGAGGGGAATGTAAGTGGAGAATCCTTTATAGTAGAGGAGGTTATACCAACTTCAGATCATACAGCTGTTATTAATTTTAAAAAGAGTAGCGGTAAGATAGGAGTAGCGTTCTGTTATTATATATCTAAAGGAATGTCTAAAGGATGGAAATATTTCTTTCCTACAGACTCACACCTTAATGGATTCCAAGCATTCTTATATTACAAGTTAGATGCTGAGCGTAGAAATTATGATAAGAATTTTTTAGTTGATCAATATAATAGAAATAGATTACCAGAAGATCAAATAAAATCAGAACATGAAATATAAAACTATCAAGTGGGTTCTTGCAACCAATATTAAAAAGAAGGTAAATACACTATGGACGTGGGATAGGGAGGAAAATAACTTTACTCAAATCTATCAGAACTATAATGATAAACTCCCTATCTACACTGCCACTCAGTTATTAGAATTAATAGAGAAAGAAATTAAAGAGACTGCTTAGCTTTAAGAAGTTCAGCACACTTCTCATACTCCTCTGTATAAGTAAAGTATTCTATTAAAGTATCATAAAGATCATATTCCATTGGAACAATCTTTTTCTTAGGATTAAACATAAGAACTAAATCAGCTGTATCAGATATTAATTCATCTAAAGTTTTTTTTCCTAACAGTAAATTATAACTGTGTCTCATGCATTGGTCCTCATTAAAATTTTTCATATTATTTCATTGGGTTATCGGAATTATTCATAGGATCTTTTCCTAACATAGGATTTGTTTTATCATTCATTGGATCTTCTGAGTTCATAGGATCTCCAGAAATCATAGGGTTACTACCTGCTTTTTTCTTTGCTTTTCTTTTACTTTTCTTATTACCTTTTCTTTCTGCTTCGTTTTGTATTTGATACTCACTGAAGTTAAACAAACGCATAATTACTTTAGCTGGATCCTCTCCTCCTTCAATAAGTTCCTCCATGTTTTTAAATATCTTACGAAGATTATTTACAGGAAGTCCTGTTATTTGAGATGTCTCTGCTAAAGCTTTATACAAAGCCTCTTGTTTTTTCTTAGGATCTTTAGTGTCTCTATATCTTGCAAACCTGTTGAAAACTTCCTCTCCTTGTGTTAGAACAGGAAGGTTTTTAAATTGTAAAAATCTCGCAGGTTTACCAATAAGAAGGTCTTTTATTTTAACAGCAAACTCTCCATAAATAAATAAAGCATTTATATTTCCAAGTATAGCGGCTGTCCCTAAATCTTTTGCATCTTCATCTTCCCAGTCGGCTAACAAACCTGGCATTCCATTTGCTACAAACTGAAAGAACACAGGCATAATTACATGATAAGTTAAAAATATACGACCAACATCTCCTCCGAAATTTTTTAAAGTTGGCATATTACCTTTACCTGATTTACCTCCTGAAGACATAAGCCTGTATGCATTTCGTAAAGCATAAACTTCTTTTCTTAAGTATTGTTTAGGAGTGGTTAAGAACATATTAAGTGCTCTAAATATTGGGCCTCTGGTTTGATAGTAGTCTCTATCTTGTAAGTCAGTAGACTGCTGAGATCGTTTAGTGTCTCTTTCAAATTTAACAATAGCTTCATCAATTGCTTCCTGTTCTGTCTTACCAGCTTCTAATGCTTTGTTTTTATAGTACACATAGTTAGGAACTCCTCCTAAATAAATTGCACCTCTATCTCCTACCTTTGTAGTATACATTAAAATATTTACCAGAGACTCTTTATTAGCTCCAGTCATTAATCTTTTACCCCCTATTGTTATATCAGGAAAGACTGACTCCATAGCATCATCCGAGTACATCTCAATAGCCTTAGTCATACTCTTAGCATCCCTATCTTGTAGGTATGTAGAGTTTTCTGATATCTCTTTCCATATAGCTTTTACATCTTTACCTCTACCAAATCTACTTAGAGCAGCGTTCTTCATCCAATTACCATAACCTATGTCGGATGCATATGTAACAAATGATGTTAACTGTTTAAGCGTTACTACTGGATTAATACCTAAACGAGACAAGATAAATATATCCTGCATAATATCTACAGCATTATCCATTTCAGCCATCTCTTTAAACGATCCTTTGTTGGCTATCTTTTGAATAGCAGCTTTAATAGCAGTCAGAGTAGTCTTACCATGTAATCTTTCAATCTCGGACTCGATGATTTCATTAGTAAATAATTTATTAATATCATTAACAGGACGTCCATAAGCTGAGAAGTATTCCATGTCTCTCATGTAAGTATAAAGAACATTAGTACCATCCATAGCTCTAATTTTTTTCTTATTCTGTTCTCTCATTTTAGTAGAGTTAGCTGCTACTACATTATGGTATTGGATTTTACCACCATCAGCCCCTGGTATAAGATTAACACCTTCAGCCACTTGCCCTTCTCTATAAACCATACCTGCATAGTTTACATTATATGGCATCTGAGTTCTGTATATATCTTGATATGCTTCATTGTAATGATTATAAAGCATAGGATATAAAATATCTACTTGCCAGTCTGCAAACTCTTTTAAGTTTTTATATTGTTCAGATTCTAACCTGGTAGTTATTTCATTCATTACTTTAGCCACACCTTTTTCATCTGTGCTAAAAGTTTTTTGTAATCCTGGATGATTAGCAGAGTCTTTATACTGGTTGTATAAGTAATACATTTGATTAGGAGATAAAACCATTTCTGTTCCATCAGGTAAATCAATTGCTTCAGTCTTTCTACCAAAAGATGTTACTATAGATTTATATTTTTTACCAAACAACTCTTGAAACTTAGAAATTATTAGTGCATCATTCATTAACATTCTCCCTTTCATCTCACGATTAGCAGCGTCAATTTTTTTAGTTACCTCTTCTTGAGTATTACCTTCAAATAATTCTGCTGGGAGTAAAGAGATCTTATCCATTAATAAAAATAGATCAGAGTTCTTAGCCATAACATTACCTAATCTTTGTACAATATTATTAGTTAATTTTTTAAATCTTTCTTTAACCTTTATTTTCTTTTTAGAAGTTCCAGATTCATCTCTTCCCCTACTATCTTTAGTGTCTTTAATATTCTCAATGATATCAGTTATTTTATCTTGTATCTCTGCTTCAGTTGGGTTCTCAACACCTTCCTCTTTTAATTGTTTTTTAGCCTGATCCTTAAAGCTTTCAGTTCTTCCTGTTACATCTAAGAAAACTTGCTCAAATTGTCTTTGATATTCTAAATGTGCTTTTCTTAATTGCTCTTTAAGTATAGTTCTACCTGCTGTAATTATTTGTTTTAACTCTGTCTCCACTCCCGCCAACACATTAACTTTAGTAATGTCTTCATTAGACATTAAGTTATTAGCTTTAACCATATTCATAATGATTTGCAGATCAGCCATTGCGGTATAATCGCCTTCAGTTTTTTCAGGTTGCTTATTAATGTTATCGTACTCTGTCTCCAATTTATATATGTATTCTAACACTTTATCCTGAGTAGCTAACTTACCATCATCTATTCTTTTCTTTAAAGATGCTAATCTTTTTCTGGTCCCCTCATCTATTTTAACACCTTTAAGAATATTACTTATTTTTTTAAGAGTATTTTTAGGATTAAGTAAATCATCAATAGATTTATGTAGTCTTACATTATTTTTTTGAGCAGCAAACTCCATAACCTCATTCATTATTTCATTTATGTTATCTTTATTACCTTGCTCAATCTTTCTCATTAACTTAATAGCATCTGACTTACTATATATATCTGTAGGTAAAGCCTTACGCATAAAGTTTCTAAGCTCTCTTTGTATTTTTCTTAATTCTTTTTGACCTTTAGTCTTAGCTCTTAATATTATTCTGGCTTTACGGATAGCCGCATTCAAGTTTGTACTTTGCTTACCACCTAAAGCTCTGGCAACATCCATCTCTAATACCATCTGCTCAGTAGAAATTCCTTTCAGTACAGCATCAGCCATTTTTTTATACTCAGGCTGTGCTCTTAAGAAGTCCATAGCCTGATCCATTATCTCTTGTTCGGATAGTTTGGTTTTAGCTTTAGCATTTTTAGTTATTAACTTATTATAATGATTAGAAACTTTATTAAATAATTTAATTCCTGCTTTCATACCTCCTACTATATTACCCATTGATGGTGGTATAATATTAAGAAGATCTGCATTTACTTTCATTAAGTCTCTAACCTCAGTCTTAGTAAACTTTCTTACTCTTGTTAAGTAATCAAGAATAGCAGGATCTGTAAAGTTTAAGTCTCTTGCTTTATTAATTATCTCAAGTGGAGAATCAAACTTATTAAAAGTCTTTTGTGCTTTCTCATCTACACTTCTTTGTGCTTTCTCTTTAGTAGGCGTGTACACCTTACCATCTGGTTTTATTAATTTAAATCCAGTGAGCTCACCTATATCCCCTCTTGTTGGCTTTACTGTAAACCCTAATGAGTTTGCCCAGTCTTCTAAAGCTACTCTATTAACTCCTGGCTTATTAAAGATAACACCATTCTTTTTCATCTCATACATCTTAGCCAGTTTATCTACTGAAGCTTTCTGTGCTTTTTCAGAAGTTGGACTGTATGGTTTAGGTTTGTTTGCCTCTGTAAAGTATTCAATCTTCCCTCTTGCAAATACTCTTGTTCCAGAAACAGTAGCCTCCTCAACAAAACGAACTGGCTTACCCTCTAAAGTTTCAAATAACTGAGTATTAAAAGGATTAAATCTAAGCTCAGTACCTGTTAAGTTTTGCTTATTAAAAGGAACATCCTGAAATTTACCATCTACAGATGCTAATGGGAACTTGTTTTTAATTTTATTCTTTACTTCATATATAGATTTCTGATGTGTATTAAGATATACATCTTTAAGTGTTACAGCTGGAGCGTAGTTAATTACTTCACCTCTAAAGTTTCCTGAAGTTCCATCTACCTTCTTAAAAGCATCAGTCTTAGTCCCTTTATGAATTGATTGAACAGGTACACCTGTATTCTTAAATACATTAAGGTTTAATCGTATACCAACATTCTCACCTTGCTTTGGGTTTATTCCTTTAGCTATAATTCGCTGAGCGGTCTTATCTGTTTTTAAAGCCTTTTTAACTTGTGCTTCAGTAATATTATTCTTCTGAGCTTTCTCTGGGTATAATATTTCCAGATCTTGCTCTGTAATTACTTGTGCTTTTTCATCAGGACTTACCGTTTCAAAACCTCTGATAGTCTCTAATTCATTTACAAATTTTTCTTTTCCATCTTTGTATTGTCTTGTTTCATCTTGCTTATCGTAAACCTTTTTATCCATAGTAACCTCAACTAAAGGTTTCTGGTATTGGCTTACACCATCAATATCTTTTATAGTAATTGCTTTCCTTGGTATATTAATAAACCTACCACCATATCCTTTAGTTAAGAAGGTAACTCCCGATGCATCGTCTTTATATACTCTTTGCTTCTCTATTTTAAATGTAACCTTCTGTGCTTTCTCTTTTATTGGAGCCCCCTCTACATTAATATCTTTAGGAACCTTAGCCACATACTGACCACCCATCGCAGAACGAGCAGCTAATGGCTTCGTTCTTTTACCTATAGGAGTTTGGTTAGCCTTTTCTCCCTTTGGTTTTGCTTTTGGATAAACCTTTCTAACGTCTACTGCATTATTAAATACCATCATAGGCTTACCAGGTAATGCCCATGGGTATGCAGGATGATATCCTGGATCCCCTTCATTTAATTTAAAAGGCTTACCGTCTTGATCAAACTCTATGGCTGAGATTATATCTCCATACTTTACCTTTCTAAGGGATGGATCGTTAACAACCTCCTGTAAATTGGTAGGTACAGTTTTTAAAGGTGCAAATGGGGATATACCAAATTGGTCATAAGAATCTTTACTTAAAAAAGTCTGATTAAAACTTCCTCGTTGTTCAAAGTTTAAAGGAACTAATAAGGTTTTAAACTCTTCTAAACTACTAATTTGAGCAGGCAATCCTTTAGCTTTTAATCCTTTCGCAACTTTAGTGAGTTTTAATTTTTCATTTATATAACTAATAAGTTCTTTAGGAGACGCTCCTTTATCTATAGCATTAGCAATCTCTGCGTTTACAAAATCATAAAACTGTAGATTACCTGTTATACCAGTAGGTACTTGAGACATTACAAGTCCTACACCATCACTCTCTTTGACTTTATTTAAAACTTTATTAGCAGCTGTTTCATTAGCAAACACCCAAGCAGCATTACTTCCTTGAGACTCAGAGCCATAAGGATATAAGTAACCTCCGTTAAACATAAACTTAGTTCCAGATGGGCTTTCTATATTACCATAAGTAGCTTGGTCTGCAGCAAAAACAAAAGCATTAACTCCACTAAGATCATTAATAGAACCCCGTTTTATTTTCTTTAAATCAATACCACCCCTATCTTTTTGGTTTTTCTCTGTTGCCTCTAAGTCAATAGACGGACCATCGTCAGGAATGTTTTCTGGAACAGGACCTTCCGCATCTTCTACTACCTCTCCAGGAATAACTTCTATATCTCCTTCTGTAACTTCTGTTCCTTCTCTTACTTTTTTAGATACTGTGTTGAAGAAGTCAATCATATCAGCCTCTTCCTTAGTAAACTCTGTTATGTTAACAGGTAAACCAACTGCCTTAGCTGCTTTCTGTAACCATCTCTTTACTATGTTTTTAGTTGGACCATCTAACTGAGTATAAGCTGCAGATAAATATCCAAACAACTCAGAAACTTGCTCTTCATTCTGGTCATTAATCTTATAATCTTTTGCAAAGTCTTCTATAACTTCTTTCAAATTAGAATCTTTAGGCATTGCTTTTGCTACAGCATCTAACATTCGCTTTGTAACTTTACTAAAGTCTGCATTGACTCCTAACTTCTTTAATAGTACAGCATGCATAACCTCATGAGCTACTGTTCGTGTATTAGCTTTAGAAGAATTAATATGAATGGTATTAGTATTAAGATTAAAAGTACCACGTGTTCCTGCGTTATCACTGCTTACTGCTTTATTATAATTATTTTCTGATGCGTGTACTACAATGTCTAAGTCAGGAATTAATTTAACTATAGCCTTACCTGCATTCTTAGCTTTATTTAATAAACTATCAAAAGAAATATCAACACTATTTTCAGGCTTAGCATTTTTAGGTTGTGTCACATGAACATTATCTGAAACACTTGTTCCTTCATACACTTCATTTTTACCGTCAGTAACTATAACATCTATAGTTCCATCTTCTTCGTTTTGTACTACAGCTCTACGAGTTGGTTGTTCAGGAGTTCCTTCTTGCTCCTGCATACCTGTTTGCTCATTAAATATAGATGTTAAATCATCTACTTCCTCTTGCGTCTTCGTGTCAAGATCTGTTTGACTGTCCTGGCTCTCTTGGGTAGACTGCCCTTGGGTGTTTCCATCTCCCACTTCTTGGCTACTTTCGGTAGATTCTTGTACATCCACTTTCTCTGGGCTTGACTTTTGAATGGCATCTCTTTTAGTTTTAATTTGTTCAGGAGTTGGGTTCTCTACTCCCTCCTCTTTTAATTCGTTTATTGCCTGAGTATTTAACTCAGTCTCTTGTGCTTCTTGTTGGTTTTGTGTATTACCAGATCGTACTATTCTTTCTACATCATTCTCTAAATCTAATAACTCTTTTTGTTGTCTTTTAGTTAATTGCTTATTATATCTATCTATATCAGTTTGAAGTTCTTGTTGTCTTAAAAGATTACCAAGTAGTTCTTTCTTTTGATTAGTAGGAAGGTTCGAAGGTATTTTATCCATCACCCCATTTACTTGATCATACATATCAATTTCACGTTGTCCCTCTTTCTTAGTGATATCCCCATTTAAAATACGCTCTTTAGTTCTTTGAATAAATGCGTCTCTTACTACAGGCTCCTTATGAACCTGCTCATACATCTCAAAAACACCATCTCCTAAACCAGTAAAATCTCCAGCTGTTGCTGTCTGTACTATAGCTGATGGTGTACCAATTACAAATCCTCCCACTGCTTCCTGTAGTCCTGCTCTGATTACTTGCTTTACCCCATCACCAAAAGACTCTGGAGTTCTAAACATTTCTTTTTCTTTATTATAATTATAAGCTTCTTTAAAACCTATGTCAGCAATCTCTTGTGCAAGCCCCGTCTCAAACTCCGCTAATCCAGAAGCTGTAACTAACAGAAGTCCTTGCCCCATAAGGTTGTTAACCTCTTTCTTTACTACTTGTCTAAAGCTTTGCCCTGTAATATCTTTACCACTTTTCTTTAGTGCCAGTAATAATACTTTACTTGCTAAACCTTTCTGAGCAATAGCATTTCTAAACCCAAGGTTTTCTAATACCCCTACCACTATACCTAAAGGTACAGTAAACATAGTCTTCTCAGCTTCACTTATATCTGCAAAGTCAGGATCATTTTCCATCTCCTCATTAATATGGTCTTCTACTTGAGTTATCATATTAAATATCCTAACGGGAGCAGGGCCTAACATAGCTGGGATAGACTCAGTTACTCCTATTAGAGCACCTCCCCAAAAACCTTTTTTAGCTTCTTGAGTAGCCTCCTCAGTAGTCTCATCCATACCTAACCCCTGCCTCAATCCTCTACGTGACATTTCTAACATACCATCTTTATCATCATACTTTGGATCGTTAGCAAATTTTGAAAACAGATTAGCGTACACATTATCTCCAGGCTTTACATCGTACTTTATTTCTTTACGAATCTCATCTAATATTTTAGATTCTATATCATCTAATAAAGTGGTGGTTACTGTTCGAGTAGAGGCAGATGTACCGTCTTTTATAGATCCTGCTGATTTAATTTCTGTAGTAGTTCCTGGAGTTTTTTCTATTAACTCTAAAAATCTTTCATACTCTTCATCATTAGAAATAATTTCTTGTATTCTTTCTTCCGTATAAGTGTCTCCTAATAAACCAGCTTCTTTTGCTTTAGTTAAAACTCTGGTTCTATACTCATTCTTAGACATTAAACCTCCTTCTGCAGGTGCCATATAAGTACCCACATCAATCATCCTGTTCATCATTTGAGTTCCTATACGAGCTGAACCATCTAATAAAGCATTATAAGCAAAACCTGCTATACTACTTTGCTCACTACGCATCTCGTACCACCCTCCTACAACCTCATCTAATTCTTTTCCTTTTACCGCTAAATCCTTTTTAGATAGTGCAATATTTTGAGAGGCTAAAGCTATTTTTTCTGCAAGAACCTTTGGTGTTGTAGCCATTTGCTGCCCGTCAGGACCTTCTACATATACCACCTCGTTAGGATCCATGTCAGATAAATTATTTTTATCATAAAAGTTTTTAGCCATTAAGTATTCACTGTACTCATCTCTAAGAGCGTTGGTTTCAGTAGTTAAATCCTTAACCATATTCTCTACATCTTGCTCTCCTTGAATCTTTTGTTGTTTCTTTACATAGCCAGCTTCTAATTGGTGTAACTTAGTGCTCTCTTCTTTATTATCTTGTAAAAATTGTTTTAACTCATCAGAATATTTACCCTTAAAAAATAAAGCGTCTAACTCTACTTTTAATGTTTCTCCATTAGCGGCAGACACTGTCATCTCATCACCTGTAAAATCTGCTTCAGTAAAAGTAAATCCATAGTCATTAAAATGATAGTTCATTAAAGGAACTACATTCTCTTCTGTCTTAGAAATAAGATCTGGTGTAATCTGTTGCAGGGACTCATCAAAGAAATCACTTGGCTGCTCAACAACCTCTTCAGTGGTATCTATTTTAAATAATCCTTTGTAATTAGGATCGCTACGCTCCTCCTGTGTAGACTGAGTTATAAGACTTTTTAAGCCTCCCCAGCTTTCAGGCTCATAACCTTTAAGTGTTTGTGGTTTTATTAAATCTTCAGGATTTACTTGGTTGCCCTGCCCTATATTTATGGTTTCTTCTTCAGTCTCTTCTACATCAAATTCAGGGGCACCTTCAGTTAGTGCACTATCAACCTCTGCATTAGTTGGTTGAAGAGAAGGCTCCGATGAGCCAGGTTCTTGAATGTCCTCGATACTTGATACCATAACTTCCTCTTCTCCAGTACCATTGCCAACGGGATTTTTTTTTTCACCGATACCAAATAAAGTTACAAAGTCATTAACAGTTCCTTTATAACCTGTATTGACAAAGTATTTATAGGTGTCATTAACAGCATCTCCATTAGTATTAAGGAGTGTTTTATAATCATCTATTGTACCTTGGTATCCTGTCTCTACAAAATATTTGTACCCGTCATTGATTGCTTCTTCGTTCATTGAGTTTATTTATTTATTCGTCTGTTCCTGGTACAGGATACTTACTTCCAGCTCCTTTAGATGATCCACCACTACCTGTAGTTCCTGAGTTTTGATTATTTACAGCGGTCTCAATAGAGTCTTGCATAAAGTTTACAATATCTTGTACATTATCCCCAGCTCCATAAATATCATCCCATATAAACTCTTGTCCTCCAATAGTAAAGATACCATTACCGTCTACAATTTTTAAACTACCACCACCTTCAAGACCACGTGGCATTATCTCATCCATATCTAATAAAGCGTTAAATTGCTCTTCTACTTGTGCCTCATCATCAGTATAAGAATTTAATGAGCTACCTAATTCTTTATCTAAATAATCAGAAGGGCTAACCTCCTGACCATCCGCATTAGTTATATTCATTCTCTTATAAACAATCTTATCTTTCACTCCTTCACCTCCAGCTGCTGTATTCCCAGCACCTCTTGATAGATCGCCATCATAATTTTTCTCTGCAATATCATACTTAGTAGCTCCCTTTGGAGTAATCTTCTCATAGATTTCTCTCTTAAGTTGCTGACCGCTTTTTAGAGTACCATCAGCATTATAAGCATCTATAATCCTATCTTGTTGCCCGTCTACTTTAATAGTAAAGTCTGTGATTTTACCCTCAGTAGCTAATCTATTTTTCTCTGCTTCTAATTCTTCAGCGGATGCATTAGGGTTAGCCTCTTTAAATGTATTTAACTCTATTTCTTGTTGCTCCTTACTTAACAACTCTACGTTTCTATCAATATTTGTTAATCGTGGAGCATTAGGATTATTTTTATTAATATCGTCAATTAGGTTTTGAGCACCAGCAGCAGCTTCAGCAGCAGTTCCTGACACAACCATGTCTACATTTTTAAGATATACTCCAGCATTTTCTTTATCTACTCTTCCTTTTGACTCGTTAGAACTCTCAGCTCTTTTTTGAACTAAACCTTTTACATCTTCTTCTTTCTTATAATCTAAAGTTCCTGTTATCCTGGTCTTCATAGCATCTAAAGCAATCTCTTTTTGAGCATCAGTAAACTGAGCGTTATATTGATTGTCTGCTCCAAACTCCATTACAAGATAAGGGTTGTTCTTTTCATTACCTTCATTCTCTGCATTCCACTCATCAAATTGTTTTTGGCTTCCTATTTCAAATGCAGTTCCATCCTCAGTTGTTAAGGATGAGTTTAACATAAATGACTGCATGTCATACGGATCAGCTAACATTGACTGAGCCTCCGCATCTAAATATTTTTGCCCCTCTGTACCATTATAGTATTCTGTTTCCATTCTACTTCTTTCCTCTGTTGTAATTTTAGCATTCAGACCATACTTAGAATCTATTTTTTGTTGTATAACCTTTCCTGATATTGCCTTTGCTCTTTCTAACCCTTTGTTAGGATCGTAGTTATTTACTTTTTGTTTCATTAAAAGAGTAAGTCTATTCAGTGTAGCACTTGAATCTTTATCCACTGTTCCGTCCTCATTTAATCTTAACATAGAAACATTACCTGTTTCAGGATCTGTCTGTACTGAGACATTGTTCATATTAGCAAACCCTTCTAATTGTTTTGCTAACCATTGTTCTGCTGGAGCACCTTGTGATAAGTCACTCCCTTCCATATTATTTTGTAGTCGTGCAGTATACTCTTGAAAAGTTTTATCAAAGTTACCCATGTTTTTCTTAAGAAGATTAAAACCATTTAATTGGTTTTGTTGAAACATAGTAACATCAGAAGGTTTTACTAAACCTCTCTTCATCATGTTCTTCATGTCTAACAACTTGTTAGCACCATCCTGCCCTGCGTTCATCACTACCTGTTGAGCGGTAGGATTATCATATTCCCCTAAATCATTTAATGCAGCTTGTTGGTCTTGGAAAGCCTTTTCCAAGGTGTCTTTCTTTTTCTGTCTCTCCGTTGCTACATTTGTAAATGCATCACTTATTTTCTTAGCCTCTTCTCCCCAGTTAATCAGTGATTCTGGATCGGCTCTTTCATAAACATCAAAGTCTATCTTTGCTTTACTAAATTGGTTTGCCATAATTTAACGATTAAATTGATAGTCTTCTATCCCAAACCTATAGGCTTGATCGGGACTTAACGCATCCCAAAAACTATCGGGATTCTTCTTAAACTGCTTCATTTGTTTTCTTGTAAAATCCATCTCTCCCAGTTCGGCTATTTGCTTTTTATCTTCAATACCGTATTGTTTAGCTAATTTAGAACCTCTTCTATCAGCACCACTCTGTCCATACAGTGGAGCCATTTCTCCAATACCCGAAGCAACGCCCGCTAATCCAGAAAAACCTTGAGAAATACCTGCAGCTCTGGCCGCTTCAGCGTCTCTCTTTCGCATGTTTTGCTCTTTAGCTGCAGCCACATCCATATCTATAAGTTGTTGGTTTATAGCATCTTTAGAATCCGCCTTCATCTTATTAAGGTCAGACATCTCTTCGCCCATAGCAATACGAGTTTCCTCTCCTGCCGCAGTTTGTGCTGCCCCTACTCTTCCTACTCCTGATGCTAACGCTCTTGCATCTCCTTCTTGTAGTGCCTCTATTGCTTGTTTTTGCCCAGCTATTTGATTCTCAAATTCTGCTTCATATGCATCTAAAGGGACATTAAGACCAGCGTAATGATCTACTTCTGCCTTAGCTTTAGCTTCAGCCATTGCTTTTGCTGCTGCTTTATCTGCCTCTTCTGCTGCATTTTTTGCATCAGCTGCTGCCTTAAATCCTTGTACAGCAGACACTCCTGCTGATGCTATTCCTACTACTGTTGCGGTAACTGCTGCCATATTATATTGTTTTAATCATTTCATGTGTGTAGGTGCTACCTTCCACAAAACCTATTTTTTTATATACATTAATCAAAGGTTTATTTTTAATTAATGCGTATACATATTTTTTCCCTAAATTTTCCGCTTTATCACTTATGGTTTTTACTAATAATTCCAAAGCTTCTTTTCTTTTTTGTCTGTCTTTATATTTTAAGTTAGAGATAATCCAATCACACCAAGTTGCTTTTGAATTAGTTATATACATAAACCCTGCACAAACTGGTGTGTCTCCATCATAAACAATAAAACCACCCACCCCATCTTCAGGTAAAAAATCTTTTGAAGGGGGTACCCATCTCCAGTCTTTCCACCACTTACATAGAATGTTTTCATAATCTCCTTTTTGTAGTGGTCTTATATTTAATTTCATTTATGCAAAGATAATAAAAATCTACGGATTACTTTTCATCACACTACTACCTACAGAAAACAGTTCGACTGCATTAGTATTATCATTTTGTAGCGTAAAATTCATAAAGTATCCACGTGCTCCATTTGATCCTGCAATTGCATCTTTTATAATTGAAATAAAGTCTCCTACAGCAGGAACTGTACCAGGGAAAGGATAAGGTAAAGGATTAACTGCATTAGGATAAGGTCCTACAGTATCTACTGTAATTGACGCTGGTGTTACTACTCCTGTTGCAATATCTGTAGTGGATTGTCTCACTATATTAATTACTGCTCCTACAAAAACAGGAGCATTAGGAGGGTTAGTTGAAAAAACTCTATCTCCAACAGTAACAATACTTCCAATATCTTGTAATCCAAATTCAATTACTACTGCGGTTACAGGCCCTGTTAAATTAGTAGAAGCTCCTATACCATTAGAAGATCTATCTCTAAAATTAGTGGTTGTAGCGTTTTCTCTTAAGAACGAAAACCATTCTCCTTCTTTTTCTACAAACCATGTTTGTAAAGGAGGGATGTTAGTTCCTGGAATCGATCCTGTATTTAAATCTGTAAACAATCCTGTACAATTCCACGCATCATTACTTTCATATGACATAGTTTTAAATAACTTAATTGTCATAGGCTCAAAATTAAATACAGACTGAATAGTAGAACTATACTGAACACCATAATAATTATTTCTTAAAGGATTAGTATTGTGTCTGTATAAATTTCCTCCATTCCAAGAATAAAAAAATCCATTCATCCCCATCATATAATCAGGTAAAAAAGAATAAAAAGATGGCCATCCTTTTACATCTTCACTATAAGATAAAGTATTTGGATCTAATGGATTTGACATAGTTTTATATTTTTAAAATTAACAATTTCCTACACAATTAGAAACACTGGTTACCACCCCATCACTACTTACTACAACGCATTGTGGAGCACCACCATGTTCTACTAAATAAGTTCCAGCGGCTTTTTTTGTTACTCCAAACTGGTCTTCAAAAACCCAATCATGCTCAAAGACAGCACCAGCAGCTCCAGTTGGGTTTCCTATGTGAGCTGTAAAAAATGGATCTGAAGCTCCAGTACATGCAGGAGTAGGTGATAGTCTACATTTAAAGTTATTTAATGGAGTAGGACAGCTAACAAAAAAGGTCCACGCTGTGCTTGCGCAGGGGCCATCAAATACAAAATCTATCGTAGTTGTTGTTGTTAAAGGTTTAGGTATAACCATCATACAATCACCTGGTGTTGAAGCTCTAAAGTCCACAGGGTTAGTACCAGTCCCTTGAGGATCGTAAGGGCCTAAAGTTTGAGTACCTACAGAGGTAGGAGTAACTGGGAATCCCCCCAAAGCTGAGTCATAATCATATCTATCTACATTAGCAGAAAAGCCGCTACTACCCAATGCATTAGTCATTGTTGGATTAGTTGGTGCACCTAAAGGACAGGACGAAGAGGAAGTTCCAATTAAGCCTTGTAGATATCCAAAATTTGGAGAAGAATATTCTGAAGCCACAGTAGGAGTGCCTGAATTGTCATAGTCAAATGACCAGGTGCATTTATCAGGAACATCCCAAACATTAAAAAGAACTAATACAACTCCTGTTGTTGTCCCTACATTAGCACTTAAAAAATACTGACCTTGAACTCCACTCCCACTAAAAGTATTGTTACATGGGAATACACAAGTAGGACAAGTCGTTGCTGCGCCTAAAACCCCTCCTACCATTTGTCTATATATTCCCGCTTGTTGATACCAACCGTCAGCCGCTATCGTAGTAAATCCTGGATCTGAGTATATAATTGGAGTAGTAGCAAAACTTGCTCCTGGCCAATAAAAAGTTGTTGAATTAGTACATGCCATATCTTTATTTTATTTTATTATTTAACACGTTCCTTGTTGTAATACTACTCCGTTAGGTCCAATTTCTACCCATTGTTTTGGAGATAAACTTGGTGTTGCATTAGGATCTATTATATAAAAACCTGTTGGTGGATGTCCATCTGCAGGATCACATAATGTACTTGTAAATATTACATTTCCTACAACTGGCAATCCTCCACTACCTTGGAAGCCCCACGTAGCGTTATTTCCAGGTGAATTAACCTCTGTCTGACATACTTGTGCAGCAGTTGGAGTCATAGGACCAAAGTATGCTTTATCACAAGTAATCTGACAACTACAACAAACCTCATCAGCAGTTGATGGATCAGAACAATAACATAATTGTCCTGAACTAATTAATCTTAAATCCCAAATTAAATATAAGTAATTATTTGTTAACGATACATTTACACCAGTGTGAATTGCTTGATATTCTCCTGCCGATGGAGACGTGATAGCACCACTTACAATAGGAGCGGCAGCCACTACTGTTGCTATTTCAGCTGAAGTTGGATTGTTAGGATCTACAAAGTATTCCGTAGGTGATGCTAATAATCTAAACTTATGTATAGAAGGATCAAAATCAAAATTATCAGTTCCAAACTTTTGAGTCCTCATTGTCACAGCAGATCCATTATATGGAAATGCTAATAATGACTGTGTACCTGTAGCAGTCGCATATTCAGCTGGATCAGGTGTAGATAATGTTGCTGGATTAAATCCTGTAAAAGGACTAATATTAGTTGCGTCAAACCAGTTATAATTAGTATGGATAGTTTGTCCATTATAATTATTAGAGTTTACAACTATTTGTCTAACCGTTAATGGTATCCCTTTAGGACACTTCACTGTAACATCATATGTAGCAGGCACAATAGGAGAAGGTCCTGTTGGTGTTAATGTTACGGTACACGATTGAGGAGTATTAGATGTTTTTTGGAAGCTTAAAAACCCATTACTTGAACTTGAGACGGTTGCCACTATCGCTCCATTCCACTCTACTTGTAGACTTACCGTACCTACATTTATGTTATACTCTATAATTATTTCCCCAATAACCAACCCTAAATCTACATCATATGTAATTGGTTGATTGTTATTAAACTGACTAACAGTAGTGCCACAAGGAACCTCATCTAAAGGCATTGGAACTTGTTGTAGGTTAGTTCCTAATACATACTCTTTCATGTAAGGATCATAAGCTCCTAATTTTTGAGTAGTTAATTGAGCATTAAAACAATCTCTAAACCAACTATTCATTCCGTAAGTAGAAACAACTTGTAATTGATCGCTACCTTGAGATGCTCCTCTTAAGTTTATTACCGCACCTCTTTTAGTGTCTGTAAAAAACATATCATACCCCCAAGAAGTAAAACTTTCAGGATTAAAACTTATACCATACTCTTCTATTCTCGCTATTTGAGTTCCTAATACTTCAGGAACCGAAGCTATCGCTCCTCCCCCTGTAGAATCTGTTATAACATTTTTAGATGCTAATACATAAGATATTCTATCTTCTTGTAAAACAAGTATATCTGTTTCTCTTGAATGTAGCTTTTGAATTGGACCAAACGATGTCTCTAAATCTTTATAGTTTACTAATCCTAAATTAAATTCATTTAAGTTATTACTGTTAGCCGAACTACTATACACCCCACTATATGTCATTCCTGCAAATCTATCGGCCTCTTGAAAATCCTGGTTAGATACCGCTAAAGTTCTTTCTCCTAAATTAAAAGCTTTACCTGCTGGACTGTCATATATTTTATAACTTTCTACTCCATTACCAAAAACATAACAATTATAGGCATCCAACACTGTTACCATTGAAGCACCTCCTGCTGTTTGGTCTTGACTTCCAGCTGATAAACTATAAGAACCAGCACCACCACTTGGATCAAAATCTCTTTTAGCCATGTGATATCCTGGGCCCCCAACAAAGTCAGGCTCTATATCTAAAAGTTCAGAAGCATCATAAAATAAATTGGGATCAGTATCTCCTGGTGCAGTTTCAAAAACAAAAACTCCACCTGCTCGAGTTACCTCAATCTCTAAACGAGCTCTACCAGGGAACCATCCCGAATCACTATAACCCGCTTCGAAACATTCAGTTATTGCTCCTTGCCATACAAAAAATTGACCACCCGCTGCATTTTGTCTTATACATGCCTTTACATTAAACTCACTCGTACCTCCACAAGCTGCACTTGCACTGGTATATAAAGTACTATCAAATGATAAGCTCATTCCATTTATCCCTGAAGTTCCAGCACTATTAGTGTTCATTTTACTTGCTAAATCATCTCCTACTGCCCACTGATGGAAAGTGTTATAATCTTGAGATACTGTAAATGTTCTGTCGTAGTTTATATTTCTTTTACAATTAGTACCCCCTCTATATGCTGCAGCTTTTATTCTAATAGAAGAACCAGCAGGAAGAGTATAAGGATTACCATTAGAATCATTTAAATTGTAATTACTAATACACGAATTACTTATGCCATTATCAGATTCATTTTTTACACTTGTTTGACCTCTAAAATAAGTAGCGTTCTCTATACTTTCTGTAGTCCATCCTGAAGGTTTTAGTAACATATATAGCCCTGGTAAAGATGTTGATGTAATACCCTTACCTGAAAAAGACTGTATAGCTAATACCACTGACTTAGGTGCTCCTAAAACAGCACCTTGAGTATCTTGTTTTACTATTAACTCATCTCCTACTTTTAATACATTTTGATTCTGTCCATCTAACTTAAACCACACTTGACTTGGATCTTCCACATCAGCTACTGGTAATCCTGCACCTGTAGCTTCCGCAGTTCCATCTTGGATATAAAACAAATTAGAGAAAATAGTTTCATAACCCCCTTGACTTGGCTTTACCACAAACTTATATTTCTTAGCCCAGTAAGGAGGAAGGCTTGATAAGGTTACTCTTATTTGATTTTTTGTAATACAAGAAGATGGTTCAAAGTACACAGTACAATCTTGACTTGTGAGAACTGTAGACGCTCTACCTTCTCCATCCATATATACAATTCCTACTTCATAATCTCTATTAGAATGTAAGCTGGCTGCATCCGCATCTTTTAAAAATGTTGCTGTAGAAGCAAAACCTAAAAAGTTATAATATCTAATTGCATAAGAATATACTCCTGATGCTGTTGAGTCTGCTTGATAATACTGAATACATGGAGCTTGAAGAGAAAAAGTGTTACCTGAAACGCTGTATGCAAACCCATCATTTAAACAAACAGGGGTTGTACCTGGCCCTCCACTTACTATTGTATAATCTACACCACTTGTTGATAGAGTAGCCGCCCCTCCAGTTGCATCTGTTATTAATATAAAATCTTGTCCTGCTGCAATTGCTTGAACATTAACAGTTGCTGTCAATCCTGTTAAAGTGTCTATTACAATCTCTGTACCACTCACTCCTAACCCTGGTATTGTACTAAAATCAAATCCAACTTGCGTTAGTTGATTAGCCGCACAAGCAGTGGTAGCGGGATCACAGGCAGTAGTTCCACTTGCTATAGGCACTGAAGAACAAGGTGATGGAAAAGGATTGGTGTCTAATGTTCCAAGATTACAAAGTGTAGCTGGAGCGTTAGGGATACCACCTATACCTCCACTTACCATTACAAGCCCTGTAGTTGATATAGGGTTCTCAGAAGAAGCGTAAAATTTATCACTTAATGTTCCTCCTGTTGAACTGTCAGCACAAGGATATAAGGGCTTTACAACATTATTACCTGTATAACCTTGAGCAAGACTTCCTCCAATTCTATCTTTAAACTCTTGAGAATTTAACATTGTATTTACATCTGCATAACCCCCACCAGGCACCGTAAAAGTCATAGGAAGAACAAAAGGAGAACTTTGTAAAGCAGGTCCACCAGGACAAAAAGTAGCCCCACCAATATCATTACATACTGTAGCAGTAGTTTGTTGTAAAGAAAATCCAAAATTTATAATGGTATCTGCTTCAATAGGACCACCCCCCGCAGGATTAATATCTGATAAATCAAAAGTTATAAC
>Ga0115011_10000912_pt1 | contig 22101 bp, 16 predicted proteins | sample TroAtlMetagenome_2_FD_88705 | JGI IMG/M metagenome (GOLD analysis project Ga0115011, IMG submission 88705) | Marine eukaryotic phytoplankton communities from Atlantic Ocean - Tropical Atlantic ANT8 Metagenome | ecosystem: Environmental > Aquatic > Marine > Oceanic | place: Tropical Atlantic...
ACCTCTCCCTTTTCAACCTCGACGTGCAGGTGAAGCCCGGCGAAACCGTCACTCTCACCGAGTTGATTCTGCCGACCGGATCCTGCCCGTACCTCTACGCTTGGGACGGCAATAAGTACCGTTTTGTCACCGACCTACTCGGCGCGTCGCCGCTTGGCCTACCGGTCGCCGAGGGCGTTTATATCGACGCCAACCCGGACGAGATCGTGTGGATCGGCGACGAGACAAACTTCCAGCCAATCGACGGCAACTACCAGTTGCAACTCACGGAGGAGCTACGCGAAATCCTTTATCTCGACGAGGCCAAGCTACTTGCCGTCGATGTGCCAATCGGCACCGAAGTGCACCCCACAACCAAGTTGCGCCAAAGAGGCCCCTACCCGCCGGCCGGGCTCACCGCCCTAGCCAAGCGCAAGCCGCTTCGCCAAGCCAAACTCAGCGACGGGCTCGATGTCACCGCCGCATTGCTGGCCACTGATGAGCAGTGGGTTTCGCCTGTTGAACTGCGAAAACCTCAACTTCGTGGATTGGCCAAGCCGTATTCGATCGAATGCGACTTCGGCCAGCTTAACGCCGATGCGCCGCTCGCCTTGGCAATGACAGGTTGGCTGCACTTCGGCGGTGGCATGGCCAATATTGCCGCCTCGCATCACGAAGATCTGCCGTTCCCCTTTCCCTCCCTCGAGGCACAAGTCGCCAACGGTACTTGGCAAAAAATCGATGTTACCGTCGGCGCGCCTGTCGGCAAAACAAAGACCATCGTCGTGGACTTGGAAGGCAAACTGCCAAGCGGCGCCAAGAGGCTTCGCTTGTCAATGGCGTTTGAGATTCACTGGAACCGAATTGCGCTGTTTGAAAAGACGAGTTTGCCATCCGTCGCGACGATGCACCCCACGACGACTGATTTGCACTGGCACGGATACGGTGCGATGGAGGATTTGCCGAGCCATCTGCCGCTGACTCCGATCCACGGCCAAACCGTCGACTCGCCGAACTGGCGAATCACCCCCTCCGGCTGGGTCACCCGTTACGGCGATGTCGATGAACTCGTCGCCGTTAAGGACAACCGACTCGCTCTAATCGCCGCCGGCGACGAGTTGACGCTTGATTTCGAGGCAAGCAAGCTGCCATCGCAACGCCCACACACCTCACGCCAATTTTTTCTATTCATCAGTGGCTGGGACAAGGACGCCGACTTTCACGTCACCAATGGCTGGACGGTCGAACCGCTGCCGTGGCATGGCATGGATGCCCAACGCTACGGACGAGAACCACGCCCCAAAATCGATGACGGGTGGATCAAAAAATACAACACCCGCTGGGTCGGTCCACGCCCACTGAATAAACCCAACAAAGTAACCATAATCAAGTGAAGCACCGAATTCACTTTTTATTTTTTACGATTGCCGGCTTGGCTGCACACGCCGACTCGCTTGAGCAGATTGCTAATGTTTTCGTCGAGGACGGATTAAAGCTCCATCATATTGAATTCAGCATTACCGACACCCACTTCGAATCCCATGACGACAAAAAGCACGAGATTCTAACCGACCGATACGGGGACACCCCGCAACAATCGGACGGCCGGATTCTCTTGAAACCCAATGGTGATGCGGTTAGCCAGGCGTACTCTTGGGACTACAACGCCTCACGGCCAGGCAAGTACTGGGTAGAACTTGTTTACGCCTTGGCTAAGGGCAAAAGCACCGCCGTGCCAAACATCAGCTCGTACCGAATCCAAACCCAACTTGATGACACCGGCGCGGCTAATCGTTTCCGCAACGTCACTCTTGGAAAAGTTTATTTCGTAGAACCCGGCAAACAAAAAATCGAGCTAAAGTTTCGTGGCGAAATGCCGAGAGTCCGCGCGCTCATCCTGCGCCCCGCGCCGGAAGGGGAACCCATCGGCCAGGCGCTTGACCGCTCGGTGTTGCTGCATGCGCGCGACGTAACGCTGCACAGCACCAAGGTGCAGTACGAAACCAAGCCGCATAAAAACACGGTCGGCTACTGGGTTAACGCGACTGACCGGGTTTGCTGGGACTTCACCGTGACGAGCGACGGCATGTTTGATGTCGAAATCCACCAGGGCTGCGGCAATGGCCAAGGAGGGAGTCTTGTTGCGCTTGAAGTCGCCGGTCAAAAACTTGATTTCACAGTAAAGGACACAGGCCACTTTCAAAACTTTATCCCCTACAGAGTTGGCACCGTAAACCTGCCCAAGGGCGAACACCGTTTTTGGATTAAGCCATTAAAAAAGGCGCGAAATGCCATCATGGATGTGCGCCGGATACGATTGATCCCGATCAATTAAACTACGCCAATCATGAACGAAACTAACTCCGTTACTTCCACGAACGCAGTTGAAAACATCGTGGACTCAATCAAGGAGTCCGACTCCTTATTTCAGGGGCTGTTGACCTACTTCACCAACCTTGAGCCGATCGATCACATCACGTTCACCATCAATCTGCTGATCCTTATTTTCGGTAAGCAAATCATCAGCCATCTGAGTGTCCAGACAGTCGGCGCTGCGACGTTCCAACTGCGGTTGCTGAGAATTTTGAACTCAATTCTCTTTCTGACATATTTTTGTGCTGTAGCATTCCAGTTCCAACTTGGTTCCAGCATCAGCCATACCGGGTTGCTGGTGTTGCTGACATATCTCATCTGGCAATTCACCCATTCATTGGTCCTCAAAAAATATGGGCGCAAGCGGGAGGTTGAAGGCGCGTCCATTTACGTGGAATCGTACACCTCAAACAACCTGAAACTAATTGCACTTTTACTCCTCGGAATTACTACAGGATTAATATTTCTTAATATCTGGAAACTCGAAAGCTGGCTTCAAACCACCAGCTTTCTCGGGGCATTAGCCGTCCTGATTTTTACTACAAAGGACTATTGGCTAAAGGATTTCATCAGCGGTATCATCGTGATCAGCAATGGCAATATTGAACGTGGGGATGTCATCCGTATCCCCGATGAAAACATCCTTGCAATAGTGCTCGAGACTCGCACTACGCTGACCCTGTTGCGCGATGTCATCCGCAACCACAACATTACTATCCCCAACTCCATGCTCCTGAATAAACAGGTGGAAATACTCACCACCGATACAAAAAAGGGGATTTATGACTTCGTCGATTTCAATATCGGCTACGAGACTCACCCGGATGTGGCGATGACCTATCTGCTCGATGTCTGGAAATCGGCATGCAAGATTACCGCTGCCATAAACTCAGATCGGGAGGGTATCATCAAGCTGATCGACAACGGCGATCACGCCGTGACATGGCGGCTGCTTTACAATCTCAAGGCCGAGCATGAGATCATCAACGCCCGCAATGCCGTGAAGTTGGCGGCGTTCGAGTTGCAGGGCGAGCACGGCGTAAAGCTCCCCACCCCGCTGACCCACTCCTTCCCCAGCGGCCCGGTGGTTGTCAGTAAACCCCCAGCGTCTTGAGGACCGCCCGGACGCGGGGCACTTCATGAGTGCGGAAAAGGTCGGTCCCGCCCAGCGCGGCAAGCACGGAAAAAAACGGCTCGGCGCTCCGCACCTCATCCCCGAAACACTCAACTGCATGAGGCAGTGCGTTGCACACCGGCCACCCCAGTTCGCGCAATCGGAAGGCATTCAGGAATGTTTTCATTTGGTGCCGAATTCGCACCGAGCTGTCCTGCAAATTTTCGTAGTAAAAGCCAAGCCCCGGATCGACGAAACCCTTGGCCAGGCCGCAGCGCTCGGCCGTCTCGATCTCGCGAGCAAAGTACTCCGCCATGCGCGGGATGGGGTCGTCATCAAGCGGGATGTCAGCGACGTCGCGGGCATTGTCGCCGGCGACGTAACATACGATCACGGCGGCATCGTGCCCGGCGGCAAGGCGATAAACAGTCTCGCTGGCCGCAGTGCCTGTAAGGTTAAGCACCTTGGCCCCGGCAAAAAGGCAGGCCTTGGCCACCTCGACGTCGTAAGTTTCAGCTGAGACAATGATGCCTTGCGAGGCGAGTTGCCCTATCACCGGCAGGAGCCGTTGCTGCTGCTCGGCGGCACTGACTCGTTGCGCTTGCCCAAGCGTCGATTCAGCGCCGATGTCGATGATGTCAGCCCCCTGCGACCGCAATTCACTCCCGCGCTCGACGGCCAACTCAACGGTGTTGCAGATACTCTCCCGATACCACGAGTCGACGGAAAGATTGATCACCCCCATGACCGCCGGTCGGGTGGAGGGGAAGCTCAGTTGGTCAGCGATATCGAACGGACGCACGACGGCATCGAGTACTGCAGTGTGCTTTGAGGCGATGGCACCCAGGTCTTTCAGTCCAAGCATGTTCAGGGTGTCTTGGGGGCTTCCGACCCGGTCTTAAAGGCGTCGAGCTTGGCCTGCCAAAGAGGCATATCGGGCAGTTCCTTGGCTAAGCGCAAGTAAACTCTGCGTTCCTGATCTGCGCGCCCAAGCTGTCGGGCTAAGTGCCCAGCCATCAACCCGGCTTCCTTCACCCAAAACGGATCCATCTTTTCGATGTCGGAACGGAGGTTGCCGCCAAAGACGATCTCCATACACTGATCGAGCGACTGTTGAAGGAGTTTCTCGCGCTCCTCCGTTTCGCCGGCCAACGCAGCCTGCTCCTCTAACACGCGGGCCAACCCCAGTCCCGCCTGGCTGCGGGTGGTCACGTCGGTACCAGGCAGTTCAGTCACGACTCGGTATGCTTTCGCCGCCGGACTAAGATTTTGCAATTGCAAATAACAATCGCCGATGCGGCCCCACGCGAGGGGATGCAGCGGGCTGCCGATCATCTCATTGGCCACGCGTAGATAATGCGGCAACGCGTCGAGTAGGTTCGTGGGCGTGCGCTGGGTCTGGTCGGCGGCTACGTCGCCAAGAAAAAACTCCGCACGCGCCTGCTCAGCAACCGGCGCGTTGGTGGCGTTGATGACCGAAGCCAGTAGTAAACCGGCGGCGGCATGTTCCTGCCGGAAGAATGCCGAGCGTCCAGCGTTGAGCCGCGCCTCCCATTCCATGTCGCCGGCGTTCGCCAGAAGGTTTGTATTTTCGAAAAGCCGCCGATAACCCTGCTCGGCCTCTGCGAATTTGCCGGCTTGGAACTGTTGGTCGGCGATCCATTTCTGCGCTACTGACGCGAGTGGGTTTGTCGGGAATCGAACGACGTAATTCGTGAACAACTGAAACGCCTTCGACCTGTTGCCGGCCTGATGGTTAAGCCAAGCACGATCAAACTCAGCCTGCGGCTGTGCCGAGTGCCCCGGGTAGTTGGTCACCCAGCGGTCGTACTCGATGATTGACGACACCCAACTGCCGTCCATGACGTGTGTCCTCGCGATAGCCAGTTGCGACTCGGGTAGCAGGGTCGATTTCGGGAATACTTTGGCGAAAGAGGCCAGCACGTAGCGCGACTCGGATGGCTTACCCTGCTGGTTGAGCGCCTGCCCGTAGTGCAGCAGGCTACGGTCGCTGTAAAAGCTGCTCGGGAACCATTCGATTAGTCTGCTCACCGCCTGGTTCGCACTCGGCAAATCCAGCAGCTCGACGCCGCTCCGCACTATTTGGTACAGCGCTCGGTCAACCAGCCGATTGTTGTAACCTACAGTGTTCGTGGCAATGCGGATCGCCGCCCAGTAATTGCTCGATGCCGAGGCGTAATCCTCCCCGCTAAACAAACAGTCGGCCACCTTGAACTGCGCCACCGCCTGTTCCTCAGACTTGGGCAACTCGGCGACAGCGTTCGAATAGGCCTGTAGCGCCAGGCTCAACTGCAGCTTTTTGCCGGAAAGATTGCCCCACTCCCAAAGCGCCCAGCCGCGGCCCAGCCACGATTTGCCCGTCAAGTTTGGATCTGAATTGCCCTGTAGAACAACGTCAAAATGCCCCAGCGCGTCGCTGAGTAGATTGGTGGAATTGAGTCGGCTCGCATCAGACAACCCGTAAAACTGCCGCAACCGCAACTCGCCCAGCGTCATGTGGGCCAGTTCGGTCGCCGGGTCGCCGGGATGGCGGATGAATAGGCGCTCCAGGCGCTGGACCGCATTAGTCAACCGGTTTTCATCAACGTAAAGGTCCGTGATTTTAAGCAGTGCCGAGCGGCGCCAGTTGGCTGGGATATTCGTGGCCAGGTTCTGCTCGTATAGTGCGACGGCGGCATCCGGTTGATTCATGCGACGCAGTACATCGCCGTGAAATTCAACTGAGCGCGCTGCAAATTCCGGGTCAGCGATGCCCTCAGCCAATTGCACCAGGTTGGTGGCTCCATCCAGGGCGCGCTTGAGGCTGGCTTCCCCGAGATACACCGAGGCCAACAAATGATGCTTCTCCCAAAAACGCTCCTGCGACAACCCCGCATCGGGCAAATTCTCCAGTAGCAGCCGCGCCGCCCCCAGTTCCTTGAGTTCGAAATAGGCGTTGGCCAACAGCAGTCGCCCATCGACAATCAACGGATCGCTTGGCCGGGCGCTTGCCGCACGCTGGAACGGCCCATCCGCGGGCTCGAGTGTTGCGATGCTTTGCTTCAGCTCTCCCAGCTGGTAGAGCGACTGCGCTTTGCCAAGCGCCGCCGTCAAAGCCCGCACGGATGCAGGATACTTCTCAATCAGCTCACCGTAGCTGGCCGCCGCCAGGTTGAAATGGCCCAGCGCAAACTGCACCTCGGCGATCCAGAAAAAGTAACGATCCGTCAATGGCCCAGCCGCCTGCACCCCGACCGCCAACTCCTCAGCCACACCCTCGAATTGGCCAAGATGAAACCGGGCCTGACCCTCCAGCAACACCGCCTCTGCTTGGTAGGCAGAGTCGGGATACATCTTGGAGAAGGTGTCAAACCGAGCAATGGACGTCGCAAACATGCCGTCGCGGAAGAAGCGCTTGGCCACGTCGAACGCCAGCTTGGCCTTAGCTTTCACCTGCGTATCATCCGCCTGCCCAAGCGCCGCTGATACGGTCAAGACCAGCGTCAATGCCACGGCAGAACTACGTTTCAATATCGTTTGCAACGATCTATTCATTTCTCTTTCAGCAAATGTTCCATGCCAAGCATCGACGCGAGGAAGCGCCCCGTGTGGCTGCCCGCTGCGGCGGCAACCCGCTCGGGCGGGCCTTCGGCCACAATACGGCCGCCATCGTTGCCGCCTTCGGGCCCCAAATCAATCACCCAATCCGCCGACTTGATGATATCCATGTTATGCTCGATGACAATGAGCGTGTTATTTACATCACGCAACCGTACCAACACATCAATCAAACGCGCAATGTCGTGAAAGTGCAGCCCGGTCGTCGGCTCGTCCAGAATGAACAACGCATGGTCACGTGACTGCTTGGTCAACTCGGTGGCCAGCTTCACACGCTGCGCCTCGCCGCCGCTAAGAGTCGTGCCCTGCTGGCCCAACTTGAGGTAGCCTAGGCCGACCTCGGACAACGTCGCGCATGGATCGCAAATCTTGGGGAACGCGCGAAAAAATGTCATCGCCTCGTCGACTGTCATGTCGAGCACGTCGGCAACGTTGCGGCCCTTGTAGTGGATCTCGAGTGTCTCGCGGTTGTAGCGCCGTCCTTTGCACGACTCGCACGTCACGTACACCGGCGGCAGGAAGTTCATCTCAATTTTCAGCAAACCACCCCCCTGACACTTCTCGCACCGCCCTCCCTTGACATTGAAGCTGAAGCGGCTTGCGCCATAGCCACGGATCTTCGACGCCGGCAAAGTTGCGAATAGGTCTCGGATCTGGGTGAAGATGCCGGTATACGTCGCCGGGTTACTACGCGGCGTGCGGCCGATCGGCGACTGGTCCACAACAATCACCTTCCCCAACGCCTCCTCACCCCGCAGCGCCCTAAACTTGCCCGGACGATCCTTCGAGTTATAAAACTTGCGGAACAACGCCCGCCGCAGTACGTCGTCGATCAGCGTACTTTTACCCGAACCGCTGACGCCGGTCACGCACGTGATTGTCCCTAGCGGGATTTTCAAGTGAACGTCCTTCAAATTATTCTCCGCCGCCCCGATGACCTCGAGGAAGCCGCGGGCAACATTCGGCCCAATCCGCTTGGACGGCATGTCGATCTTGTAGTCGCCACGCAGATATTTCGCCGTCAACGATTTTTTGTGGGTGAGGACTTTTTTGAGCGGACCGGCCGCCACTACTTCCCCTCCGTACAGGCCGGCGCCCGGCCCCATGTCGATCACATGATCCGCCCGGCGAATCGTCTCCTCATCATGCTCCACCACCAGTACCGTGTTCCCCAAGTCGCGCAGTCCATCAAGTGTGGCGAGCAACTGCTCGTTGTCACGCGCGTGCAGGCCGATACTCGGTTCATCGAGAATATACAGCACACCCGCCAGCCCCGCGCCGATTTGCGTGGCCAGGCGAATACGCTGCGCCTCACCACCACTGAGAGTGCCGCTCGTACGGTTGAGTGTCAGATAGCCCAACCCGACATCCCGCAAAAAACCGAGCCGCGAGGTGATCTCGAGTATCACGTCAGTGGCGATTTTTTTGCTAAGTTCGTTCATCTCCAATGCCTCGAAAAACGGCAACGCCTCGTCGATCGACATTCGGCAGACATCCATGATCGACAAGCCTCCAAAACGGAACTTCGCCTCAGGCTGTTTCGCACTACGAAGGGTCACTCCCAGCACCACTTCGCGAAGCCGCTGACCCTGACACGCAGCGCAGGTTTGGGGACTCATAAACGCCCGAAGCCGCCGCCGCGTCGTCTCGCTGCTCGTCTCCTCGTACAGCCGGTTGAGGTTCGCCAAAATACCATCGAAGGGCTTGGTTGTCGTCGTTTGTTTACCACTGCGGGTGAATTGAAAGTCGATCACCTCGTCGCCCGAGCCGTGAAACAACACCTCCGTAAAGCGCTTGGCCAGGCTACGGTACGGCTTGGCCAAGTCCGCCCCATAATGAAGCGCCAAATTTTTCAGCAATCCGTTGTAGTGGGCGACCAATCGCGCGCCGCCCTTGCTCCACGGTAGGATTACGCCCTGCTCGATTGACTTCTCGGGGTCACCTACCATCAGTCCATCATCGAACACTGGCCGCTGACCAAGCCCTGAGCAGGCCGGGCACGCACCATACGGTGAGTTGAACGAGAAATGTTTTGGCGTCATCGGCTCGTAGCTTTTGCCCGTGGCCGGGCTTGTCAGTCGATTCGACAGCTTACTCTCGCGCCATTGCGAACGGTCGAGATCGGGCGTTTGATGCAGCGCGATTATTTTGCCCTCACCCCACTTGAGACAGGTCTCGACCGAGTCGGCCAAGCGGCCTCGCGCCTTATCGCTGACAACTAGACGATCAACCACGACCTCGATCGAGTGCGCTTTTTTAGGATCGAGCTTGAAGCGTGTGTTGGTCTCAAGTTCCGCCAACTCACCGTCGATTCGAGCCCTCACGAAACCCTCGCGGGCCAACTTCTCCAGCACATCACGGAACTCACCCTTCTGCTTCTCGACCACAGGCGCGAGCAGCATTACTCGTGTGTCCTGCGGCAGCGCGAGCAGTTGCTCGATGATGTCACTCGTGCTCAGGCGCGAAATTGGCTTGCCGCTCTCCGGGCAGTGCGCCTGGCCGACGTTTGCGAACAACAGGCGGAGATAATCGTAAATCTCAGTTGTGGTCGCGATGGTCGAGCGAGGGTTTCCACCGGAGGAACGCTGCTCGATCGCGATCGCCGGAGAAAGCCCTTCAATGTGATCGACGTCCGGCTTCTGTAGTTGATCGAGGAACTGCCGAGCGTAAGAAGAAAGCGTCTCGACGTATTTCCTCTGGCCCTCCGCAAACAAAGTGTCGAATGCCAGAGACGATTTGCCCGAGCCGCTTGGCCCGGTGATTACCACCAGCTTGCCACGAGGAATATCAAGAGTCAGATTCTTGAGATTATGCTCCCTTGCCCCAGATATTTTTATAAACCCATTGGCCACCGAAATAGGTATCTTAAACCGCCTCCCTCGCTTGGCCAAGCGTGAGTCAGTTCGACGACGATTCCTGTCTGAACAGGCGCTGGATGAACGGCTCTAACTTGTCCATGCCGACGGCGAGGATAATGACTACGCCGATGATGATTTCCTGCATGTAGTTGGGCCAATCCTTGATGCCTGAGCCGTTGGCGAGACAGGCCATCATGAACGCGCCGATCACCGAGCCGGGGATGCTACCCGCGCCGCCACTCAAGCTCGCGCCGCCAATGACCACTGCGGCGATGATCTGCAATTCCAAGCCGATCGCCACCGAGGGATCACCCTGTGTTAGCCGTGAAAACTGCATCACCCCGGCCAAGCCGAAAAACGCGCCGGCCAAGGCATAAATTGCCACCTTGTTAAGGTTCACGCGGATCCCGCACAGCCGCGCAGTGTCCTCGTTCGAGCCGATGGCGAACACGTACCGGCCAAACACGGTCGAGCGCAGCACCACGGCCATCACAACTGCGAGGCCAAGCGCCAGCCACACACCGTCCGGCAGCGGGAAAAATGTCAGCGGCGACTCGTAGGCCATGAACTCCTTCACTGACTCCATGGAAAAACCGGGGCATCGACAAAGATCAGCCCCGCAGCATGACTCCGGGTTAACGGTCTGGTTGTTAGCAAGCCACTTGGAGATGCCCCGCGCAATACCCATCATCCCTAGCGTGACAATGAACGGCATCATGCGAACCGTGGTGATGATGCCGCCGTTGACTAGGCCAGCCAACCCGCCAGCCAGCACCGTAAAAGTCAAAACTGCGGCTAATCCGTGCCCCTGCTCAATCAGCCTGGCAGTCACCACGCTGCACAACGCGACGACCGACCCGGCACTCAGGTCGATGCCGCCGCTCACGATCACCATCGTCATCCCCATCGCGCCGATGGCCACAATGACCGTCTGCGTGAGGATCATTTTGAAATTGCTACCCTTAAAAAAAAGCGACCGTAATTCGCCGTCCAGCGCAAACAGCAGCAGCACAACAAACAGCCCAGCAAATGGCCGGACAGCTTTCAAAAATTCACGACTACCGAGCCTTGGGAGATTCATGCCGCCACCTCCTTCGGCTCCGCTTGGCCAACGGCGGTGAGAATGATTTCCTGCTCACTCCAGTCGGAGACAGGGCGCACCTCCGAAAGTTCACCCCGGCACATAACGCCGATGCTGTCGCACACGCCGAGCAACTCCGGCAGGTGCGAGCTGACGAACACGAGCGCCTTCCCCTGCCCTGCCAACTCGTTCATCAGCCGGTAAATCTGAGCCTTGCTGCCGATGTCTATGCCGCGCGTCGGCTCGTCGAGCAACAGAATCCGGGCGTCGTGATGCAGCAACCGGCCCAACGCGATCTTTTGCTGGTTGCCACCCGACAACTCGCCGACCGATTGGGCGGCGCCCAACGCCTTCACGTCGAGTCTGGCCATCCAGTTCCCGGAAGTCGCCGCCTGAGCCGAGTCGCTTACGAAGCCAAGCCGCATCACCGCCCCCAGCCGCGTCAGTGTCAGGTTATCAGCAACACTGCGATTGAGCAGAAGGCCCTCTTCCTTCCGGTTTTCACTGAGGAAGCCAACGCCGTTGGCCAGGCGCTTAGCCGGTGTCGAGTGGGTCGCCTCCCGGGAAAAAACAGTCACGCTACCCTTGGTCAAACGGTCGAGCCCGAACACCGCCCGCAGTGTCTCCGTTCGTCCAGCGCCAACGAGGCCGAACAAGCCGAGGATTTCGCCGGCATGCAATGTCAGATTCACGCAACTAGGCTTGGCCAAGCCCGCGACTTCGCTCAACTCCAACACAGGCTCGCCGAGGGAGCGGCTCATTCGAGGATAGATTTCATCAATTTCCCGGCCGACCATGAGCTCTATAACCTGCTCAAGACTCGCCGCGGCCATTGCGCCTGTACCAACGCTTTGGCCATCGCGCATTACAGTGTAACGGCTAGCTACACGCTGGCATTCCTCCAAGAAATGGCTGATATAAATTACACTCACGCCGCGCTGGCTCATGCGCTCGATCACGCCGAACAAGTTTTCAGTATCGACTTGTGTGAGGCTGCTGGTCGGCTCGTCCATAATAAGCACGCGCGGTTCGCAGACGAGCGCCCGAGCAATCTCAACGAGTTGCTGCTGAGCGATGGTGAGCGACCGGATCGGGGTGTCGAGCGGCATTTGCGGTTGGCCAATTTCCTCCAGCGCTCGCTTGGCCAAGCGGCGGCGCTCGCCGTGGCTAATCCAACCAAGCGTCGCAGGCTCCCGGCCCAGCAGAATATTTTCCTCCACGGAAAGATCGGGTGCGAGGTTCAGTTCCTGATATATCATCGCCACCCCGCATTTGCGGGCGTGCAGTGGATCGCTCGGCTCAAACGGCTGGCCGTCGAGAGTGAGACTGCCTGCGTCCGGCCGGTGTGCACCGCTGAGCACCTTCATCAGCGTGCTTTTGCCGGCGCCGTTTTCGCCGATCAGCGCGTGCACCTCCCCGGCGGCGACTTCGAGACTCACGCAGTCCAGCGCTATCGTCGGGCCGAAGCGCTTGGCTACCCGGTCGATTCGCAGCCGGGGAAGCGCGGCGTTACTGGATGAATCCTCTGGCATTCGGACGGCAGTCAGTTGCCGGAGCCGAGGTATTTCTCCAGAGGTGGGTTGAGGAGTTCCTGCATATCGGGATCAGTCATGTTTTCGCTGGTGATAAGCGCCACACCGGTGTCGATGCGCTTGCCCACCGCCTTGCCTCCGAGATGCTCTACCAGTGTCATCACACCGAGGTAGCCCATTTTGACCGGATTTTGCACGACGAGCCCCGCAACGTCACCCGACTTGAGGTCACGCAAAGACTGAACGCTGGTGTCGAATCCAATGATTTTCACAATGCCACCACCCTTGCCGATGTCGCGCACGGCCTTCGTCATAGAGACGGTCACTGATTCGTTCGGGCAAAAGATGCCGTTCACCTCATTGCCATAGCGGCTTAGCAAATTTTGTGAAGCAGTGTAGGCCAAGTCACGGGTGGCCCCGGCGTATTGATCGGAAGACAGCACTTTGATATCAGGAAAGTTCTCTTTCATTTCGTCGAGGAATCCCTGCTCACGCTTGGTCGTGCTAGCCGAGCCGACGGCGTACCGCAGAAGCAGTACGTTGCCCTTGCCGCCGAGCAGTTTGCCCAAGCGCGCGCCGCCCATCCGGCCGCCGAGAGCATTGTCGGTCGCGACGAAGCTGGCGTAGTTGTCCGTCTGCAAACCGGAGTCGATGATGACGACCGGGATGCCGGCTTTGCCTGCCGTTTCCACCGGGCGGACGAGCGCCTTGTCATCTAGTGGAGCCAGCACCATGCCGTCCACGCCGCGGGTAATGAAGTTCTCGACTACCTTGATCTGCTCGTCGCGGTCATCCTCCTTGAGCGGACCTTTCCAGATGATCTTCACCGGCTGACCAGTGGCCTCGAGTTCCTGCTTGGCCTTGATGGCACCGGCGTGGATCGATTTCCAGAATTCATGCGTCGTTCCCTTGGGGATGACCACAATGGACAAGCCATTGCCAGAGGAGTCGCCGGACTGTGAGCCGCAGCCCGAAACGAAAACCAATGCAGCGCACGCAACGCCAAACACCCTTGATTTCATACGCGCCAAGCTAAGCAAAGAGGCGGGGCATTTCAAACTATTTACAAAAAAGACTTGCGCTAGGCTAGGCGCTGAGGGAATCTAAAAGCATGAAAACAATTCTGTTTTTCTTCATATCGTCGACCCTCCTCACCACTTCCGTATTAATCACCGGTTGCTCTGGTGGAGATGAATCTGGTACGACTCAAACGCAAATATCAGTTAACTCGCCTGGTGAACCGGCAGCGGCTTTGGCCGTCACCAACTGGGTGAAAGGCGAGCCAGTGGACATCTCCACCGGCGTTCATGTGATCGAGTTTTGGGCAACGTGGTGTCCGCCCTGCCGAACCAGCATTCCGCACCTGACAGAGCTTCAGGAGAAATTCAAGGATCGCGACGTCAACGTCATTGGCATCAGCAACGAGGAACTCGCCACCGTCGAATCGTTCGTAAAAAAAATGGGGGACAAGATGGCATACACGGTGGCGATTGACGCGGGTGCCACCTCCAAGGGCTACATGGGAAAGTACGGCGTTGGCGGAATCCCGCACGCCTTCGTGGTGAAGGATGGCGAAGTCGTCTGGCATGGACACCCGATGGGAAAACTTGATGACGCGATTGAGGGCGCGCTGAAATAGTGGGGAACCAAACCACTACTCATTGCGCTTGGCCCTGCTGCCTGTTGTGGCGACGAAATATGTAAACTATCCAACGTCGGATTTCTCATGGATGCCAAGTCGAAAAGCCGCCCGTGAACTGTTCCTCTCGACTGGGGCTAAGTCGGAGGTAAAAGTGAAGTCACCCAAAAAAGAAGAGACAAATCCGTAAAACGCTTGGCCGGGCCCTTTTACCCGTTGGCAATCTTGGTCAAACGATCGCGGGCCTTTTCTCCCGCCGTTGTTTCGCTGCATTCGCTGGCCACGCGCTGCAGCAGCTTGAGCGCCCTGTCAGAGTCGTCGAGTTTCCCGGAGTAAAGATTGCACAGATGGATGGCGGCCCAACCCCAGCGTGATTTGGGGATGTCCATTTTTAGTATCTCCTCGTACTCCAACGCCGCAGCGCGAAAGCTACCAAGATCCTTCTCGTAAATCTCGGCAATGCGCTTGTAGGCGTGGTATTCGCCCGGGTAAACCTTGATGTAATCGCGAAATGAGTCGATGGCATCAACATACGCCCCATCCGCCCAGATGGACTCGGCTTCCTCGTACATGTCGGCTTTCCTTGACTTAATACTTTTGGTTAAATAATTTCCACCCACACGTTCCCCTGTCAGGTGGCTGACATCGCGCGCCACAAGCAGCGCGAACACAATCAAGGCACCGAGCATACCGGAGAAATAAACCATCATCCCTCCCTTTTTCTCCGAAGCCTCCGACTGTCCAGTGATCTCGACTTGGTTCGTTTCCTCTCCCCCTGGCGAACTCTTAGTCTTGGAGGGCTGTGTCTTCACCACCTTAGCCGGTGACTCATTAGTTGGCGTGCGGTTGACCTCTCCGGAAGGCTCGACGCCAACAGCAACCGGCAACCCCTCCTCCTCATCCAGTTCAACACTATGCCGATTCAGTTGCATGTTCTCATACGCATCGCGAAAGCCGCCCCAGCACCAGATGGCTACATACAGGCAGAGCGGATAAAGAATGAGACGCGAGATAAGTTTCACGGAGCACATTGGTAACAGCACCGGACTCCCAATGAAACGCAAAACAACTTGCAACTGGAGATGAATTTCCGTCTCATCCGGCGCATGACACTCCGCACTCTTTTACTGACAACGACTTTCTCCGCACTTGGCCTGACCGCTGCGCTTGGCCCAGCTACCGCTGCGCCGGCCAGAGCCCTGGTCTGTTTTGGCAGCTACTCGACCCCAGACAAAGAGAGCGTTCACCTGTTTCAACTCAACCTGAAGGATGGCAGCCTGAAAAAACTCAGTGCCGTGGACGGCCTGAAAAACCCGTCGTTCCTCAAAATCCACCCGAACGGCAAGTTCCTTTACACAGTAAACGAAGTCGCCATGTTCGATGGCAAAAGAAGCGGCGGCGTGACGGCGTTCGCGCTGGACGTGCAGGCCGGCAAACTGACCCAACTCAACCAGCAGCCCTCCGGCGACACCGGCCCTTGCCATCTGACCGTCGATGCCACCGGCAAATACGTACTCGTGGCACACTATGGCGGAGGCAGCACCTCGGTGTTGCCAATCAAAAAAGATGGCTCCGTTGGCCCGGTGTTTTCGCAGATCAAACACAAGGGCTCAAGCGTGCATTCTCGTCAAAAAGCCCCGCACGCCCACTCGATCCATGTTGGCCCAAACAACAAGTTTGCCTTTGCTTCCGACCTTGGTATCGACAAGGTACTGGTGTTCCGATTCGACGAAAAAACAGGTGCCATCGCCGAGACCAAGTTTGGTGGCGCCAAGTTGGAACCCGGCTCCGGCCCGCGCCACTTCGGGTTTCACCCGGACGGTAAGTTCGCCTACGTCATCAATGAAATTAAGCAGTCGGTGACCGCCTTTAGCTACCGGGCCAAGCGCGGCCGGCTCAAGACACTGCAAACCGTCTCTACCGTTCCCCACTCGGTTGAGGGAAACAGCACCGCCGAGGTTCTTGTTCACCCAAGCGGCAAGTTTCTCTATGGCTCGAACCGCGGCCACAACAGCATCGCCATGTTCCGGATCAACGAGAAGAACGGTAAGCTGACCGCGCTTGGCCACGAGTCCACCCGGGGCTCCACTCCGCGCAACTTCGGCATCGACCCCACCGGCCAGTTCCTGCTCGCTGCCAACCAGCAATCAGACAATGTCGCAGTGTTTCGAATCAATCAGGACAGCGGCAAACTCAAGTTCACTGGCAACGAAATCAAGATCAGCAAGCCGGTTTGTGTCCGGATGATTTTGCAAAAATAACGGAGCTATATCGGGATAATATCCGTCTGCCAGTTCATCGCCTTGCAGCGCCTCCTGATACTTCGGGTTGCCTTGGACGATTTGCTCCATGAACTGCATCTTTATCGCCGCGGTCGGGTCGTTCTCGGTGTACGCCGCCTCGTTCCCCAAGGCCATCAAGGCGACGTCCTGGTTCACCTTGTCGAACGTCTTCTGGCTGGCACCGCGCTGGTCGGACATCACCGACTGGCCAAGCACCGGGTCAACCATCGAAACCGCAATCGACATCAGCTTGGCTCGGTCAACCGTGCCGGCTGTGTCAATCGGCAGTAGATCGATGATCGGCTTCATCTTGCCAATCACATAATCGCTGTCCAACTCGCGCACATCCAACTTCACCGCGAAGTCGTAAGCACCTTGAATCTCGGCCTGACTGGTCGGTAATCCGGGACTAATGCCGGCGATCCGCTGCAACTACTCGTCACCGAGATATTCCTGAACCAACCTAAACATCATAGTGAACGCCTCCGACCAAGTGGAATGGTCGCATGACAAAGAACTATGCGTTTAGTTAAAACAGCTTGTAAATCGCACTTTCCGCGATAACTCTTGGATATCAGGGCACGACAATATGAAAACAAAATTTCTTTACCCTCTTCTCGCCCTGTTATGCGTTCTCCTGTGTGCCCAGGGTTGTGCCACCTGGGAGGACAAGTTGGACCAGCGCGCCAAATGGAAAAAATTCCATGAGAAAAGCACACAGACACCCAGCCTTCCATTCCAGAAATGGCCTCGGGAAAAATGAGGTTTAGCACGTTTTAACGTCTTGCCAAGTGGCTTCAAGGTGGTGAGAGTTCCCGCGCTATGAAGCCTATTTTCACCTTCCTTATCACTATTCTTTTTTTGGCAGGCTGCGGCCAATCAGGTCATCAGCACTCGCACGATGACAATCACAGTCATACCGAAGGTGATCATCATCACCACGAGGGTGACAGTGGCGGCCATGACCACGACGCCAAGCCAGATGTTCCCACCAGTGTCCGGATGGGAACCGGCCTAATGACGTTTGACACTGTTCCTGGTTGGGGACTCACTGCGGACGGCAAATCCGCCATCGGCCCAACGCACGGCGGTGTGACAGTCGGCAAGGACGGCACAATCTATACCAGCGCCGACAAGGGTGTGATCGCTTTTTCGCCAGGCGGAAAGGTGACCCGTGAGTTTCTTGGCGAACCTTACACCAACTTGCATGACGTCGAGATTCGTGACGAGAACGGTACAGAGTACCTTTATGGTGCCCGCAACAAAAACGCTGAGGGGATCAAGTTCAACGCCGCCGACGGCAAGGTCGTCCTTCGCCTGCCCTTCCCTGCCGCGTCCGGGCTCGCTGCAAAGCCGTTCAGCCCCACTGCCATCACTGTGTCAGCCGACGGCAATATTTTTCTCTCCGACGGATATGCCAGTAACATCATCTTCAAGTTCGACAAAGCCGGGAAGTACCTGATGCACTTTGGCGCGAAGGGCAACGGCCCACGGCAGTTCAACACCGCGCACGGAATGACGCTTGATACCCGTTACGAGCCGAATCGCCTGCTGATCTGCGACCGAAACCACCAGCCCCGCGGCCGTCTCCTGCACTACAGCCTCGAGGGCGAATACATCAACGAAGTCATTGGTGGCCTCGGTATGCCAACCTCTGTTTCCGTGCAGGGCGACTACGTCTCGGTGCCAGATCTACACGGGCGCGTGGTCATCCTTGACAAAACCAACACCATCATGGCTGTGCTCGGACATAACCCGGACCCCAAGATGGGACGCAATTACGGAGTAAAACAGGCGGACTGGATTGAGGGCCTCTTCAGCGGCACACACGGCTCAGGTTGGGACGCAGACGGCAACCTCTACGTACAGGACTGGAACGTGGATGGTCGCATCATGAAACTCGTCCGCGTGAAGGGCTGACCGGAACCGCACCTAGCAAGAGGCTACCGGTTCGGGATGGCCATGGGCTTGAACTCGAAGGGCATCGTTTCAGGCAATACATTGACGCCGCTCGTGAACTTGAACGGCGCACCCACTCTACCGGTCTCCTGGCCAAGCCGCCCGCCGCGCTTGGTTGATATACCGCGCTTGATCGGCTCGGCGTAAGTCAACTCTACCATAAACGCCGTCCAGCCCTTGGCCGGCTCGGACACCTTGCCCACGTAAGTGCCACGGTTCACCGGCTTAAGCTTGCTGCTTTTCCACGTCTTGCCGGTGGTCTCGATGCGAAAGTCCCGCGTCTCCGTGTTGGTACATTGCCAGAGCAGTACCTCCTTCGGGCGGACCTTGGTGGTCACTCTGATCGAACCGTCTTCCTGTACATTCCAATCGTACTCGGGCAGCTTGGTCTTGTTCAAAATCGCGTTGTAGTAGACGGCCAGACTGTAAACGGCATCCGAGCCGTCGAGCGAGTGGCCGGCGTTGGGGACGTAGCGGATATGCTTTTGGCCAAGCAAATTCTTGTAGTAAAACTTCCACGAGTCGGGCAGGAAAAACTGGTCTCCACAGGCGTTGATTAGGAACTTGGGCATCGTGTAACGCTCGAGATATTCGTACGGCTCAATGATCTCGAGTAGGCGCTTGTACTCGGGCGTGTCCTGCCAGCCCATGATGCCCATTTCCACATAATCCCCCACCGCCGGAGCATAAAAGCCGTAGGCGCGGTAGTGGTGCTTGAACGACGGAACAACATTGAGCATGTCGATGACAATCGGCACAATGGCTACGATGCGCTTGTCCACCGCGGCGATGCTCCAAGTTGTCCAGCCGCGCTTCGATCCGCCGGCGGCAACAAATTTGTCCACGACCACTTCGCCGCCCTCCGGCTTGGCGAGGAAATCGGTAACGGTATCCATCGCGCGCGAAACCGCCTTGGTCATTGGCAGGCGAGCGGGCCAGCGATCGTCCCCAGTTCGCAGGTATTTGTCCCACGTATAGGCGATGAGTGAGTCCTCGGTTCGGGTGCGTTTCTCGCCGACAAATTGCAGCGGCTCGTTGGGTACCATTTTAAGCTCCGTGACGACCGACCCTGTCTTGGCGGCAATCTGTGCCATTACATCATCGCCCTTGGCGGGCGGGTCGCCCCCATTGCTGCCGCCGGTGATGAGCATGAGGCCAGTGTCGTGCTTCAACCGATGCGGCTTGGCCACAATCATCCAGTGCTTCCACAACGTGCGGTTGACATCCTTCTCGGTCAGGAACTTCTGCGACGTCATGCCAAGAATGTAAGTAGTACAACCATCCCCCTCATGCTGAGAAATCAACTTGTACTCGTAAGCCGGATCCGGCTTAGCCACATAACGATCGAGCGCCGTCTCCCCGCCCATTGCGAATGGCAAAGTTGTGCAACCCAATGCCAGTGCAACTATAACTCGACTTGTTTTCATTGAATGTAACGTCTTCATGTTAAAGTATTTTAGGTGGGTTTTGCCCTGATGGTGTGCCGTCGCGTTTCCAGCCCAACTTCGTTTTCAGTTTGCCCTCCTCATAAACAGCCTCCCACCTTGGCTGTCCATTCTTATATCTGTGAATCTCCAGGCCATGTTTCTTGCCGGCGCGATACTCGGTAGAAACCTGGATTTTCCCGTCGGGAAAATAAGTTGTACTGCCCCCCTCAAGCTTACCTGCCTGGTAGTTTTCAATAACCCAAAGTTTCCCATCGTCGAACCATCGCCTAAAGGCGCCGTTCTCGACACCATTCACATAATTCACCTCAAACTCACGACCGCCAGTCTTTCTTAACTGGAGAAACTTTCCGTGAATCTTACCATTTCGATACTCGGCCTGGCCGACCAAGTTGCCCTCTTCATCCCAACCCTGCCAGAGACCATTAATCTTCCCTTTCTTTAGCGAGTAGCTCTCGGCTTTCTTTTTGTTGGTATGTGTTTTCAGAACCAAACCGGTATACGGCCTTCCCTCGTAAAAATAAACCTCACCACTCGTTTCCTTGAGTTGGGCTTCTTTAATCTGTCTTGAGGTTTGATCCGACTGGCCGAGCGCAAGGGATAGAGACAAGTGCGCAAAAAGAAAAACGGCGAGTTGCAAACGGCCGATTGTAGGGCTTTGGATCATTCCTCAAAAAAAAATGCCGCAAATGGCTCAGCTTTTCAACAGCTTGGCCAAGGTTTCGCCGACGACCTGCGGGTTGGCTTTGCCCCGACTGGCTTTCATCACCTGGCCTTTGAGAAAGTTGATTGCATTTTCTTTGCCGTTGCGAACGTCATCTGCCGGACCGGGGTTGGCGTCGATCGCCGCTTGGCACCAAGTGTCGAGTTCGACACTGTCGCTGACTTGAGCCAAGCCCTTGGCCTCGACGATTTCTTCCGGCGCGCCGCCATTCTCGAACAGCCCCGCGAACACTTCCTGTCCGCCTTTATTACTGATGGTGCCGGCGTCGATGATCCCGACCAACTCGCGGATCGCCGCCGGTTCAAATTTCAATTCGGCAACCGTCGTGCCGGTCTCAACGAGGCGCGCCTGCAAATTATTGATTACCCAGTTTGCGATGGACTTGGCATTCTTCTCCCCAGAAACCGCTTGCTCGAAAAAACCGCCAAGTGGCACATTGCCAACAAACACATCGGCGTCCTGCGCCGGAACGCCGTAGTCGCGAACAAAGCGCTGTTTACGGGCGAGCGGCAACTCGACGATGTGCGAGCGCACCTCCGACAGCCAAGACTCGCTCGGCTTAAGTGGCATAATATCAGGCTCGGGGAAATAGCGGTAATCGTGCGCTTGCTCCTTCGTTCGCATGCTTTCGGTGATGCCGGCGATATCATCCCAACGACGCGTTTCCTGTACGAGCGTCCCGCCACTTTCGAGCGTTTCGATTTGCCTAGGGACTTCGTAATTGATCGCACGCCGCACGCCGCTGAAAGTGTTCATGTTTTTGATCTCCACCTGCACGCCAAGTTCCTCAGCACCTATCGGACGGACGCTGATGTTCACGTCGCAGCGCACCATGCCTTTCTCCATGTCGCAGTCGCTGATGCCACCGTAAATCAAAATCTCTTTCAGCGCGTTCAGGTATTCGTAAGCCATGTCGGCGCTACGCAAATCCGGCTCGGAAACGATCTCGAGCAGCGGCACGCCCGCGCGATTAAAATCCACGCCACTGTGCTGGTCGAAATGATTACTTTTGCCAACATCCTCCTCGATGTGGGCACGGGTAATCCTCACACGCTCAATGCCACCTCCGAACTCGAAGTCCACATGCCCCGTTGTCGTTGACGGGAAATCGAACTGTGTTATTTGGTAGTCCTTGCTGGCGTCGGGATAAAAATAATTTTTGCGGTCAAACTTCGCAAAGCCCGGAACCTCGCAATTGAGCAGATAACCGGCGAGAGCCGTGAGTTGCATTGCACGTTCGTTCGGCACAGGCAACACGCCGGGCATGCCGAGGCAAACAGGGCAGACGTTCGTGTTCGGCTCAGAACCAAACAGGTTGACACAACTACAGAACATCTTCGACTTTGTCTTAAGTTGAACGTGGGTCTCGAGCCCAATGACCGTCTCGTATTCCATCAGAGCGACGCCCTTTCCGTGTGCCACGGCGTGCCTTGTTCGTAGGCGTGGGCGATCTGAAGTAACTGACTCTCGCCGAATGGTTTACCGAGAAATTGCAGG
>Ga0115011_10000913_pt1 | contig 22087 bp, 34 predicted proteins | sample TroAtlMetagenome_2_FD_88705 | JGI IMG/M metagenome (GOLD analysis project Ga0115011, IMG submission 88705) | Marine eukaryotic phytoplankton communities from Atlantic Ocean - Tropical Atlantic ANT8 Metagenome | ecosystem: Environmental > Aquatic > Marine > Oceanic | place: Tropical Atlantic...
AAGTTCTTAACAACGGCGAGAGAGAAAAAAGTTTTTCCAGTACTGCTTTCTCCAGCAATTGCAGTGATTTTGTTACTAGATACACCCCCAAAAATACTACCTGAGATGAGTCCGTTAAAAACCAACGAACCCGTATCAACATACTGTTCACTCTCTTGTATATCGGATGCGAGTTGGGTGAAGTCATCTCCAATCTCCTTTACAATGTCCTTCAAAAAATCCATAGTTAATCGTGTTTGTGTGCAATTCCCAGTTCATGCATTCTAGCATGTTCGTCAATAGGATCCCTAATATTTTTACCTCCTGGTCCAAATGTAAACCAAAGTCCTCCTCCTACTAGGAGAAGGAGTATAGCAATAATAATAAACACTAATATCATACCACCTCCCTTAGTAATTGTTGTCCATTGCTATCTCTGGATTCTTTAACCTGCTTTAACAGAAAATAAAGCCTAGTGTCACCACCCAAAGCAAGTGCTTTGACTATGGTATCTAAGTCGTGATCCGTAATAGGTAATTCCATTTAGGTAAAAAATGATTCAAGGTTTGCAGTTCGTTCCACTTCCCATCCAATAGAGTCCAGTATGATCCTTAGAGGTTCAAGGAAACTCTTATTAAATTGTAAGTCATGATCGATGTACTGATCGATTCCTAACTCTTTGGGAAAGTCTTGTATAAACGAGATAACATTCTCATGTATCTTGTTTGGTTTTTTAAGGTAGCAGAATTTAATCTTTTCACCATTGCTTATTAACGAATACTTATTCGTCAACTTTTTCTCCTTGATATAGTGATTGAAGAGCAAAGCACCCCGAACATGTATCGGTGTGCCTTTGGTATAAATCATGCTTGCCGATTTATATTTAGTGACATCAGAAACTGACCTAGGAAATGCAATTTCCTCAGGTGGGAGATTCCTAAATTTCTTACGACTAGCAGCAATGAAATCAATAACTTCATCCTCTGTACCATTCATCATAAGTTTAAGAGCATCCTTAATCATTGCTCTACATGGTGCAGGTGTAGATGATTTAACTGCCTCTATGCCCATCATCTTCAACTTAGGCTCGTTGTATTGAACCCCTTCACTATTCCATACATTTAAGATGTATCGCTTCTTAGCAGTCCATATACCACGCTCTGCGATGTTCTCTCTTTTCATGAACATCTTCTGATCATAAGCACTTACATAGTCTGCTAGTTCTTTATAAGACTGATCGATGAAGGGTTCAAATTTCTCCTGACAAATCTTATCAAGAAACGGGACAATCTTAGCAGGATCTCTTTTCTTATCTTTGTAAATAACATCGACAAGAGGACCAAGATTAAGGTAGATACTATCAGTATCACTAGCAATAACATAATCCTCCTCCTCTGTTTTAAGTATCTTGTTTAAATAATTATTAATCTTATTCTCTATCCATCGAATACTAACCTGACCTGATAGAGTAATCGCTTCAGCATTTGCTAGTTTATAATACCTGAAGTACTGATTGCCGATAGCACCATAAGCAGAATTAAGAGATATCTTCTTTGCCATTTGGATGTTGTTACACCTGGCAATCTCTTTGACAAGATCAGGCGAGGGTGTCTTCTCGTATTTCTTCTTGGCATCGATCATCCTCTTCTTAAAAATCACACGCTCGTTATACATCTTCTCCATTAACTCTGGGAGAAAACCACGAATATCTTTTCTATACTGTGCTCCATTAGCACAGGTAGCATACTGACTATCTACCTCAGTCTCCTGATTTAGAATCCTTTCAACGCTTGCACTGGGACATCTAGCCTCCCTGAGGGTCTCTGGCGAGATGTTATATTGCATAATAAGATGAGGGTAAAGGCTATTGAGGTCAAAATTAACCACCCAATCATAGCGTCCCGCTTTTGGTTCCTTGACATAAGCTCCTGCGTACTTTTCATCCTTGTCAGATCTCTCCTTCGGTGGGATGACGATGTTCCGCTTCTTTAGATAATTATATATGATGTTGTCCCACATTCGGACTTGATAAAACACATCTGCGTAATTGACCTTAGCATCATATGCCATAGTCAATGCCAACTCAATGAGTTTCATCTTGTCTTCCAGACGGTCAACAAGTTCCACATCGATTATATTATATTCTACAAATTTTTGCCAGCCCTTTGTGTAGAAATCTTTAAATGTGTCGAATTCGCTATGATCTAATTTCTTCTGACCTAGTTCCACCTGTGCAATATAATCCAGTCGGTATGACTCTTGATTTGTATAAGTGAACTTCTTATAGAGATCAAGGTAATCCAACTGAGTAATGCCACCAATATCATAAGTCTGATACTGACGACCTTTAATAAAAATCTCCTTAGGAGAACATAAACCCCAAGGGGACAAACGCCTCATCAATTTAGTACCAAGAACTCTTTCAATACGCTTGGCAATAAAAGGTATATCAAACAATTGTATGTTCCATCCTGTTACAATGTCAGGAGTATTCTCTATCCACCATTGAATGAAACTACTTAATAAATCATGCTCGTTATTAAACTGTATGTAACGAACATTATCCTGCTTAATCTTAAAAGGACCAACACCCCATGTAGTTATCTCCTTAGTATTATAATTCTGCACAGAGATCAATAAGATCTCCTGATCTGCTGCTGCAACATCAGGGAAACCATTCTCAGATCTAGTCTCAATATCAATTGTATACAGACGGATCTTGCTTATATCAAACTTAATCTCATCCTCAGGATAGCTATCAGAAATATACTGATAGATGAATCTATCCTGACCATACACATTAAAGTTATCTACATACTCGTATTGCTTAATAAAATCCCTACTCTCTCTAACTGTACCAGGTTTTATCTTCTCAACATACTGACCCTCAAGGGTCATGTACTTAGTCTTCTTCTTTGAAGATACAAATAATGTTGGATCATACTTTTCACGAGTCTGAAAATACTCACCATTATCGTACCCACGAACGAGAAACTTGTCCCCGATCATTTGTACATTTGTGTAAAACTTCAACTAATGACCTCTCTATATGCCTCCAACAATTCTGGTTGAGGCTCTACTATAGTAAGTATATCATCGGATGACATCATACACTTATACTCATGTGTCACTAATTTACCTGGCCACCTCTGCAATCTTTCTTTCCAATCTTCGCTACCAGATTTAAATTCAACTGGATTAGTCAACTCACAATTAGGCTCACCAATTTCAGCACCAACTTCTCTGATCTCAGAGACTAGCACTTTAGAGTCATGCTTTAAAACAAGAACTTTAATCATTAGATTCTTCTTCCGTTAGTAAGGTCTTCGTACATTGATCTCAAATCAGATACTGGATCACATACGGTAGTGACAGTAGCAGGATTGATAATAAAAGTATCATCTTCTGATACTTCTAACCAAGACTTAAGACCAACTTTTTTAACTTCAGATTTATGACCATCCTTTTCTTCCATAAGAGTCATCTCAGAAGTATACACAATCTGGAATGGTTTAATAACCAGATACTGTTTAGTCTCACCATCCAAGACTTCCTTTATATCAGCAAGGAGTTGGGAACCATCATTTAATATAGCGACTTTAATTGCCATCTTTTTTAAAATATTTATGGTGGGGAGGTTGGATTTTATGTTGTCCAACAAGTACAGGGCATTGCTACATAAGTAGATTTTTACTGTACTGTCTACGACCCGATTGGTAAATCGATTCTGGAGACTCCTCCAGCGAGCACCACCTCTGTCGCATCACCTTAACCAGCCTTATGCCAGCAAGTTTATTCAGTCACTCCCATGTCAGGCGATCAACCTAACGAAGTTATTATACCATAAAGAAAGGGAGGTGTCTACCTCCCTTGCCTCCCTTAAGTGAATGCATTCAGGTAAAGGGGGGTCCCCTTACCGTGTCCATGTGTTAGATCCAATCCTTACGAGCGTGATGATCTGGTACTACTTTGCTGAGTGTTACAGTTAGTAGTCCGTCCTCGAAGTTGACTTCTTTGACAACAGTGTCATCAGCGATAGTCCATGATCTCTCAAAGGATCTATTAGATAGTCCTCTATGTGCATAGTCTGCTTTCTCTTTCTCTTCCTTCTTACCTTCTACAACAAGTTTACCATACTCTGTGTAAACTTTAACCTCATCCTTTTTAAATCCTGCTAGAGCAATCTCTAGTTTAGATATGCAGTTACTTACATTGATGAGATTGTAAGGTGGATAGTTTCCTTGGTGGTTGTGAACCTCGTGAAAGAAACGATCAAAATAATTGTCGAGTCCTATGCTATTCTTGGTGATCTTATCCATAAGATCAGGCAAGCTTTCAGCATGAAATCTTTGTATGTTAGACATAATGGCCTCCTTTAAAAGCGAGTGTTTAATTGTATAGTCCCTGACGGCGACTACACTTTATTTAGTAGCATCATAGTATCTTTCCACCCATTAACACAGTGGGAAGAACCGCCCATTTCCTGTACTGCTTTCGCTAAAGCATAATCATTCTGACCCTCTTCCATCATATCACCAAAGAAAATTAACTCTTCACCTAGTTTAAAATCTCTTAAGATCTGACTCTTGTTACTTCCTGGTGCTCCTAAATCCAATCCAGTCTGTCCACCTATATTAACTTCAAGATCTGGAAACTTCATCTTGAGTCTTCTAGCAATCTCTTTCCGTTCACCAGTCTCTTTGTCCCACTTCACATACTCTTCTCTTTCAACAAAGCATGTAAGACCTCTACCTAATATACTAAAGTTTACACCACCAGGTCTTTTCTCAATATGATCTCCATTACGAACAGGGAATTTACTAAAGAGTAATTCATTCTCTAAATGATTCTCTACATCCCTAGGCAACTCCCAGTCATCTCTATAGACATTAATATCCTTCTCATACACATCAGAACCAGAGCAGTTATAAACTCTCTTAGCATTGTTGTATATGCCCAGTGTAACCTGTTCTACGGTCTTCTCACGATCACTACCAGTAACTAAGTACACCTCATTGTGAGTGGAGAATTCATAAAAGAAATGCAAAAACTCAGGTGAAATAGATTGTCTTGCAGGTGTCAAAGTCCCATCAACATCAAAAATAAACTTCTTCAGGATTCTTCCTCCGTTTTTTTCCTTCCTATATTATACTTGGTTTCCAGTATCCAGTCACCTTTATCTTTAAATGATAAAACTTTAATCTGGTTTAAAGGAGCAATGTCAGATATCTGATCTGTATTTAGAATCTTTATGAGACCCCAATCAGCAAGTAACTGTGCAATACGATTCCTACGCTGTACATCATTGACAGTAAGATTTGCCCTCTTACCATCCAATGCAAATAATTCTTTAAAATGAACTATGAAATATCTTCCCTGCTTATGTAGGATATGGCAAGATTGATATAATTTCTTCTCTTTACGAGATGCTACACCTATACGGGTTAGCGTCTCCCTTACCTTTAAGAAATCATCTGGTTCACCTAATGATACTTCGACCATCTGGTCGGGCGACCAATTAACAGTCGGCTCAGTCACTACACTCATCGTTTTAATTCAGTTTCGTAATGGTATTTAGTAAATAATTCTTGCAAAAGGACACTTAGACTTGCCTTTAGTAAATAACCTATCTTTCCAAGTACCATTATCCATAGCCTCTTCCCTTTTAGTTTCGTAAATCTCTAGTATCTCATCTATTATAACAGGATCCTCTATCTTATTCAAGTTGACTTCATCATTTAAATCAGGAGAATGGAATGATAACCTACAAAGAGGGTCACCCTTTTTAATGGTAACTGGTCTATCTTTATCCACCACAGCAAATCCAATACTTGCTTTCGATGGCCAAGTAGATAACTGTACCCATGCAGGAACCATAATTAAATTATTATCCAACGATGTCATCGGATGATCATTTGCTTCTAACCAAATATCATCATCATGTGTCCAGAATAAAAAATGAGGAGTAGTCAAATGAAAAACTAATGTATCAAGATGTTCTTGATTACAATGTAAGAAGTTTTTATCTATTGGTTCACCTACTCTAAACTCAAAGTCAATAGGTGCTGTTACTATAAAGGTTCTTTCATTCTTATGATTGAAACATGGACACCTTCTATATGGCATACCACTAGAATCAACAAGTTCAGACTGCCTTACAACACTATGACCTTCTTGACTAAGATAATTTATTTCCATCAGTATATAATATTTGTCACTCCTTTATAATACTTGGTCATCTCATATTTTCTATGGAGATAATCTACTTCAATTTTCTTACCACTTAACTCTTCATATACTCTAACAAAAGTTCCTAGCATATGCCAATGTAATGGTGGAATATACGATGGTGATAAACAAACAAATATTTGATCAAATTTATACTCACCAAAGTCATAATCTTCTTTGAATGACCAAGTAAATTTGTCACCAAATAAATTATGCCCATGCATAGTATCAGTAAATTCTTCACTGGTTAGATTCATAATCCAATGCCAAGATTTTAATCTTCCTTGTGAATGTAAATAGTATCCCCAATTACCTTCAGCAACTCTTTCATCCTCCTCTATGAACTTAACTTCTTGCTCTATAGTATCCATACCATTTGTTAATATATCACTATGGTGATCTATATTAACTATCTCTATATCAGTATGACCTTCCAACCCATATAAAATTGCATCATGATCATATCCAAAATGAACATCCTTGCAATTTTTTAATGCTCTTAAAAAAGTTCTTAAACAAAAATCATAATTATCAATATCAATCTTCTGAGATATAGTTTCAAATACCTCAGGCATCTTAGACTGTATATACTTCCACTTTACTACAGGTTGATCTTCTACATTATGCTCATACATCCCACTAGTATAAAATTCATTAATTGCTGGTGCAGATATAAAATCTAAATCTATACTAAGGATCCTCACATTCTTCCTCCAGTATTAAGCTTCTGTTTAATATATTTAATCTGTTCCTTTGTTAAGATAGTCATTGCTTGTTGTGCTTTCTCTTCACTATAACCATAATATTTTTTAACTGCTTCTAGATCCTCAACCTTACCCTTCTTCAACCAAGGAGCAAACCTCCTCTTCTTTCTAAGAGAATTTAAATAAAAATCATACTGCATCCTCTTGTCAAGAAAATGAGACTTGTTCATCTCATTAGCAAACAATACAGAATCAAGAGATCCAGACAAACACTTGTTCACAACAAATGCTGGATACTTTGCCTCAGGTTCATCTTCAAAGAGATTCTCCTTTGTAAAGTTGATTGAATTTAACCAGTCTTTAAGTTCCATTATTTAAGAAAAGAAAGTGCGTTGCCATCTTCATAGAAGTGTTTGTGTACACTAGTTGCCTTAGAGTTGTACATGAAGTAATACAATTCTAACTCCTCTTCAGTTAGATCTGGTAGTCTATCCAAATCAAACCGTGTTTTTATTTCACTGTATATTAATGTCTTTGTAACATAAGACCCCACTTTACAACTTCTTTGCCAAGACCTTCCAGCGACTATACGCTCAAGAGTCCACATCCACATTGTATCACATTCAATATGTTTTGATATCTCTGAAGCATTCTGTAACACTAGCATATCATTAGCAGCATCTTCCTCATAATGATCTAGTAAAAGAGTATCACACTTGCCTGTGTATTCATACGCATCCATATGAATAACTTCTACATCATCAAAAAATTTAGGATTGATATACTTATGATAATCAATAACTTCTTTATTCTTTTCTACAACAGTAACTTTACTAACTTCTTTCTTATTCAATAACCAATTCTCTCTAACACCAAAACCTAATCCAGTACAAATACAATGACCCTTAGCCAAATCATAATGAGAATATAATTCATATGCTTGATCATGATCCTTTATCCTATAAGACATCCACTCTTCACCTTCAACAGACAACCTATACATTTGGTTGTAGTTATCAAAAGTTACTTCGCAAGAATCTGTCTTATATAATTGTAGATTAGGTGGAGTATAATTTAATTGATTAAGAAGTCGAAGCATAGTTAAGTAAGAGTAATTCTTTACGAGTTTGTTGATCACTCATATAATCACCAACAGAACGCATGGTGTAAGTAAGATCAAATTCAGCAGCATTCCAATCTTTAAATCGATCTCTTACTAGCTGTGTACTATTATAAGATATTAACTGAGGTGCTGTAAACTCATCACAGGTTTTAGCAAAATCGTCATGGTCAAATCTCTTATGCATCTCACCCTTCTTACCATACAAGTTATGCTTAATATCATAAGGAGGATCTAAGTATATGAATGCCTTAGGATTGTCAGAGATTAACTCCTTCCAATCATAATTGGTGATAGTCCAGTCCTCAATGAGTTCTGAGTACTCGCCAAGTTTTTCAATTCCTCGAAAGGAGAAGTTGGCTTCTGACGCTTGTGGACTGAAAGATGAAGACTCAGTAAGACCACTAAAGGAACACTTGTTGACAATATAAAAATCACACGCCCTATTAAATTCTGATCTAGTTTCATCATTAACATCCTCCTTTGCTTTTAAAAATAATTCTTTTGCAGTATCCCTATCAGGATGCATGTTCTTAATAGACCACAACTTATCCTGCATTGCTTGACCATCATGCTGCAACTGTTGCCAGAAGTTAGCAAGAGGTCCATACAAATCATTAACCCATATCTTTAGGTTAGGATGCAACTTAGTAACATACAATGCTACAGATCCACCACCTACAAAAGGTTCTCTAAATTCATCAAACTTATTTAAGTCTGGAAAATGTTGTGCTAGTTTAGTACAGGCACGAGATTTTCCACCTGGATAACGAAGAGGAGTCTTTAATGCTTTCATTTGAATTCACACTCCACCATAATTTCAGTCAGACATGCAAGAAGATTTATTTCTTGGTCGGCCACAAAAGCGATCTGGTACTGATACTTAGCAATAATGAGGACAGCAGCAGCAATGCTAGGACCTTCAAGGGATGAAGCAAGGCCATCATAAAGACGGCGAAGAAGTACAGCAGGATCATTGTCCAAATTATCATTGACCCACTTACGGACTCCAGAAAAATCTTTCTTACCAAGCGTTTTAATGAGGTCATCGACACTAACATCTGAAAATTCTGCTAATATTGCTGAGTCTATTGTACCACCTACAGAATACCTCTGCAACTCATTTAACACTCTCCTCCAATCAGGAAAATGCTTATTGATTAATTGAAGAAGAACTCTTTTATCTGCTTCGCAGTTTTCTTTATCAAGGATAGAAAGGATACGCTCGAAGAACGCAACTTGAATCTCTGCCTTCTCCTTACCCTTAATCGAGAACTCAACCACAGAACACCTGGAGTGTAGCGGTTGGATAATTTTATTCTTATAATTGCAGGTGAAGATGAACCTACAGTTCTTATGGAATGCCTCAATGTTACTCCTCAACAACAACTGTACATCATGTGTAGTGTTGTCTGCCTCATCAATAATAATAACTTTATGATTTGAGGATGGCAACAACGACATAGTAGAAGCAAAGTTCTTTGCTTGTCCTCTTACCGTGTCAAGAAACCTACCTTCATCTGAACCATTAATTAAAATATAATCACAACCCAACTCTTCGCAGAGTGCTTTAGCAACTGTAGTTTTACCCACACCTGCTGGTCCTGTTAAGAGAAGATTAGGAATCTCCCCTTTATTTAGGAACTCCCTAAAGGTTTGCTTAATATTCTCAGGGAGAATACACTCATCAATTGTTCTAGGTCGATATTTCTCAACCCAAAGAAAATCACGCTTCATAATGAATCTCAGATTGTGCTGGTGGATTCCAATGACGGACTACACCAGCAATAATAAAACAGTTAGTAACAAGATAGCTGACGAAAATAAAACTCCTAATAATGCATACTGCATTATCATACTCTGCAGTTTTATGATCCTCGAAACTTCCCAAGGCATATTTCCAGATCCTCCCTATCTTATGCATATGTTGAATCAGGTTCTAGTGCAATAAAGTAATCAAGATTATAATTGCTATTAGTAAATTTGGCAAGGTTCTTCTTAGAGATCTGAACATCATAAGATCCAGGGATCAATTTAATATTCTCAATCTTAAAGTTAAACTCAAATGTCTGCTCTGTCTTACCAACCACAAGAGTATACTCATTAGAGTTATCATTCTTACGATCAGAGACTACCAATGTAACCTCTTCACCATTACCAACTGCTGAAAGATCTGGTAACTGATATACAGACGATGCCTTCAAGAGTTTACCAAGTTGGATACTATCTAATTGGAAAGTAACATCACTTGAAGGAAGTTTCATTTGCTTCTCAGGTGGAACGATGATACAATCAGGATCTGCGAAAGCAAACTTAACCTTAGTTGACTTACCCTCACGGATAATCATGTATGTCTCATTCTTAAGATCCAAATCAGGATCCTTCATGAGGTTAACTCCATTCAGGAACTGAGGTAGATCATAGATCCCAAAGTCCCTCTCAAAATTTTCATCAACCTCTGCTTCTGCAAGGATGTTCTTCATCACACTAATAGTGCGAAGTTTAGAACCCTTCTTTACTAGAATGGATTGATTGATTGAGGAGAAATTCTCCAAGAGGCTAATTGTTTTTTCAGAAAGTTTCATATCCATTAGTAAGTTCCTTGTCTAATCCTTCAAAGTGGTATAGAAGTACAGCATAGTGTATAATCTTCTGAATGTCAAGCCGTGTAGTACCTTTCTTGTCATAGCGTGATGCATATTTAAGAATGTTACTACGACAGAATGCAGATGCATCCCCGACTGCTTCAATAAGATCTAAAGTTTGTACTCTATCATTATAAGCATAATGAGAACTATATGTTCTTCCAATATAGTCTTGAATCTTTTCTAAGATTTTGTCTTCGTTATACTTATAATGGACTGGCGGTTTTTCGATTTCCGCTTGCGAGGGTTTGAAGTTCGAGGTGTCAATCGTGACATTTTCTTGTGTGATGTCGAACCCAGCCCACTGTCCGTGAGACTCTGTGCTAAGTCCTGCCACATAGTTTCTTTCATCTTCTGGTCCATACATAACTGGAAATACCTCGTCTAGTGTTCCGTTGATTGTGTGATAAAGTAAGCTCCATGAATTAGTCATTAAACATAATTTTCATAAGTCTTAAATGCATCGTAAGCAGCACGAAAGTCATCACGATCTTCTACAGAAGCAACTTGTGCTGGTTGTGTAGCAGTGCCACGAAAAATCATAACACCTACTGGTCCTTGCTCATCATCCATTGAAAGATAATCAATGGTGGGTGATAGTTGAACGCCTTTCATAAAATTTGTTTGTCGATGAATCTATTATACAAATAAAAAGGATGCTGAAAACACCCTAGTAGACACTTTATAAACTGACACGAAGATGGTTATGAGAATCAATCCGATTTATATTACCATCTGGGAATACATTACCTGCAATAGAGTATCGATCATAATCATCATCATGAGGTTCTACTGAGTGTGGTATATAACTTGGAAAGAATAATACAGAACCTACAGGTACATTAACACCAGGTTTAAAGCGAGCTACAGACCCTATACCACCTCCTAAATGCATTGGAGGACATTCCTTATCTTGATCATAAAATACAGTTGCTGCACCCTCTGTTAGATAATGAATGAAACTCAAATAAAAGAATGTGTGATGATGCCTAGTATTAAACACACCCCTACTTGTCTTAGTTGACCACATAGAAGCAATTGATAATTTATCACAATGGAGTTTTTCTTTTACTCTATGATCCTCTAATGCTTTGTGTAAATAATCTGAATAGAAATCTAATTCAGGTATCTTGTGAAGATTAGAATCTGTTGTAAGAGGATGATCCCCTCTACCTTCAAACTTTAAAGAAGTAATAACCTCTAATAGTTTTTCATTAATATCTTTAGGTACATCCAAACCATGAATCATGGTAGGGAAGATAGGTATTTCAAACATCATTCACCAGCATTCTTTGCAGCATAAGAGAACCCTGCTTTCTTAGTGAACTCAACCACAGTAGAAAACTTATCTAACATATCTGCCTTATGCGATATCACAAATACATTAGCATCCTTAACAACATACTTTATAATTTTAATAAAGTCATCATTACCAACACCATCCAAAGAACTGTCAAACACCTCATCCATAATCAATAGATTAGTATTTGCAGAATTTTTAAACCTAGCAACCTCTCTCCATGTGAAAAGAAGTGCTAGGTCAATTCTCATCTTCTCTCCTTCAGAGAAAGATGAATAGGAAAACTTGTCATGTATTGGATTCTGTATTGTCTCGCTAAATTCTTCGTTCAGATGAAAGTTGATGTAGAAATCCATCATCTGTAGATAACGATTAACTTGCTCGTTAATTAAAGGTAGATACTTCTGAATGATTCTACTTTTAACACCACCATCTACTAATAGAGACTGTGCAAAGTCGTTGTAAGATATCTCTTCTTTAATTTTTACAAGTTGATCGAATGTACTACCAAGTTCTCCTTTAAACTTTTCTAACTCCTCATGCTCAGTATTTCTGTTTTGTAACTTGTTGGCAAGAGTTTGAATCTCTTGTTGTAAATCTCCTGTCTGTTGTTGTAATCCAGAAATCCTCGTATTGTTTTGAGAAATGTCATAAGTTAAAGTTGAAATCTCCTTGGTTAGTGTGGTGAAGTGACGCTCTCTATCGGTTTCTTCGTTTATAGACTCCTCCAGCTTTTGATAGCCTTCTTTGAGTTCCTTTGCTCTAAATTGAGCGTCTTCAATTCTATTTAACCGAAACGATTCTTCTATATCTTGACTGCATGTAGGACATACCGTATTGTCTGTGAAAAACTTATGCTCTTTTGTAATTCTTGATACTTTATTAGATATCTTCTGCTTCAAAGAACCTAGTTTTTGCAAGCGTTGTGGAGAATCTGATACAGTTTTTAATTGTGTTTGAACGCTGTCTAAATTATTATTTAAGGATTCATTTTTCTTTAATATTTTGTCAATATCTAAAGCAATTGTATTAACTTTTTTTTCTTTCTCTACAATATCTTTCTTACCTCTATTCTCTAACTCTTCAATAAATTCTTCTTGCATTTTAACCTTATCATGAAGATTACTTTTCTTCAATTCTAAAGTTCTTATAGTCTCTCTATTGTCTCTAAGTTTTTCTTTAACAAGAACATTCATTGCTGAGAAAACCTTAATGTCGAGTAGGTCTTCTATAACTTCTCTACGATGAGGAGAAGATAATTGCATGAATGGTACAAAGTTACTGCTACCAAGTATTACAATCTGAGTAAATGATTTAAAGTTTAATTTCAGAATCTGCTCTTCAAGAATCTTTTGATTAATTCTATCGTCAGCTTCTTTATTCCGCATCTGTCCATTAATTTCAATATCAAACATATTTGGTTTGATACCACGACGAACAAGATACTTCTTAGATCCAATAGAGAACTCAATCTCTACAATAGTTCCTTTCTCATTGGAAGTATTAACCAATTGAGATTTATTAATTTTTCTATATGGTTTATTAAACAGCACAAAACACAGTGCATCTAACACTGTGGATTTGCCAGCACCATTGGATCCAACTATAAGAGTGGTTCCAGTAGCATCCAATTCCATTTCCGTCCAACGATCACCTGTAGACAGAAAGTTCTTCCATCTAATCTTTTTGAACAGAATCATCTTGCTTTGGGGGAATCACGAAATCGTTGGGAGTAATCACTGCGTACTTATAATTATACACCTCACATGCTTTTATTGCAACCTCCTCATCCACTTCTATAACCTCCATACCAACATCCTCATTATCATCTAGTTGCATACAGTATCGATTAGCATCATCTTCTTGTTCAAATAAAAGCAAAACTTTCTCATTAGCAATATCTTTTACAGCATAAGCTCCTTCTCGCTTACCCTCTTCAGTAAGCAAAAACATTACTCCACCTCACATGCAGTAGCGTAAAGTCGGTTAAGAAGTTTTTTAACTCTATCCTTATCAAGAGAAATCTCCGATTCTTCTACAAATCTATTTAACAAACTAATGGTGTTCTCTTCCTTCTCATCTATATCCTCACCCATAATATATCCATGATTCCAATCCACATTCTCAATAACTTTTAAATCTTCTACACCTGCTTGATTTATCTTATCAATAAATTTTTCAAACTGTTTTGGTTTACTCTTCTTGTCTACAATAACCTTTACTATCTTACCATTAAGTTCACTAGTATTAAATGTTTGATAAGGTGTATCATTATAATAGATCTTATAAAACATTCTATGTGGATTATCTATAGAGGTATGTTCAAGAGTGTCACTATCCCAGATAGTAAACCCACGCTTATCCTCACAGTCATTCCAGAACATCTCATATGGATTACCTAAGTAATATACTTTACCATCATTAGATCTAGTGTGATAGTGTCCAGTATATACCTTATCAAACTTATCAAAGATATCTTTATCTCCACTAGCACCATTCTCTTGAGTAAATCCTTTATAGACTTGGTAACCATTTAATTCCAGATGACCAAAACATGCTCTAGCTTTACTTGATTTAATTTTTCTTTTTATCTTTGCTCTGTTATCATCATTCATCCAACCTATGAAAAGACATTTTGTGTCACCAATCGTATACTCCGCATAGTCTCTAACGAGAACCATATTATTATACTCTCGTAATAATAACTCAATTGAATTAACTGAGTTACTATTTTTGTAATAGGCAGTATGATTACCCACAATCGTGTATATAGTAACTCCCAGATCACGGAGACGATCAAAGTAATTCTTTTTAGCCCATTCCAAAGACCATAGATCAATCGACCTACGATTATCAAAAGTGTCCCCCATATCGATGAGGGTTTTGATGCCCTCCCTTTCCAATGTGGGGAAAAAGATGTCTTCATAAAATTTTTGAAAATAATCATGGAAGATACGACTGCCCTTCCTCATACCAAAATGTTGGTCAGTAATGACTCCTACTTTCATACCAAATCATCAATAGTAAATAGTCTGCGAAGTTCGAGGTCTGCATCTTTCATCGCTTCTATAGCACCTTCCTGCCTGTCCACGATGGTTACAACACGCTCAACGACATAACCAGCATCACGAAGTTTCTCTACTGCTTTAATAGCAGATCCACCTGTTGTAGTTACATCTTCTAATACAGTTACCTTAGTTCCTTCTGGAAACTCTGGTCCCTCTATCCATGCACCTGTGCCATGACCCTTAGGTTCTTTACGAACTATAAGACCATCCACAAGTCTCATATCTAAAGCAGAACAAACTGCTACACCTGATACTAAAGGATCAGCACCAAGAGTAAGACCTGCTACTACTGTAGTTTCCACATGTTCGAGTAACATCATAGCAGCCAGAGTTAACCCACGCCCAGTTAATGTGACAGGTTTACAATTGACATAATGCTCAGACTTCTTACCTGAGGAGAGTGTGTAATCACCTTTACGGTAACACTTCTCCTTTACCATCTTTAAAAGTTCCTCTTTCATAATCGAAATTTGGGTGGGGTGCTGCTGAAACAACAGGGTTCTTCGTTCTATTTAATATACTAATAAACTTATCATTTGCAAATGTACCACCAAGACATACTTCAACCTCATCACCATCCTTCCAATTCTCAGTACCATCCTTCTTAGTATGTGCTAGAGCAATAGTTAAATCATCAATTATCTTTTGTGTTAATTTCATGTCTTCCTCCTAGGTACTTGAATTGTCCATGACCCACCTTCTAAATCAACCATCTCAAAGTTCTTCTCAAACTCCTTCTTTCTTTCTTTTGCTTCCTTCTCCAATTTAGTTAATTCAGCTTCCCTTCCAGGTTCAGGTTGTATCTCACCATAGTGAGGATCCCAAATCTCTGGGTGCTCATGATTATCAAAGAACTGTAAGATAGACTCATCAACCATACCATACAAAGTATCCCAAGTTAATGTCTTCCTCAAGGTGGATGCAAGATAATCAATTTGATTCGGAGTCATACTCTGTTTGAGAAACTCTGCTCTACATGCAACCAATTCATTTAGATCAATGCTGATCGTTATATTATTGTAAATAGCCATTACCGATTTGAATTACGATACTGTATGTTATCTTTAATAGTGTTATAATCTGACGAACTACCTCCTGCACCCTCTTCTACAACCATAACCTGATCGTATCCAGTGCGTTCTATAATCTTGGTCTTTATCTCTAACTGCTTCTTCTCCTTCTGTATGCGTCTCAGGAAGGCATAATAGATTATCTGTGTAAAGTATGCAAAAGGATTATTAGACTTAGCAGGATCGAAGTTATGAATGTATTGTACACAATTCTCGATGCCGTCCCCGATCATATCCTCTCTGAACATATAGTTCACAAAGTTAGGTTTATATGACAAATGGGTGGCAATCTTTAAAAAACATTCTCCAAGATAGTTACTAATAGGAGGCGGATCTGTACCCTTTTCCTTTGCAATAGCAACCTTCTTTCTGTAGACGACCATTGCCTCAAGAAGTTCTTTATTATTTACATAGTGGTCTGACCTTTTTCTTGGCATAAGATCGTTTAATCTGTAGGTATTATAACACAGCTTGACACGAGTGGCAATTTTGTGTACAATTACCCTTGTGAGGGTTCAAGGAAACATTATATCTATTATACCGTAGTACTTATACCAGTAGGTTCTAGATGAAATATTTTTTCTAATGAAATTTTAGTCTCTTCTACACTACCCATATAACCCATCTTTTCACTAATCTTTACTCTATTTGCATTAGAATTTTTTCTATTCCAATTGTAATGCTCATATGCTTGAACCATTTCATGATCTGGATCTAGTTCAGTCATAGTAATAATTTTATCAAATCCTATCTTCTGGATTTCTCCCTCGGCGACTGTGATCCAAGGAAGCAATCTAACCATAGTATGATTTCCTTTATGAGATAATTCAACCTTTAATGCATCTGCTAAGTAGAAGCATGGTTCTATTCCACTATCATCCATAGTGGTTAAAGCAATAACTTCTTCCCCTGATACTAATTTAAATACGAAATGTGAATCTTCTTGTTTCATTTTTTCTCCTTCAACGATACTTTAACAAGATCATAATTAAAGTTCTCTTCATTATAAATTTTTATTCTCTCAATCAAATGATTAAGAGTATAATTTCTTTTTGAATTTGTTGAACAATCATCTGCAATATCATATAATACTGCTTTTACTTTTCCTCTGCCTTTTCTAAGAACCCTTCCAATTGATTGGAGATTACGGACTCTGGACTTTGAGGGGCTTGCGAAGATGATGTTGTGCAACCGCTTAATGTTAATCCCAGTACTAAAAGTACCGTAGCTAGCGACGATAATTGCATTGTTTTCCTTTTCAGTTATAGAGCGACAGAGTTCACGATTCTCAACATCTACACCACCGTGGATGAAGAAGACTTTACGACTGTCAGTACTATTTATAGAATTGTATAAGATTTCACCGTGGGTTTCTACCCTAGAATATAATATTAAAGTATTACCTTTCAAGTCCAGTGCTAGGTTTTTAATAAATTTATTTCTTCTTTCATGACTAATTAAATATTGAATCTCTTCCTCATAAGTATCAAAGCATATAGGGTTATGTTGTAACAAAATAATCTTAGCATTTAATTTAGCAAGATATCCTTTCTCCATTAACTCATGAGTCTTAATCGTCTTATATGACGGACCAAACAATCCTTCTAGAACTAACTTATGTGTCTGTGTACCATCTAGTGTACCAGTAAAACCATAACGATACTTTGCTTGATGCAACTTAGTCATAATTTTTACGAGCGACGCTGACTTAAATTGATGTGCTTCATCTCCTACTACAACTTCAAAGTTTTCAAAATATGTCTTAGGTAACTTATAGATAGATTGCCAAGTAGTAATAACAACTGGTTTACTTGCTGCTTTTTCTTTACCAGCATATATCTTTTGACAATATGAATCAGCATCCCATCCATAAGAAGCAAAGTCCTTATGCATCTGCTCTACCAGAGATGTCGTTGGAACAACTATCAGCGTACTTTTCTGTTGCTCTGCGAAGTAACGAACTATTGAGTAAATCATCAAAGATTTGCCAGAGGCAGTGGGGCTTATCACTAGTCTTCTATTGTGTCTTAGAGCATCGTATACTCCCTCTATTTGATAATCTCTTGGAGGTGTCTTAGATATAGCATTCATATAATCTTTAACACCTTCTTTTGAAATCATTTCATTAATTTCAAAAGGAGTACCAAAGTATTCGTTATTTACAAACTTATAATCATAGTCATGTCTCTTACAAAAAGAAACTATCTTATCAAGTAGTCCAACATATATTTCTCCTGTCTGTAAATTAAATAAACGAATCTTCCCATCCCAATGACGATTCCTATACTGGGGCATAAACTTAGCACCAGGAATTTCAAAGGTGAATTGATCAGACAACTCATGAGCAACATGAGGTTCCGAGACGATCTTTAAAAAGACCTCATTCTTTTTTGTGATAGTAAGGTCGGACATTAGCCACTCAACTGCTGCCAATCAATAATATTTTTTAACTGATAACTTCTATTGTTTATCTGCTTAACAATATCTTCTAGATATGTCAACATAACATCGTAATATTTTATCTTAGCAACTGCAGTCTGCATTCTTTCATCAGCATCCATATATCTTTTAACCGATTCCTTCTCTCTGACCTTATATGGAAACGGTTCGGCCTGATACACTTCAGCAGGAGATTTTCCTGTGTAGTAATTATGTCTATCTAATCTAACATTAGACTCTTGTATCTGTGCTTTCTCTTTTAATAGCTTTAAAGTATTATACACATCCCAGTACTTAGCATGTAAGGATGGTATTTTTGCTGCTTCTTCGTGGAGTTTGATGATGTCAATCTGTGAGTCTTTTTCCCACATACTTTGTATAGTTTCAAGGTTCATTAGGTAGATGTCAATGAGGTAGTTCGTACCTTAAATTTAGTATCAAGGATTTCATATAACAGATACTTAAAAGTAACTGTTGCTGTAAAGTATGTATAATCGTTTTCGGAGGCAGTAAATTCCAGAGTACTCAGTGATACAGGGAACATATCTTTAAATTTGATATATGCCATTGGGTTAAAATTACTGTTTAATACAGTAAGAGTACCATCACTAAATTGTTTTAAATTATCAATCTCACTAGTCTGTCTATCTATAACTATAGATTCAAATTGTGAAACAGAATTTGGATATCCTAATCCATAAATCCAACTATGTATTTCTAAAAAATTCTCTAGGTTCTCATCAACAATAAACTGTAGAGTAAGATCTTCAAACTGAATTTGATCACCTGGTACAGGAACAGATTTCAAATAGTTACCCACCATAATCTCACCCAACTGAATGCCAGGTATTCTTGCTGATTGAGAAAAGAAATCAACCTTAGGAGTTTTAGCAAGATTAAACTGAAAACCAGAAGGAGACAGGAAGTTCCTGTTCTTAATCTGCTTATCATAAAATGTGTTAGCCATCTTTATCTTTCAGTCTAGTGAATGGAGGTTTCCCCATAGTTTTATATTCAAGCTGCTTCCTTAGGAAAATAACCTCTGTCTTGAGATCATCTCTTTCCTCTTCTAACTTTACGATTTCCTCTTGGTAGATGTGAATCATGCTTTCAAGTTCGTCGTTTTGTTCATAGAGTTCATGCCAGGACGGAATCCTGTCCATTAGAATAACAACAACCCTTGCACAAAAAGGTTGTATAGCTTTATTTATGACCCTTAATTATCCCTTAAGATTGTACCAACCAGTTGCTATATACTTATCTTGAGATGGTGATGGGACTCCTCTATGTGTATGTGTCCAATCAGCAGGCCAAATTACAGTCAAACCTTTCCTTGGTTGTACAGCAATTTCTTGATGCATAAACTCAGTCTCACCCTTATCCGTGACATCATTCAAGTATGTCATAAAAACCAAATGTCTAGTAGCTAAATCTCCTTTATAACTACACCTCTCAGTATGCCAATTTTTAAATCCTCCACCTGGTTTATACCATTGTAATCTAACTCCTTCTTCAATTCCAGAATTACCATACCATTTACATGCTGGATAATCTTCAGCATATTTTTCCATAGCACCTCTTAACTGATATAGGTAATCAGGTATCCAATGGTAATGTGTACCAGTAGGTATCCAAATATCATTAGAATCTTTTAACTCTGGTTTCAAACCACCAGTAGTAGTACCAGGTTTATATTCTTGTTCACCACTATGAAACCATTCTATTATGGTGTCACAAATGGAAAGATCCTCTATATAATACTTTCCTATAAAATCAGTCAAGATCTTGTTCATCATTTAATAACTCAACCCACTCTTCATCTGGGGTAAAAATAATTGGTCCTTCAGCAATGCGTTCTGCCAATTCGTCTAGTAGTTCGTCATCACCCATAACAATTGGTACAAGTATATTATTTATTCGGTTAACCGTTGACGGTTTTAGAGTTATGTGCTACTATATACTTATGTCTGCACCGCTAACGCACCGTGGGCAACCAACCGCTAACGCAACAATGATTATCACAATTAAAGAACAGGACATAGTAGGTCCTATTAAACTACCAGGTTTTAATGGAGTCGGAGTAATAAACCTCGCAGATTTCATAGGTCGTGAAATAGAGATACCAAAAGGATATGAGTTTGAATCTCTTGGGTCTCTAGATCTAGAAGAAGATGTAGATGAACTGGATGATATATGGTCAAATGATGGTGTTAGAGAAGAGGGTAACACTGAAGAAAGAATCCAAGCATTAGAAAATAACTTTTCTATAAAGGGATTTCTAACAAACTACACACCAGGCATGGGATCTAAAGATACCCTTGGGAAAGAAAACCCAGTAGAGGGTAGGGGTAGAGCTCTAGCAGGAAAAAGAAATCATGAGAAAAAACTACCTTGGATAAAACTTAGAAAAGTAATTGAAGGTGAGAGACCTAGAATTAGTGGAGGTGTTTTAGAAAACTTAAAACATGATCCTGCTACTAAAGGAACTAGAGAGGATGTTATCACAGCAGGTTTAACTCTAATCAATCTTGGTGAGTTAGAACCAAATGAAGTAGATATTAATGAGTGGTTAAAAACAGAAGTAGAAATTAACAAATACTTCACTCAAGGTAACATTACTCTTATAGTAGATGGCATAATCAAAAGACATGCTGAAGGTGAGAATGCAGTTCGTATCAAAGAAAGAAAGTCATGGGTAGACATTTTAGATAAAAAGTTCCATATCAAAATTGATAACAAAACAACTTTTCTATTCTCTGTGGATAGTGACACATATACATGTCGTTGTTTTTGTGAAGCAATATTAGAACATGGATCAACAAATCCACCTGATATAATTCTTTATACAAAGAAAAGACTACCATCAGAAGCAAGGAAAAAGCAAGAAAACTTTATAAGAGATCTTGGAAGATACACAAGACTTACATACAAAATAGTTGCTGATAGGAAAGATATGTCCTTTAAAAAGGTTGATGTTAATGAACACTTTAAAATTAAAGGTTGTATACCACAGTTCATTGAAGATCATAAGGATGCGTGGGATTCAAAAGAATTAGTTCCTGCAGAGTTTTACTAAGCATAAAAAAAGAGACCCCTTGAGGGTCTCTTTTCTTTTGTATGTAAACTCGATTTACATGAGGTTCTGAACAACAGTACGCTGGTAATAGCGGTTGCTGTTAGAAGTAATGCGTCCAAGTCCTTGAGCAGTACCTTCAGCGAATGGGTTTGAAACAAGACCATATCTTGTCTTAAATCCAATTTTTGGTTGGAAGGTGTTCTCTCCAACTGCACGAACCATCTGTAGTGGAACATAAGGGCAGTAGAACAGACCAGCATCATAAGGAGATGAACCCTTATAACCAACAACATAGTACTGATTTTGAGCACTGTTTGCTGAGAATGGGTCGATGTATACACGATACTTACCATTGATTGTTCCAGCAAATGTGTTGCCAGTGTCATCAACTTGTAAGTTAGCGTTAAGAGCAGGTGTGTAATCAAGTACACCAGCCATCGTTAGAGCAGAAGCGACAT